>WNGG01006667.1_pt1 | contig 21183 bp, 17 predicted proteins | sample 5400661 | NCBI WGS metagenome assembly WNGG01 (sample SAMN13153372, study PRJNA577476) | soil metagenome | isolation source: 100 cm soil or saprolite under Garry oak tree replicate 1 | place: USA:California | collected 2016-06-15
AACGCTTCAGCACAGTCCGGGTGCATGCTGTCGATCGCAGTGGCGTAGCGCGGCTGGTCTGCGTCGATCGTCTTGGCGCAGACGGGGCAGATCGGCTCACGTCGGGCCGAGTCCTTCGCTGTGGGGCGCTCGCTCTCCTCAAGGAGGCTGTATCCCCTCTCGGTCAGCCTGCGGGACTCGGCGATCTGCGCCTGACACGAGAGGATCTGCCAACACCATTCGTGAAACGAGTCGCCGTCCAGGGAGACGTGCGCCTCGTCGGCTATCGGTTGGCTGCAACGCGTGCACTTGGGAACGTCAGCGGGCATGCGAGACACGGGAGTCATGGGCAGGACCCTCACAGCATTCATCGAAGGGCCTGTCACCGGGGTCCCGACGCCAGGTGCGTCAACCCTGGGGGCCGGGGTGGCGGCGACGCAACTATACCAGCCTTCGGTGCCCCCGGCTCGGAGCCGCCGGTCGGCCGGTATGCACCGGGGAAGCACCTGCCTGGGGGTTTACGAGATGAGCGCGGCTGCGTACTAAGGGGGAGTGGGCGGTTTGAGCGCCTGCTACTCCCCCTCTTCTGGCACCGCGCCCCGGCAAAAGTCGGAGCCTGTGGAAGGTTCCGAGTCGCCGCCGAGAGCTGTGACAACGCCCTCGACGGCGCCTCCGTCATCGGGTGGCGTTCCCTCCATGCGCCACCGTTTACCTCCGCGCGCTTCCGGCGTCAAGCCGCTGTGCGCCACAACCGCGTCACGCCTCACGACCGAACAAGCCGGTGGGGCGCACGAGCAGCAGGATGGCCATCGGGCCGAAGATCATGAAGTAGGAGAACTCGGGAAGGAGCCACCGGCCGTACGCATCGACGAGGCCGACGATCACGCTGCCGGCCATAGCGCCGCCCAGGCTCCCGAGGCCGCCGACGATGACGACCACGAGCGCGTAGGCGAGGATCTCCCACTCGGCGCCGGGATAGAGCGTGAGGAACGCGCCGCCGGCCACACCCGAGAGGCCGGCGAGAAACGCGGCGAGGCCGAACACCAGCGCGAACAACCGGTCGATGTTGACGCCGACCGCGTTCACCATCTCGCGGTCGTCCACGCCGGCGCGGATGATGGCGCCGAGCTGCGTGCGGTGGTAGAGCAGGCCGAGCGCCAGCGCGATCACGGCGCCGAAGACGATCAGCAGGAAGCGGTAGCGCGGATAGACGAGCCCTCCGGGCAGATCGATGGGGCCGCGCGCGAACTCGGGCTGGGGGATGCGCAGCGGGTTGCCTCCCCAGGTCAACAGGCACACGTCGGCGATGACGTAGGCGACGCCGACGGTGAGCAGCACCTGGCCGAGCACGTTGTCGCGGGTGCGCCGGATCAGGAACCGGTCGGTCGCCCAGCTCACGATGACGATGCCGACCCCGCCCGCGAGCAGGCCGAGCCAGAAATTTCCGGTGAGGCGAAGCACCGAGAGGCCGAGATACCCGCCGAGCAGGTAGAAGCCGCCGTGGGCGAGGTTCACCAACCGCACGAGACCGAACGTGAGCGTGAAGCCGCTCGCCAGCAGGAACAGCAGCGCGCCCATGGACAGGCCGTTGAGCGCCTGGAGGATCCAGGGCGTCATCAACGGCGCGCGCGGATGGCGGCGAAGACCCGGGCCGGCGTAACCGGCAGCGCGGTGAGAGAGACGTCGAGATCTCGGAGGGCGTCGCAGACGGCGTTGGCGATGGCGCCGCTCAGCCCGGGATTGCCGCACTCGCCGAGGCCGCGCAGTCCGAGCGGATTCGTGTGCGCCGGCACCTCCTGATAGAAGGACTCGACGGGGGGCATGTGATCGGCCGCCGGCAGCGCGTAATCCATCAGCGATCCCGTGAGGAGCTGGCCCTCGGCGTCGTACTGGAGGCTCTCCAGCAGCGTGTTGCCGATGCCGAAGGCGACGCCACCGGTGAGCTGGCCGTCGATCAAGGCCGGGTTCACGGCGCGCCCGACGTCGGCGCCGACCACGATCCGGCGCAGGGTCACCAGGCCGGTCTCAATATCCACGTCAGCGACGACCGCCACCGCGCAGCCGGCGTACGTGACCTTCGGGACGTTGAACGACGCGCCCACGGCGAGCCGGCGCTCGGCGGCGAGCGCACCCAGCGTGACCTCACGGCCGCGCGCGGTCAGCACGCCGGCGCCGTACTTGATCTCGTCCTCGGCAACGGCGAGCCGCGTCGCCGCACGACGACGCGCTTCGGACAGCAGCTTGGCCGCCGCCATGTGGGCGGCGTTGCCGGCCGTGACGGTGCCGCGCGAGCCGTACGTGCCGACGCCGCTCTCGACGGCGGCGGTGTCGGCGTGCCGCACGTCGAAGCGCCCGGCGGGAAGACCAAGCGCGTCGCCGACGATCTGGGCCAGCACGGTCTCGAGGCCCGGGCCCATCGAGGCGGCGCCGGTGTCCACGGTGATGCGGCCATTGGCGTGGGCCTCGAGCTGGGCGGTCTCGAACGGCCCGAGCCCGGTCTTCTCGACGTAGACCGCGAGCCCGATTCCTCGGCGCACGCCCTGGGCGGCGAGCCGCTGTTGCTCAGCGCGCGCTCCCGCGTAGTCGAGGCGCGTCAGCAGCGTGTCGAGCAGCCCGGGGAAATCGCCGGAGTCGTACACGGTGTTGACGCCGAACGACACGGTGCCGATGTCGTACGGCATCTCGTCGGCGCGGATCAGGTTGCGCTTTCTGATCTCGGCGGCGTCGATGCCGAGGCGGACCGCCGCCGCGTCGAGCAACCGCTCGCGTACGAAGTTGCACTCCGGGCGGCCGGGCGAGCGCAGCGTGCCCACCGGCGTCTTGTTGGTCACGACGCTCCAGAGATCGCACGAATAGTGCGGGACGCGATACGGCCCGGGCAGGAGCGCGGCGCCGAATTCCGCGGGCACGAGCCCGGCCGTGCGCACGTAAGCGCCGATGTCGGCGTGGATGATGCTGCGGATGGCCACGATGCGCCCGTCGCGATCGAAGCCGATCTCGACGGCGTTGGTCAGCTCGCGGGCGTGGTTCGTCGCCAGCAAGCTCTCGCTCCGGTCCTCGATGAAGCGCACGGGCCGGCCGAGCTGGAGGGCCGCCAGCGGAATCAGGATGTCCTCGGGATAGAGCTCTCCGCGCACACCGAATCCGCCGCCGACGTCGACTTCCGTCAGGCGGAGCCCGCCCATGGGCAGCTCGAAGATCGGCGCCAGGATGGAGCGGTTGATGTGAATGCACTTGGTCGATCCGAGCAGGTGCAGCTCGCCGCCGGTGACCGCGGGCGGCACCGCCACCAGGCCCCGCGTCTCGAGCGCGCACGCGGTTTGCCGCGGATACGTGAAGCGCTCGCGGATCACGAGCGGCGCCTCACCGATGGCGCGGTCCGCGTCACCGACGCGCATGCGAATCACCGCGACGTTGTTCGAATCGGTGTTGGCAAACAGCCGGGGCGCGCCGGGCGCCAGCGCCGCCTCCACTGTCGCGCACACGGGCAGCGGTTCGTACGCCACATCGATCAGAGCGAGAGCGTCGACCGCGACGTAGCGGTCCTCGGCGATCACGAGCGCGATCGGCTCGCCGGCGTAGCGCACGACGCCGCGCGCGATGGCCGGCTGTAAATAGCGGGCGGTACCGTCGGGGGCCGCAACGCGATGCGGGATCACCGCCTTGTCGGGAACGTCCGCCGCGGTGAGAACGGCGCGAACACCGGGCAGCGCGAGCGCACGACGGGCGTCGATCCGGCCGACACGCGCGTGGGCGTGGCGTGAGCGGAGCACGGCCGCCTCCAGCATCCCGGGCACGCGGACGTCGGCCACGAAGCGGCCGGCCCCGGAGGCGAGGCGCTCGCCCCCGACGCGCGGCTCGGCGGATCCGATCATCGGATCAGCGCTGGTAGGGGCCCCGCGCCATGTACTCCTGGGGCGACCACGTCCAGAACTGCGAGACGTTCTCGTAGGTCTTGATGGGCACGTTGACCTTCACCTCGCCCAGCGTCGGGTGCTTCATCTTCACGACCTTGGAGATGTAGACGTTCTGGACGGGGTTGTCGTACTCGTCGAGGCGAATCGGCCCGCGCGGCGCCGTGAACTTCGCCTTCCTCACCGCGGCGAGGAACGCCTCGCGGTCCTCGACCTTCCCCTGGATCGACTCGGCGGCGACCTTCGCCCACAGCGCGCTGGTGTACGTCGCCTCGGCGAAGTAGGCCGGAATGTACTTGTAGCGCTTCACGAAGGCGTCGATGAACGCCTTCATCTCCGGCGTCTCCAGTCCTTCCGCATAGTGGAGCGAGTGACCGATGAGCCCGACCGCGCGCTCGCTCGCCTCGGAGAGCACGTCGGCGAGCAGCCAGTAGTTGCCGTGGATCTTGTATTTGCGGTCGTATCCGAAGTCGTACCACTGCTCGAGCAGACGCAACCGATCGGTGCCCACCACCGTCGGCAGCACGCAGTCGGTGTCCTGGGGAATACCGCCCAGGATCGGGCCATAATCCGTCGTGCCGATCGGCGACCAGAAGATCTTCGCGACCTTCCCGCCTGCCTGCTTGAACGTCGCCACGGCGCCCAGCGTGTTCTCGTGGCCGAACGTGTAGTCCTGGCCGATGAACGTCGCGTTGCGGCAGCCGAGATCGGTGTAGGCGTACGCGCCGAACGGGTGCGAGGTCTGGCTGGCCGAGAACCCGGTCCGGATCACCGAGGGCACGCGCTTCCACTTCGTCAGCTCGTCGGCGCCGGCGATGGAGACGAGCACGGGCACGCCCGTCTCACGGCTCACCTGGGCAACGGCGGGGCCTTCGTGGCCGCACAGCGGGCCGATGATGAAGTGCACCTTCTCGGCGTGCACGAGCCTGCGGGCGTGCGTGATCGCGTTGTCAGGGTTGCAACCGGTGTCGGCCACCAGCACCTTCACGGGCCGGCCCGCCATCTTGTACCCTTGCTGCTCCCAGAAGAGCTCGTGACCCCGCACGGAGTCGACGCCGGACTTCGCAATCGGCCCCGTGAGTGGCGCGAGCAGGCCGATGCGGATCTCGGACGGCGCTTGAGAGAATCCGCGCTCGGCACCCGACACCAGCACGGCGAGGATCGTGAGCACTACCACGACGGCCGATCGGAAGCTCATCGCGCGCCTCCTGGGCGTAGAATGCGGCAGACGTTATCAGCGCGCTCGAAGGCAAGTCAACCACCGAGGAGACGGCATGGCGCGGCTCGAGCTTCCGCGAACCGAGAAGCACAACCGCTGGAACCGCGACCTGCCGCCGCGGGCCCAGGCCGCCGACGGTGACGTGATCGTGTTCCACACGACGAGCGCCGACGACGACCAGATCGATCCCGAGCGTCCCACGTTCGTCGGCTACGACCGGACGCGCGTGCATCCCCTCACCGGGCCGGTGTACGTGCGCGACGCCGAGCCGGGCGACGTCCTGGACGTCGAAGTGCTGGACGTCGAGACGGGCGAGTGGGGCTGGCAGATGCTCACCCGGCACCTCGCCTATCTCCGCGACTTCGTCGAGAAGGAGACGATCATCATCTCGCGCATCGACCGGGCGCGCGGCGTGGCCCGCTATCCGTCGGGCGCGGAAGTTCCGCTGGCGCCGATGCCGGGGATCATCGGCGTGGCGCCGGCCGCGCACGGCGAGTTCCGCACGATTCCGCCCGGGCCCCACGCCGGCAACATCGACGTGCGCGAAGTCCGGCCCGGCGTCTCGCTGCGCATCCCGGTCTTCGTTCCGGGCGCGCTCCTCTCCGTCGGTGACGTCCACGCCGCTCAGGGTGACGGCGAGGTCTGCCTGAACGGCATCGAGACACGCGGCCGCGTGGAGACGCGCATTCATCTCCGGAAGCGGCAGGTGCAGGATCGTCCGCATCTCAAGACACCGACGCACTACGGCCTGCTCGGCACCGGCACGACCGTCGACGAGGCGTGCCGGGACGCGTTGAGCGCGGCCGTCGTCTGGCTGGCCACGGCCGCCGGCATCTCACGCGAAGAGGCCTACGCGCTCTGCAGCGCGACCGCGGATCTCCGCATCAACCAGCTCGTGAACGGCGACGCGCTGGGCACGCGGCTGATGATCCCCCGCTCGCTGCTCCAGTCGCTCGGCGTGGAGGTATAGCGATGTACGAGGTCTATGCGCTCAAGTACGGCGAGCGGGACACCACCACCTGTCAGTTCTTCCATCGAGAAGCCACCCACGACAAGCTCACGCTGCACTATTTCGTGTGGCTCATCCTCGGCGGCCCCAAGCCGATCCTGGTCGACACCGGCTTCAAGGAGGACGACGCGCGGGCGCGCGGGATCCGCAATTACGTGAGCCCGGCCACGGTGGTCGAGCGGGTGGGCGTCAAGGCCTACGAGATCCCGACGGCGCTCATCACGCACCTGCACTACGACCACTGGGCCGGCCACAGCCTCTTTCCCGGCGCCGAGTTCTGGGTTCAGCAGGACGAGGTCTCGTTCTGGACGGGGCCGTGGGCGCGCTACGCCGCGTTCAGCCAGTCGGCCAACGTGCCGACGCTGGCCGATCTCGTCATGCTGAACTACGCCAACCGCATGCGCATCGTCAACGGGGATCGCGAGATCGCGCCCGGTATCCGGGTCTATCGCGTCGGCGGTCACACGGCGGGGCTCCAGATCGTCACGGTGGAGACGTCGCGCGGGACGGTCGTGCTGACGTCCGACGCCTCGCACTTTTACCGGAACGTCGAGACCCGTCAGCCGGTTCAGATCATAACGAGCCTGCCCGAGATGCTGGGCGCCTTCGAGACGATCGACCGGCTGGCCGGCACCGGACGGCTGATCGTGGCCGGTCACGATCCTCTGGTCGCCGACCGGTTCAAGCCCATGGAAGCGGGCGTCATCAAGATCGCATAGGAGATTCGACATGAGCGTGAGGCTGATTGGGTGGGCCATGCTCGTTTTCGTCTGGACGAGCGTCGTCGAGGCCGCCGAGATCAAGGTGCTCAGCGCGGGCGCCGTGAAGGCGGTCATCGTCAACGTGGGCGACCAGTTCGAGAAGGAATCGGGGCACAAGCTCAGCGCGAGCTTCGGGACCGTCGGTGTCACGCGCCAGAAGCTGGCCGCCGAGCCGGCCGACGTCGTGATCATGACCGACGTCGCGATCGACGAGGCGATCCGCCAGGGATCGGTGGTGGCGGGGACGCGCAACGACATCGCGCGAGCCGGCGTCGGCGTCGGCGTGAAGGAAGGCGCGCCCAAGCCCGATATCTCGACGCCCGAGGCCTTCAAGCAGACGCTGCTGGCGGCGAAGTCGCTCGTCTACGTCGATCCGGCGCAGGGCGCGACGAGCGGCATCCACTTCGCGTCGGTGCTCCAGCGGCTCGGCATCGCCGACGCGGTGAAGAGCAAGACGATCCTGTGGCCGGGCGGCTACGCGGCGGAAGCCGTCGTCAAGGGCCAGGCCGAGATCGTCGTGCACCAGATCAGCGAGATCCTTCCCGTCAAGGGCGTGACGCTGGTCGGCCCGCTGCCCGGGGACCTCCAGAAGATCACGGTCTACTCGGCCGGCATCGCGCAGAAGAGCGAGCAGCCCGACGCCGCGCGCGCGTTCATCAGCTACCTGGTCAGCGGGCCGGTCAAGGCAAAGTTCGCCCAGGCCGGCCTCGACTACCGCGAGTGACGACCATGGCGACCGCACAGACCACCGGCTCCACGCGCTTTCCCGAGCTCAAGCCCGAGCAGATGACCGAGACCCAGAAGCGGGTCTACGAGGGCATCGTAGGTGGTCCGCGCGGCGCGCGCGGTGGCGACGTTCGGCGACGGCGGCGTGATGGATCTCGTTGGCGTGAGTGGGTACGACACGCTGGTCTCGATGGTGCTGAACGTGGCGAGGTCCAGTTGCCGGTGGGGGTGGCATCACCGTGGTGAGGTGACGTCGTCTCTACAGGAATTCCTACACCCTCTTCCTGTTCCTCCTACATCCCCGCGCGCCGGATTCTGGTTGTCCACACGTACCCGTCGTGGACAATCGCCGTCCAATAGGCTCGGGCCGGGCAGCGTCGCAACGATTGGAGATGGAGGGAAGCGATGCGGAACGTCTTCGATCGCGGGAGACTACTGAGGCGCGTGCCGATCGCCGTGCTGGCGGGGCTGATCGCCGTCGGACCCGGCGGCACTGTCGGTCACACCGCCAAGGGCGCGCCGAGCCTCCATTCGTTGCGTGACTACCGCGGCGAGCGCATGGTCCTTCTCGTCCTGTACACCCTGCCCGAGTCCCGGCCGAGCCTCAGAGATCTGGCTCTCGGCGGCGATGCGCTCGACCTCCAGGATCTCGAGATCATCTTCGCCCCGACCGACGCCGATCCCGGCGCGATTCGTCGCCTCGGGCCCGAGCCTCGCCTGCTGTTCCCGGTTATCACCGGTGGCGCAGCGGACATCGTGCAGGCCTACCAGATGTTCGCGCGCGGGAAGCCCCACGCCGAGTTCCTCCTCGACTTTCAGGGCTACGTTCGCGCGTGATGGACGCTCGAGAGCGGCCACCCGGCCGATCTCCGAGCTCCAGGCCGAGGTCCTCAGGCTCCGAGACGAAAAAGCGTACCCACCAGCGGCGGAGCACGTGCATTGATGCGCGCCTGGCCCACGGTCGTTCTCTCCGGGTCGGCGACGAGGTCGAATGCGCTCGAGATGACCGGGGAGCTGGTCGCTGCGCCCGAGCGCGAGCAGCGTGGCGACGGTGATGAGGCTGCGGTCGCGCTTGCTGAGGCCGGGGCGCTCCCAGACGTCACCGTAGAGCACTTTTTCGCTCAGCTCGATGAGCTTCGGCGCGACGGTGCGGACCTCGTTGCGGGCGGACGTGCTCGTCGATGGACTCTTCATCTGTGTCATTTGCGAATCCCCATCCTGGTGGCGAGTGGAAGGTATTTTTTCAGCTCGTCCTGCTGGAACTGCCAGAACGCGTCGGGACCCTTGTAGGCGAACACCTTGTTCAGCTTCGCCGCCTGCTCCAGGAAGGCGGGGTCCTTCGCCGCCTCCTCGAGTAGCGCCGTCCACTTCTGGACGACGGCGGCCGGCAGCTTCGGCGGGCCGGCGAGGCCTTGCCAGCCGACGACGTCGAGATCCGGGAAGCCCGCTTCCTTCGCCGTCGGAACCTCGGCGAGCCCCGGCAGCCGGGTCGGATGGACCACGGCCAGCCCGCGGATCTTCCTGCCCTGGATCAGACCCGCCGATTCGCTCCACTGCTGGCCGGCGAAGTCGACGTGGCCACCGGCCAGCGCGGTGACCGTCGGGGCGCCGCCGGTGAAAACGACGCGGTTCGTCTCCGCAATCGGAACGCCGGAGGAGTACAGGAACTGGGACACGGAGAACGACGCGATCCCGGCGACGCCGGCGATGCCGTAGCGGAAGGTCTTGGGATCGGCCTTGGCGGCCGCCGCCACGTCCTTCAGGCTCTTCCACGGCGAGTCTTCCTTGACCGTGTACACGACGGGATCGAGCGTGAGCAGCGCGATCGGCGTCTTGCCGTCCATCTTGAACGGCACGTCGCTTTCGACCGCGAACAGCATCGCCGAGCTCGAGTGTGGGTCGAGCAGCAGCGTGTAGCCGTCCGGCCGCGCGCCGATCGCGCGCAGCGTGCCCGTGATGCCCGAGGCGCCCGGCATGTTGACGACGTTCACCGGCTGCCCCCACTTCTTCGACGCATAGGCGGCAACCAGCCGAGCGGCCACGTCGGCAGCGCCGCCGGGCGCGTAAGCCACGATGATCTCCACCGGGCGCGTCGGGTACGCCGGCTGCGCCTCGACAGGAGCCGTCAGTGCCGAGCCGACGATCACTATCAGGCTCAGCAGCAACGTCAGGGCGATTCGCCACATCGCGGTCACCTCCGGCGCCGGGACAGCAGCGTCCACACGGTCAGCGCGATCCCGAGGCCGATGAAGAGTATCGCAATTGGACGGGTCGCGAAGATCGACGCGCTGCCGTGCGCCATGTTCAGCGACTGCCGCAGCGCGCTCTCGAGCATCGGGGTGAGGATCAGCGCCAGCACCAGTGGCGGCGTCGGATAGGCGAGCTTCACCATCAGATAGCCGAGGACGCCGAAGACCAGCGCCATGGCGACGTCGAAGAAGCTGTTCCGCACGCTGTAGGCGCCGAGCACGCTGAAGATGAGGATCAGCGGCGCCATCACCGCGTACGGGATCCTGACCATCCGGGCCCACAGCCCGACCAGCGGAAGGTTCAGGATCAGCAGCATCACGTTGCCGATGTACATGCTGGCGATGACGGTCCACACGAAGAGCGGCTGCTTCTCGAAGAGCAGCGGCCCGGGCTGGAGGCCGTAGATCATCAGGCCGCTCAGCAGCACGGCCAGCGCCGGCGTGGCCGGGATCCCCAGCGCGAACAGCGGCACGAAGCCGCCGCTGGTCGTCGCGTTGTTGGCGCCTTCCGGCGCGGCCACGCCCTCGATGGCGCCATGACCGAAGCGCTCGGGCGTCTTCGACACGCGCTTCTCGATGTCGTAGGAGATGAACGAGATCGCGCCGGGCGTGCAGCCGGGCAACAGACCGAGGAAGAAGCCGACGCCGGTCGCGCGCAGCATCGTGCCCACGCACGCTTTGAGCTCGTCCCAGCGCGGCATCAGCCTGCCGAGCGGGGCCAGCGAGACGGCGCCGACCGCCTCCTCGACGCCGACCAGCACCTCGGTGACGGCGAAGAGGCCGATGATCACCGCGATGAAGTCGACGCCCGAGAGCAGCGTGGCCGTCCCGAACGCGAAACGACGCACCCCTGACATGGGATCGAGCCCGATGAGCGCCACCAGCGCGCCGAGCGCCGCCGCGCTCAGTCCCTTGACCAGCGAGGGGCCCGAGAGGCTCACCACCACGCTGAAGGCCAGCACCACCAGCCCGAAGTATTCGGGCGGGCCGATGCGCAGCGCGACGTCGGCCAGCGGCGGCGCGAAGAACGTGAGGCCTACCAGCCCGAGCGTGCCGGCCACGAACGACGAGATGGCCGCGATGGCCAGCGCCGGACCGGCGCGCCCCTGCCGCGCCATCTGATAGCCGTCGAGCGTCGTGACCACCGAGGCGACCTCGCCCGGGATGTTGACGAGGATCGCCGTCGTCGAGCCGCCGTACATGGCGCCGTAGTAGATCGCGGCGAGCATGATGATGGCCGGCGCCGGCGGCAGGAAACCCGTGAGCGGCAGCAGGATGGCGATGCCGGACGTCGGCCCGATGCCGGGCAGCACGCCCACGAGCGTTCCCAGCACCGAGCCGATGAAGGCGAACATCAGATTCTGAGGAGTCAGCGCCTGGGCGAAGCCGTGGGCGAGAAACCCGAGCGTGTCCACTACGTGAGCGACATGCCGAGCCAGTAGATGAAGACGAGATGGCTCGCCAGAGCGATCGCGACGGTGACGCCGATGGTCGCCGCCCACGAGAAGGCCCCGAGGGCTCGCACGAGGACGAGGACGAACGCGGCGGTCGCCGGCAGGAAGCCGACGTAGGGAAGCACCGCCACGTAGAGGGCCAGGACCACGAAGATCAGCGCGACGCGGCGGAAGCCGGCCGCGTCAGGCCATTCGGGCGTCGCCGCCGGCCTGACGAGATGGGCCGCCCCCAGCACGATGAGGACGGCGCCGACCACCGCCGGCATCAGCTTCGCCCCCAGCCAGTCGTCGCGCAGGCGCAGGGCCTCGACGAGGGCGAGGACTCCGAGAACCAGCAGGATTCCGGCGGAAAGGAGGCTGGTGCGCCGCACGCGGCGGTAGTATACAGTCGCAAGCAGCACCGGAGGCCCGGCGATGAACCTCTTCAAGGCAATGGCGGTGGCCAACCCCGAGGCAGCGAGCCAGGCCATCCCTGTGATCGACGTCGGCCCGGCGTTCCGAGGCGAGCCCGGAGGGCTGGAGGCGGTCGCCAGGCAGGTGGGGCACGCCAGCGAGACGGTCGGCTTCTTCTACGTGGCCGGCCACGGGGTGCCGCAGGCGTTCATCGACGACGCCTTCCAGGCCTCGCGCGAGTTCCACGCGATCACGCTCGAGGAAAAGCTCGCGCTCAAGATCAACGAGAACAACATCGGCTACCTGCCAGTGAACCAGAGCATGCAGCGCCACTCGACGGTGCACAAGGCGACGCGGCCGAACTTCAACGAGAGCTTCTTCATCAGTCACGACCGCGGCGCCGATCATCCCGACGCCGTCGCCGGCACGCCGCTCCGTGGCAAGAACCAGTGGCCGGCCGGCCACGAGCGCATGCGCGCCACGATGGTGAGGTACATGAAGGCGATGGAAGCGCTCGGCGAGCGGACGCTGCCGCTGCTCGCGCACGCGCTCGACATGCCGGCCGACCACTTCGCGCCGTTCTTCCGGGACGAGGCCCACATCACCACGCGCTTCCTGCACTACCCGCCGCAGGAGACGGACGACGACGAGCAGTTCGGTCAGGGCCCGCACACCGACAACTCGTTCATCACGTTCCTGGCCCGCGAGGACACGCCCGGGCTCGCCGTGCGCCTGCCGAATGGCGAGTGGCTGGCGCCGCCGGTCATCCCGGGGACGTTCCTCGTCAACCTGGGCAACATCATGAAGCGGTGGTCGAACGATCGGTTCCTGTCGACGCCGCACGGCGTCGTGAACGATTCGGGGAGGGACCGCTACTCGATCGCCTTCTTCTACAGCCCCAACGTGGCCTCGGCGATCGAGTGCCTGCCGAGCTGCACGAGCGACACCAATCCCGCGCGTTATCCGCGCGCGATCTACCGGGACCTGATCCTGGAGTTCTACAACGCGAACTACTTTCACCGGAAGGACTACGTCGCGTGAGGACCGCCATGCCCTACACGAGAATTTCCGCCGACTGCCACATCGACCTGCCCTGGCTGCCGCCCGACCTCTTCACCGCCAACGCCTCGTCGGCCATGCGCGACCGCATGCCGTACGTCGCCGACGGGCCCGATGGCCCGCACTGGACGAGCAAGAACGGCCGGTCGTTCGGGCTGGTGAACAGCGTGGGCCCGGCCGGCCAGAAGTTCACGCCGGGGACCAACTATCGCGTCGACAAGATGGCGTCGACGGGCCTCTACGACGACGGCCAGCGCGGCATCCGTCGCGTCAGCGATCCCGCGCTGCGCATCGGTGACCAGGACCGCGACGGCGTCCAGGCCGAGGTGATCTTCGGCATCCTCGGCGCGGCCACGCGGCTCGGCGATCACGAGGCGGCCACCGAGATGTTCCACGTCTACAACGACTGGCTCGCCAACTTCTGCCGGTATTCCCCCGACCGCCTGATCGGCCTCGCCTGCCTCCCCTACGGCGACATCGACGCGGCCGTGAAGGAGCTCCATCGCGCGGCCAAGCTCGGCCTGCGCGGCGTCGAGCTGTCGTGCTCGTGGGACATGGAGCCCATGTGGCATCCGATGTGGGAGCCGTTCTGGCAGGCCGTGAACGAGGTCGGGCTGCCGCTCCACTTCCACACGTTCCCGACGCTGCCGCCCGACAAGGTCTTCCAGCAGACCGGGATGACGAAGCGCGCGGCGTTCTTCACCGTGGTCTCCGGCTTCCAGATGAACCTCGTCAACATCCTGGCCGCCGTCATTGGTGCCGGCGTCCTCGAGCGCTACCCGCGCATCCGCATCTCGTTCGGCGAGAGCGGCATCGGCTGGATCCCCTACGCGCTCGACCGCATGGACTTCGAGTGGGAGGACCGCTTCCGCGACCTCGGCTTGAAGATGAAGCCGAGCGACTACTGGCGCCGCCAGTGCAAGGGCACCTTCCAGTTCGACCGCATCGGCGCCAAGCTGATCGACGACATGGGCGTCGAGACGCTGATGTGGGGCTCGGACTACCCGCATCCCGACGGCGTCTGGCCGGAATCGTCGAAGTACATCGACGAGCAGTTCGGCCACCTGCCCGCCGAGGTGACCCACAAGATCACGTGCGAGAACGCCGGGAGGTTCTACGGCCTGATCAGCTAGGCGCTATCTGCGGAACTGTCGGGCGAACGAAGTCATCACGAGGGGCCAGGAAGTAGGGTCAGTCGAAGGTGGGCAGGGGCCCCCTGGATGCGCCGGTAACGATCCGGTGTAGGCGCATTATCTCGGGCGCCACGGCACCGATCGTGCCCAGAAGAACCGTCCAGAGGCGACGGCAGGAGACAGCCAATCGGCTGTAGCGGCCTCGCTCAAGAATCAGGTCGAAAGATACGAAATGACGGACTGCAGGACGCCCATCTCTTGAAGGGCGTACCGTTTGAGCTGCTCATCGGACAGAACAACATTGGAAAGTGACGCCCGCCCGCTTGTCTTGAGATCTTCGACAACCCGCTCGATCGTGCTTGCATCACAGGCGATATCAGTAAGGAACTGTCTCAGCTCGGAGAGACTTCCCGCTTCACGGGCCGGCAGGGCACCTCCCCCTCTGTCATACGGAGCATATGTGATCGAGTAGCGGCCGTCTCCTGCCACTGAACTCACATCCAGGCGAAGAACGTGAAGCGAACCCGTGCGGTTCATACGTTTAAACCTCTGCCGTTCAGTTTACCGGTCTCCACGAGCCTCGAGAAGTCTCGGTTGAGATACAGCTGCGATCCTGCTCGGGGCTACTCAGTGAGCCACACCTGATCGAGCTGTTGATTCAGATAGTGGCTCGGCGTGATCGTCCAGCCGCGCAGCTTCGCACTGTGGGGGACGATCCGGTGCCACTGGAGCGCCGGAAAGTAGTGCGCCTCGTCGTCCACGAGCCGCCGCTCGAACTCCCGCACGTACCGGCGGCGCTCGTCGGGATCGATCGCGCGGCTCTGCTTCTGGTACAGGTCGTCGAGCACGCGGTCCGTGTAGCGGCCCCAATTGTTGCCGCTGACGTCCCTCGACTGGAACTTGGCGAGGTCCAGATCGGGCTCGACGGCGTAGCCGCACTGAGCGTCGGTCGAGACCTCGAAGTCCCCGGATCGCAGATCGGCCGTCCACTTGGCCGCCTCGAGGAACTCGTGCCGGGCGTTGAGTCCGATCTTCCGCCACTGATCCATGAGCCAGATCGCGACGGGCTCGTAGGGCATGGGCACGCCGCGGTTCTTCAAGCTGAACGAGAAGCCCTCGGGCACGCCCGCCTCTCTCAGCAGGCGACGGGCCTCGGCCCGTGACTTCTCGATGTCGCGCCCGTAGCCGGCGAGCTTCTCGAGCTCGGCCGGGGGCGTCGCGAACGGCGTGCCCGGGACCTGCACGCCATTCACGAACTTCACGATGGCGATCCTCGACAACGCCTGCGACCCCTGGTAGCGGTCGAGCGCGAGCGTGAGCGCGCGGCGGGCGCGCTTGTCGTCCCACGGCTTCTTCTCGTGATTCATCGCCACCCACATCCCGCAATCCCACGGGCTCTCCTGCACGGTCACGCGGGAGCCGAGCGCGGCCACGATGCCGTCGCGCTCGGTCGGCGTGAAGCCGCGGAACTGGATGTGCGCGCGCTCTGACCGGATGGCCGCCACCTGGGCCGTGTTGTCCTTGATGAAGATGGCGCGATAGCCGTCGAGATACGGCTTGCCCTTGTCCCAGTAATTCGGATTCTTCTTGGCGATCCAGTGCGAGCCGCGCTGGTACTCGACGAAGACGAACGGCCCCGTGCCCATGACGTTCTTCTCGTACCAGTGCTGGTCGCGGGCCAGGATGTCGGCCTTGTAGATCCAGCTGAACGGCGAGGCCAGCGCGGTCAGGAACGACGCCGACGGCCACTTCAACCGGAACACCACGGTCGACGGATCGGGCGCCTCCACCGTCTCGACGTCGGTGTACTGGCCCTTGCGGAACGACGAGACGCCCGCCGGTGGGAAGACGATTCGGTCGTAGCTCGCCTTGACGTCCCTCGACGTCATCTCGCTGCCGTCGTGGAAGCGCACGCCGCGGCGCAGCTTCAGCGTGTAGGTGCGCCCGCCGTCGGTGATCGTCCACGACTCGGCGAGATCGCCGATCACCCGGGTGCCGGAGACGTCGGTGGGGTCCATGCGCAGCAGCGTGTTGTAGTGGGGCGCGCCCGGATGCAGGAGGCCGAACGTCCCCTCGCGGTGACCGTCGAGCGTCGGCGGCTCCGTCGGCACCACGAAGACCAGCTCACCGCCATGGCGGGGCTTGTCCTGAGCGAGCGCCGACGGGGCTGGCGCGACCAGGACGAGGACGATGATCAGCGCCTGGAGAAGCAGCGCGAGTCGTGTACGCATGGGCTTCCTCACCTCGACGCGGCCGATACGGTGCGATGTGTCCTGCGCTATACCGCCCTGCGCAGGATGAGTCAAGCGCCCGCCCGCGAAGCGGGATCAGTTTGGGGTAGGATAGGCAACCCTGTCGAGCTTCGGGGGCCCTCGACACGATATATCTTTCTGACGATATATAAGGAGCGCCCATGAGCAAGCACGGCGCGATCAAACTCTCCACGCTGATCATCACGGCCCTCCTCCTGGCGGCGGCCCTGTCGGCGAGCGAGGCAGCCCGACCGGAAGGAACACTGACGGTGGCCGTGGCCACCTTCGGCAACGAGCGGTGGCTGCCCCACCTCTACGTCGGCGCCGAGGACATCGTGCTCAAGCCGCTCTGGGAGAACCTGGTCTCCCGCGACCCGAAGACCGGTGAGCTGATCCCGATGCTCGCCGAGCGCTGGCAGGTCACCGACGGCGGGCGCACGTGGAAGTTCCAGCTCCGCAAGGGTGTGCACTTTCACGACGGCCGCGAGCTCACGGCGGAAGACGTGAAGTTCACGTTCTCGTCCATCGCCCGGGAGGGCTCCGCCAACTCCCTCTCCACGGAGTTCCGGCTGATCAAGAGCATGGAGATCGAGAGTCGCTACGCCATCACGATCCACTTCGACAAGCCGTCGGTCGTCTTCGCCAACAAGGTCAACCAGGGCCTCTTCGCTTCCGTGGCCTTCATCCAGTCCAAGAGCTCGATCGAGAGCGCCGGCGAGGACGGCGCGGAGCGGCGCCCGATCGGGACCGGGCCGTGGAAGTTCGTGGAGCACGTGCGCGGCGATCGCATCGTGTACGAGGCGGTGGAAGGACACTGGCGCGCGACGCCCAACTTCAAGCGTCTGGTGATGCTGAAGGTGCCCGAGCCGGCCACGCGCATGGCCATGCTGCGAGCCGGCAGCGTCGACGTCATCGAAATCGGTGGCGAGTACGTCGACGAATTGAAGAAGGTCGGCGTGCGCACGCTCACCATGCCCAACGTCGCCTGGGTCTACGTCATCCTCGGCGGCCAGTGGCCCACCAAGCCGAGCTACGACCGCGCGGTGCCGTGGGCGCAGCCCGACCTCGAGCGCGCGCGCAAGGTCCGCCTGGCCCTGAACCTGGCCGTCGACAAGAACGCCGTCATGCAGCGCGTGATGGGCAACCTCGGCAGCGTGACCGGATCCTGGCTCGCCTACCCCAACGATCCGTGGACGACGGACGCACTGAAGAAACCGTATCCCTACGATCCGGCTCGGGCGAAGGCGCTACTCAGCGAGGCGGGATACCCGAAGGGCTTCGACGTGACCATGAACCTCACGGCGTGGCCGGGGCGCGGCTATTTGCCGGACGTCGGAGAAGCGGTCGCGACGTACTGGGAGAAAATCGGGATCCGGGTCAAGCGGCGGCCGGTGGACCGGGCGGTCTTCGCGGCGGACTTCCGGGCCCGCGCCTATCCAGGAGTCACGGTGGCCTACGCGTCGCCGGTGGTCGGCCCGGAGCTCTGGGACAACCTCATTCGCATCAGCCACAGCAAGGCGGCCGTACAGCTCTTCATCGAGCACCCCAAGCTCGACGACTTCCTGGACCGGCTCGCCACCGAGCCGAGCTACGACAAGCGCGTGAAGATCATGCGCGACGAGATGGGGCCGTGGATGTACGACTACGTGCCCGCGGTCGCCATCGGCGCCGCCCACAACATCGCCGCGGTGGGGCCCAAGGTCGGCGACTGGCCGCTGATCCCCGGCCACATGGGGTTTCACAACTGGGAATACGTGACTCGGAAGCCGTGAGCATGGACGTCACGTAAGCGCCATGGTCCGGTTTCTCGTCGGGCGCGTGCTGCAAACCGTCCTGAGCATGCTCGTGGTGATCAGCATCGTGTTCGTCCTGACGCGCCTGTCGGGCAATCCGATCCATCTCCTGCTCGACGTCAACGCCACCGAGCGCGATCAGGAAATCTTGACGCGGTATCTCGGCCTCGACCAGCCCCTGCCCGTCCAGTACGCGATCTACGTGAAGAACCTCGCCCGTGGCGACCTCGGCCAATCGATCCTCTCCCGGCGGCCGGTCGCCGAGCACATCTGGGAACGTCTGCCCGCCACCGTCGAGCTCGGATTCGTCGCCATGTTCCTCAGCGTGTTGATCGGCGTCCCCCTCGGCGTGTACTCCGCGGTGCGCCGGGGCGGGATCATGGACGGGGCGGCGCGAGTGTTCGCGGTGCTCGGGCAATCCATGCCCACGTTCTGGCTCGGGCTCATGCTGATCCTGTTCTTCGGTGTCGTGCTCGGAGTGCTGCCGGCCGGCGGCCGCGGCGGCCTCGAGCACCTGATCCTGCCCGCCTTCACGCTCGGCTATTTCACCTCCGCCGCGATCCTCCGCCTCACGCGCTCGGCCATGCTCGAGGTGCTCGGCTCCGACTACATCAAGTTCGCGCGGCTCAAGGGATTGCACGAGCAGGTGGTGCTCTGGAAGCACGGATTGAAGAACGCGCTGCTGCCCGTCGTCACCTTCGCCGTCATGCTGTTCGTGCAGTTCCTCGGCGGCGCCGTCGTCACCGAGACCGTGTTCGCCTGGCCGGGCCTCGGACGACTGATCCTCGAGTCGATCACCACGCGCGACTATCCGATCGTGCAGGCCGGCGTGCTCGTGCTGAGCGCGCTCTACCTGACGGGCAACCTCTTCGTGGACGTGCTGTACAGCTATCTCAACCCGAGGATACGGCGTGCCGGTGCCTAGGCTCTCGCTCCCGTGGTTCCCCGGCATCGTCCTCGCCGCGCTCGTCTTCACCGCGGTGTTCGCGCCGTATCTCGCGCCCCACAGCCCGACCGACGGCGACATCACGCAAAAATCCATCCCGCCGGTGTGGATGGAGCGGGGCGACCGCGAGCATCCGCTGGGGACCGACCGCTTCGGGCGCGACGTGCTGAGCCGGATCATCTGGGGCAGCCGGATCTCACTCCTCGTCTCGCTCGTCGCCATCGGCGTGGCGGGCACCTTCGGCACGCTGCTCGGGCTGATCTCCGGCTATCGCGGCGGCCTCACCGACACCATCCTCATGCGCCTGACCGACATCGGGCTGTCGCTGCCCACCATCCTGATCGCGGTGGTGCTGGTCGCGGTCTCCGAGCCCAGCTTCAAGAACGTCGTCCTCGTCATCGCACTCCTGCTGTGGCCGCGCTTCGCACGGCAGATCCGCGGCGAGACGCTGGCGATCAAGGAATACGACTTCGTCGCGCTGGCGGTCGTGGCCGGACGCTCGAGCGCCTGGATCATCCGGCGTCACATCTTTCCCAACGTGGTGCCGACGCTGCTCGTGATCTCGACGCTGCAGGTCGGCTACGTGATTCTCCTCGAAGGGACGCTGAGCTTCCTGGGCGTCGGCGTGCCCCCGCCCAACCCGGCGTGGGGGCTGATGATCGCCGACGGCCGCGGCTTCCTGGCCACCGCGTGGTGGATCTCGCTCTTTCCGGGACTGGCGATGCTGCTCACCGTTCTCGCCGTGAATTTGATGGGAGACTGGCTGCGCGACCATCTCGATCCCAAGCTGCGTCAACTCGGTCGAGCCGCGGTGCTCGAATCACCGGCGACGGCTCCAGTGGGAGGCATCGCCGACGAGGCTCCCGGCCGGAGCGCGCCGGCCGGCGCCGAGCCTTCGCCGTCACCGTGGAGGTGGGATCCATGAACGTCCCGAGACACGCTCGAGCGCTCCTCGCCGCTTCGCTCGTCGTCGCGATCACGGTGATCGCCGCCTCGCCCGCGCTGGCCGCGCCCGAGGATCAGGTGACGTGGGCTGCTCACATCTCGATCGCTCCCACGTGGTTCGACCCTGCAGAGACTCCGGGGATCGGGACGCCGTTCATGATCCTCTACGCGCTGCACGACGCGCTGGTGAAGCCGATGCCCGGTCACGCCATGACGCCGAGCCTGGCCGAATCCTGGAGCGTCTCGAAGGACGGCCTCGTCTACGAGTTCGTCCTTCGCCAGGGTGCCCGGTTCCACAACGGCGATCTCGTCACGGCCGACGACGTGAAGTTCTCGTTCGAGCGCTACCGGGGCGCGGCGGCGAAGCTCCTGAAAGAGAGAGTCGCGGGCGTGGAGGCCGCGGATCCGGCCCGGGTGCGCTTTCGTCTGAAGGAGCCCTGGCCCGATTTCATGACCTATTACGGAAGCCTGGCCACCGGCGCGGGCTGGATCGTGCCCAGGAAGTACCTCGAGAAGGTCGGCGACGAGGGCTTCAAGCGAGCGCCCATCGGCGCCGGGCCGTACCGGTTCGCCTCGTTCACGCCGGGAGTCGAGCTCGTGCTCGAAGCCCACGAGACGTACTGGAGAAAGAGCCCGAGCGTCAAGCGTCTCGTCCTCAAGTCGATCCCCGACGAGTCCACACGCCTGGCCATGCTCAAGCGCGGCGAAGCCGACATCGTCTACCTGCTCCAGGGCGAGCTGGCCGAAGAGGTGCGGCGCACGCCGGGGCTGACGCTGAGGCCCACGCCGATCGTGTCGACCCACTGGCTCGTGTTCCTCGACCAGTGGGACCCGAAGTCGCCGTGGGCGGACCGGCGCGTGCGCCTCGCCGCCAACCACGCGATCAACCGCCCGGCCATCAACGAGGCGATCACGCTCGGCTTCTCGCGGATCACCTGGAGCATCATTCCCCAGAGCTTCGACTTCTTCTGGCAGCCGCCCGCATACGCCTACGATCCGGCAAAGGCCAAGCAGCTCCTCAGCGAGGCGGGTTATCCGAAAGGGTTCGACGCGGGAGACCTCTGGTGCGACGCCGCCACCGCCACGATGAGCGAGGCCACGGCCGGCTATCTCCAGGCGGTGGGAATCCGAGCGCGAGTGAGGCCGCTCGAGCGGGCGGGCTTCTTCAAGGCGTACCAGGAGAAGAAGCTCAAGAATCTCGTCTACAGCATCAGCGGCGCCTTCGGGAATGCGGCGATCCGCCTCGAGACGTTCGTCGCCGCCGGCGGTCCCTACGTCTACGGTAGCTATCCCGACATCGACGGGCTCTTCAGAGAGCAGGCCGGCGAGCTCGATCGTAAGCGGCGCGAGG
>WNGG01002572.1_pt1 | contig 21181 bp, 22 predicted proteins | sample 5400661 | NCBI WGS metagenome assembly WNGG01 (sample SAMN13153372, study PRJNA577476) | soil metagenome | isolation source: 100 cm soil or saprolite under Garry oak tree replicate 1 | place: USA:California | collected 2016-06-15
ATTTTCTGACATCATCCTGTTTTATCTTGAGTGCTTCGAACCGTTCGGATAGTATCACGATCTCCTCGTGGTGCTTCTGGCTTTCCTCTGCGAGCTCCTGGACCTTTGCGTGTAGCTCGTCTGCTTCTTGGTTGGCTTTCGCGACCTCGTCTCGTAGTCGGGTGATCTTCTTGGCTGCGGTAACTTGGATCTCAAGAGCTCTGATCTTTATCATCAGACGCTTTTCCTCTTCTTTCCCTAACGGGGCGGATTGCACCTGCCACTCGAGCTGTTGTAGCTCATGCTCGGCGGTTACGGACTGGAGGAGCTTTGGTGCTGTTTTCTGGAGAGTCTTCAGTTTTGTGATGTTCTGTTTTGCCTTGTCTCGGAGATTGTCCCGGGTCCTCTTGAGGGCTCTGACTGTCTCGTTAAGTTCGTCGCGGGTCTTCCGACTTTCCTGTAGCTCTGTGCGTGTAGTGTCGAGCTTGCTTCTTACCTCAGAAAGTGTTCCTAGGAGTTTGCGTTCGTCGGTCTTGATCCGCTGGCGCTCGTCAGCGAGCGTTTCGAGATTGGTCATGGCTGGATCCCGTTTTGATGTTTGACGGGTTCTGTTTGTTGGATTGGGGGAAGCCGGCTTATAGACGTTCAACTCGCGATATCCGCAGGGAGGTTAGCTAGCGTTGGAACGGGTTGGGAGTCGTTTGTCCCTGATCGGGACGGTGCACGTGGACCCTGCCAGCGCTGCGAGTGTTAGAGATACTATTGTTGGGATGAAACCGGAAGTCGTGGCCTTGGAGCTGGATGCGGCGCGTTTGATGGCGCTGGAGAATCCGAAGGCTCAGAGTGGACGGGGAGCGGGAGTATCATTCTTGACTATGGCGTTGCTGGAGAGGTTTGCGGGACAGATGACAGGGTCGCCGCCTGGAACAGAGATGTTGGAGGCTGCGAGGAGCCTTGTGGTTCTGCCGTTCAGCAGGATAAACTGGTCGAAGGTGACGGAGGACATGGACTCGCAGATCGGGGCCTTCCGGAAAAGATACCCGGTCTTGAGCAAAATATTGATCGATACGCGCGAGGAGTATATGATCAGCCGTTTGAAGGGGGTGATGGACTCGACGACCGGGCAGGTCTTGGCGGTTGTAGGGTTCGGACACAGGGCTTCGCTGGCGAGGGCGCTGGCGGGGTACATGGAGGGTCCGGGGTTTGCGACAAGCTTCTCCTGGCAAGTGTCCACTGGCAGCTGAAAGCCAATCCATGATTCCGCTTTGGGTTCCAGGACCGTTTCACGAAGGGCGGAATAGCATGTTCAGCGAACGGGCCGAAGGGGACCTTGGACTAGGGTCCAGGACCCGTTCATGGCCACGAAGGAAGGAGGCAATGGCAGGAGCTGGTGAACGTGGAATTCTCAGCGTTTCACGAAGGGCGCGGCGCGGGAAAAAGAGACCCCCGGGGGGGTCGAGAAAAGCATGCTTAATTTTTGATCCCTGAAAAAATAGTTACGAACAGAGAGAAAAGTTACGATTCAAGCATTTCTTGTCGGGCTTTTCTTACTCTTTCGGTCGGGTGAGGCTGACTTCGATAGTTCCCGAAGGAGATAGGCGATGGCGTCGTCCAACTCTGTGCGAGAATCAGGGTCCACGCTGTACACGTGGAGTTGGATTAGGCTTCGGATTCCGCCTTCCCGGCCTCGCGGATGGGATTTGAAATAGAGCCCGGGAAACGCCTTGCGCGTACGATCTAGCGCAGGCGCGAGCGCCGACTCGATAATTCCCACCAGCCCAATCGACACCTCGAGGGGTGCTTGTCTCTCTGCCGCTCTCAACATCGGAACTACTGATCTGGTAAAGATAGCTTTCATCTCCGACGGAACTCCTGGAAGGGATATGAGGCTCGTCTTGCCAACCTTGATCAGAACTCCCGGAGCGGTGCCGACTGGATTTGGGAGAGGGCGAGAACCCTCTGGCAAGGTGGCCATTTTCGTACGAAACCTTGTCAGGCCTGTAGAACCCTCGAGTGCATTGTAACGGGCCTTGACCATGGCCAAGGCGTCCTGGTTCAGCACAAGCCGCTTGTTCAGCGCGAGGGCAATCCCCCTGAGAGTCATGTCATCATGAGTCGGTCCAAGACCCCCTAGAGTAATCAAAAGGTCAGGCTTTCTTCCGAGGGACCCCTTAACCCCCTCCTTTATGGATGCCAATGAGTCGCGAAGGACAGTGATCCTCTGAAGCGTCCAACCAAACCTCGTGAGACGTTTTGCAATCCAGTGAGAATTGGTATCCAGCGTGTGTCCGATCAGCAGTTCATTGCCGACAGAGATTATCTCTGCTGTCAGAGATCTCTTCACTCGGTCAAGCCTCTGAAAATCCTGGACTAGTGTTTCTCCAATGAGAGAACAGCCGCGAGTGCGCCGGAAAGAGCGCGGTTCGCGTCCTTCCCAAACCCGATGATCACGAGATCGTTTTCTGAGGGACGGAAGAGTTCTCGGATCCGAGCATCTTCGCTTGGTGAGAGTTCGGCGACTTTCTTGTTATCGGGTGGCATCGAAAGCTTTCCGTTGACAACTGCTATGGTTAGGGTCCCTTCCGCGCCTACCTTGATGGCTTCGTCCCGCTGCGAGACACCCGTTATTCCCGGCCTATACCTCTTCGCTAGGTGAACTCCTACTGAGACTTTTCCGGGGACGAGTTCCGTCTCATCTAAGGTCTTGATCTTCCGGACTCCTATCTGCTTGAGATATCTCTGCAACGTCTCTCTCCCTTGCTTGGAAAGCTTGACGCCAGTTCCCTCACTAACCTCGACCACGCCCTGTTCTGCGAGCCTCTCCAGCAAACCACGAGTGACACCATCGTTAATCTGAAGAGCTTGGGCAAGAGTGCGGCGTCCAACAGGACCCTCTTGGTCGATTAGAACCAAGGCGTTCAGAAGCTGGACGGGTGTGAGCTGGGGAAGAGGACCCCTCGCTCCGCGACGCCACTTCTCAAGCATCTCTTCAAGCAAGGAGTCCGACGACCAAACCAATCCTGCCGATGGAAAATTAACTCTTCCCAAGAGAAGAAGAAACACTATTCAGGGTGGACGACTCCGAACCCTTCCGCATGACAGGTGACTCTAGAACAAAAAGGGATTGGGCAAAAGTTCTGTTTGTAGACCATCCGCAAGTGTTTCTTCCATGGATGAAATCAATGATAGGACAGGCGAAAATGGATGTTCGCGGCTTACAGACCGTTTTCGAGAAATTTCAGGTTCGTAAAGGAGCCAGAATCCTCGATCTAGCGTGCGGTATCGGCCGAATATCGATAAACCTGGCCAAAGCAGGCTACAAAGTCGTCGGTATCGACATCTCCAGATTATACCTAGACTTTGCAAAGGAATGGGCTGAGCAAGACGACGTCCGAGATCATACTCGGTTCTACGAGATGGACACGAGACATGTCTCTCGGCAACTGAGGAGAAAAGGTGAGAAAAACTTCGACCTGATTCTGAACTATGGAACAGCCATCGGATATCGCGGCGAAGACGAGGATGCTGAGATGCTCACGAGCCTCCTAGATATCGCCTCTCCCCATGTCGTTCTCGTGATAGAAACAGTGAACCGTGACTACCTAGTCAAACATTTCGAAGAAGAGTCCGTTTCGACGCTTGAAGGCGTTGAATGGCGAGAGTTCAGAAGATTAAACCTAGAAAACTCGTTCATGGAGAACGAATGGAGGTTCTACCGGAAAAAAACTAGTTCTCGTCGGTTGATCCTAAGAGTGCCCGTTTCTCATAGGGTGTACTCGCTACATGAGCTGAAACAGCTTATCACGAACGCGGGATGGAAGTATGCCGGGTCTTATGGAACGCCTGGAAAACTTTCGACTGTTACCACGGATTCATTTCACATGACTGTCATAGGACAGAGGTAGCGCTGGAGGAACGCTTCCAAAAGAGGCGTCGAAGAGTCAAAACTCTGGATTGAGAAACGAACGTTGAACGACTTTCTGACACGGTCGACTAAAGCATCGGATCGCCCTTGGATTACCTCCTTCGTGAAATCTCATTGGGGTTCGAATATTGTCGTCGCAAAAGGCCGGGTCCTTCACCCGGTGGAGCTCAGCGGGTTCGCAACTTTCAAAGGAAGTAATCCCGTTGGCTTGCTGACATACAGGATAGAGGGCGGTGACTGCGAGATCGTCACCATCGACAGCACGGCTGAGGACGAGGGAATCGGAACCGCTCTCATTGAAGCGGTTAAGAAGAGAGCCAAAGTGAAAGGTTGTCGGAGGATTTGGCTCATAACCACCAACGACAATCTAAGGGCTCTAGGCTTTTACCAGAAAAGAGGGTTCCGTATCGTTGCGCTCTACCCCAATGCAATCGAAAAGTCCAGAAAACTCAAGCCCCAGATTTCCATGAAGGCGGTGAACGGTATTCCGATCAGAGACGAGCTGGAACTCGAGCTTAACCTCGAAGAGTCAGAATGATACATGGGTGAGCTAAGTTAAAGATGAAGAATTCTTGACGTGTAGGTTGTTTTTAGGAGATGTGAGCGTTGATCCTAAGAGATAGCAAGGGAGCAGAATTCGAGCTCTCAATTGCAGGTTATGAATTTCCCCATGACCACGAAAATTGGCTACTAATGGATGTTAGACTGAAAGGGCCCAAGGGCGAGCGAGAGAAGCGCGATCCGTGTATGACAGTCGAAGAAGCCCGGGAACTCGCGGAATGGCTCCATGAACTAGCACGAATCGATCCCGAAGGTGATATTGGTCCGGGAATGCCGAACCTCACTGAACCCAACCTTCGGATTGTTCTCAAGGCCGGCCCATCAGAGGTTCAATTGAGAGTAGAATTCATCTTCGAGTCCAAGGACACTCCCCCTGTATTCGACCATGTCGACCTAGAAATTAAAAGACCGGACCTAGAGCGCGCGGTTTCAGACTTCAGAAGCGAGGTAGAAAAATATCGTTAGCTACTTTTTCTTGTCGCTGAGCCACCATTTCAGATAGTCTTTGTGGCGGCGTTTCTTCTCTTCGTCTGCGGATTCTTCGGTGCGGAGCATCTTTTCTCGTCCTTCTAGAAGGTTTTGCTGGGTGAAGGTTAGGCCGCAGCTCTTACACGCGTATTGCTTGATTGCAGGGTCATAACTTAGGTTTCCACCGCATTCCAAGCAATAGTTAGGCAATCTTCTCCTCAGCAAGAAATTTGGCTCCAGAACAAGATAAAGATTCGGTTACTTGAACGGCCAAAACGGGAAAAAATCAGTCCGGGAATATCGAAAATCCTGTAGGACAGGGAACGGTTAATATGCCGAGTACATCGGTCAGAAATCGATTCGATTGCCCCGATATCACGGTAACCAGCACAAGAAGAAACCTACTGGTGGGGTCAAGCGTCACTGGCGTGGAAAACGAGCCTTCGAAGCCGGTGGAGAACCGGTTGAGACGACCCTTGGGAAGGTCAAGCAGAGAAGAGTTGGAATCCGAGGCGGAGCTACGAAAATAAAACTGGCATCGGCTGACTGGGCTGTTGTCACCGACAAGTCGACGGGTAAGTCGTCGAAATCAAAGCTTCTGCGGGTGGTTAAGAATCCGGCGAACGTTGACTATCAGAGACGGGGAGTAATCACAAAGGGCGCGATCGTCGATACGGAGCTCGGTCAGGCGCGAGTGACCTCTCGTCCGGGACAAGACGGGGTCATCAACGCAGTCCTCGTATCCCAAGCCAGCAAGTCCTAAGATAGAACGGTGGAACCAGGGTGAAAAACCCGGGTCACAGTATCATCTGGCCATTCCACCTAGACAGTACGAAGACTAGGGGCCAGGGAAGAAAACTTCCGATAGCGCGAGCTATAAAACAGCCAAACCTCAGAGAAATTGTACAGGCAGCGACGATTCTAGGTTATGTTCCAGAACCGAAGGAAAAATCGGCAATGCCCAGCCTTCACTGGGAGAAGGCAGGATATGTTACGGTGAAGAAGACGGCTCCGAAGGTTGCAATGCTGAAATCGATTGCCGGGGAGATCGTGAAGATACGGCAGAAAGAGGCCCAAGCCGCCGAGCCGAAGAAGGACCGTCGATAATAGGGCCCATGCCCAGAGAATATCGATTATCACAGACTAACTGATTAGCAGCCGTTCGAGATGATTCTTGTTGAATTCAAGGCAGATTGTTAGAGCAAGTTACAACAAGATCGCCTCGGAGTACGAGGCCACCAGAAAACATGATTCAGAGGATGTGCAACTGTTACGTAAGCTACTCGAACGATTATCAAGGAATTCGACCGTTCTCGATGCCGGTTCCGGCTCGGGTTATCCCGTGACGCAGTTCCTAGCCCTTCATTTCCAAGTCACTGCGATAGATTTTGCTCTTGAACAGATACGATTGGCGAAAGATAGAGTGCGAGGTGTCGAATTTGTGTGTGCAGATATTACGAAGCTGCCGATCCGTCCAAATACATTCGATGCAGTTTGTTCCTACTATGCAATTATTCACATTCCTCGCAAAGAACATCAGAAAGTCCTTGACAGTTTTCTCAATATTCTGAAGCCCGGTGGACTCGCTCTGTTATGCACGGGAGCAGGGGACCTTCCAAGAGACAAGAGCCGCTACCACGGCGTTCCTATGTTTTGGAGCCATTTTGATCGCGAAACTAACCTTAGGATGATAAGGGATACTGGACTTCGCATTCTCTGGTCCAAGACTATTGTGGACCCTACTAATCCAACTAGCGCGCATCTCTTTGTCTTTGCTCAAAAGAGAGAATAAGATTCGGCATAATATCTGAAATTCTCTTCCGGACTAGCCGTGTTTCTTGTTTGGGTACATTATGATCTTGCCTGAGCGTCCGGATTTCATCAACGCAAAGGCTTTCGAGAACTCTTCAAGCTCGAACCGATGAGTTATCAGCCTAGAAAGGTCCACCTGACCAGCCTTCAAGACCTCGGCTGTTTTGTACCAAGTTCCAAAGAGCCTACGCCCGAAGACGCCCCGAATACGGGCGTCCTTGAAGACGATCCAGTTGGCAACGTCAAGTTCGATCTTCTTCGAGGGCAGTCCGAAGAGGATCGCGGTTCCCCCGGGACGAAGAACTCTGAACCCCTCTTCGAAAGAGGGCTGAGCACCTGACATCTCGAAGAACGCATCAACCCCACGACCATCGGTCAAGCGCATGATCTCCTTCACAGGATCCTGTTGGTAGCCGTTGATCAAAACGTCTCCGCCCATGTCCTTCGCCAGTTTCAACCTGTAATCGACAATGTCAATGCCGAAAATCTTGGTTGCGCCAAAGGATTTGCACAACCCAATCAAGCAAGCGCCAATCGGACCGCAGCCAAAGACGGCAACAGTATTGCCCGAGATCTCAGCTGCGGAGGCAGCGTGTACGGCATTGCCCAGGGGTTCTTGCGCGGATGCGACCTCAATCGGGATCTTTCGGTCGTTCAGCCAAGCGTGCTGTTCATTCAGAACGTGATATTCTGCGAAACAACCGTCTGTATCTACTCCTCTGAGGAGCATTCGTTCGCAGATGTGAGCGTTACCAGTTCGACACTGGAAGCATTTGCCGCAGAAGATGTGAGTCTCGCCAGAGACAATATCGCCTTCGCGGAGGTCCGAGACTTCCTTCCCTACCTCGATGATTTTTCCAGCGAACTCGTGTCCCATAACCATTGGAGGCTTGACCTTGTCCCTAATCGATTCGTGCCAATCGTAGATGTGCATGTCCGTTCCACAGATCGAGGTGGCCTCGATCCGGACGAGAATGTCTCGGAGACCGGGCTTGGGGGTTGGCCATTGTTCGAAGACTGCGCCGGGACCCGGTGACGCCTTCACAACAGCGTGCATCTTTTCTCTCAACAGATTTCCTCGAAACTAGGGCTAGCCGCCAAGAGAGCGCTGTAAAACGTTTTAGATTAGGGACAAATTATCGATCTTGAGAGTATGAACCAAGAGTCCGGTTTGCAGAGAGCGCCGCTTCTAGAAGCATTAAGGGAAGAGCTTAGAGGACTAGATCAGCAAGATTTGCTGTGGCGTATCAGGACCCTTCAAAGTCCATCCGCGCCGCACGCCAAAGTGGACGGCAAGAACGTCATAGTTCTCTGCTCAAACAACTATCTGGGATTGGCGAACCATCCCAAGCTAAAGCAAGCGGCTATCGCTGCAACTAGAAAATACGGAGTCGGGAGCGGATCGGTACGAGTTATCGCAGGAACATTGGATCTTCACGTTAAACTGGAAAAGGAATTAGCAGACTACCGGGGAACTGAATCTTCGATCACGTTCCAGTCAGGATACGCCACAAACCTCGGAACAATCATGTGCCTTGTCGACGAGCGTGACTTGATCATCAGCGATGAACTGAACCACGGCAGCATAATCGATGGCTGTCGCCTGACAAAAGCTGAGAGACGAGTCTACAAGCACAAAGACATGGGCGATCTTGAGAAACAGTTGCAGGGAACGGAACGGTTCCGAAGGGTCCTAGTCATTACTGATGGCGTCTTCAGCATGGACGGAGACATTGCACCACTGAAAGACATTGTCAATTTAGCTCAAGAACACAATGCGATGACCTATGTTGATGATGCTCACGGAGACGGTGTTCTAGGAGAGAACGGCCGTGGAATTACCAACCACTTCCATCTTGAAGGGAAGGTGGATATTGACATGGGAACCTTCTCGAAAGCCTTCGGATGCGTCGGAGGATATGTTGTCGGATCGAAGGACCTCTGCGTGTATCTCCAGAACAAGGTCCGAAGCTACCTCCTCTCGGGGTCCCACCCGCCGGCCGTTGCAGGTGCGTGCATCGCAGCCCTTCAGCTCGTCCAGAAACAACCGTCCTTGGTCAAGAAGCTCTGGGACAACACCCGCTACTTCAAGAAAGGCCTGAAAGACATTGGCTTCGATACTGGGAATAGCGAGACCCCGATTACGCCGGTCATAGTTGGAGAGGCCGGGAAGGCTCGCGAACTAGCAGACAATCTCTTCAAGCTAGGAATATTTGTCCTTCCGATCGTCTTTCCAATGGTCGCTCGGGACAAAGCTAGGGTCAGGACCATAGTGACAAGTGCTCATACGAGAAAAGATCTCTACACTGCATTGAGAGCTTTTGAGAAGGCTGGCAAACAACTAGCACTAATCTAATCGAAACAGTCCTTGCTCGGGGTCCGAGTTGGCAACCAAGAAAAAGAAACGTGCGAAGAAGCCTCGAAGACTACTGTTCAAGGTTCGCAAGGCCACCTTGAAGGACCTTCCGATTTTGGTTCATCAGCGCAGGGCGATGTGGCGTGTCCTCGGGGAGAGAGATCCGGACGAGTTGGATAGAGCAGACAAGGTCTACAAGCAATGGGCACGATCGAGGATGAAGAATGGAACTCTGATGGGCTGGGTGGCCGAGAATGGAGGTGAGGTCCTTGGAGGAGGATGCGTGTGGTTGCAGCCTGTTCAACCGAGGCCCGGATACAATCTTATGATCCAGCCGTACTTGCTGTCAATGTACACGGAGCCACGCTCCAGAGGACTCGGCGTGGCGTCGGGCGTTGTAGAGAAAGCGTTGGAGTGGTGCAGGAAAAACCGATTTCTCCAGCTCCGCTTGCACGCCAGCGAAATGGGACGCAAAGTCTACCTCAAACACGGCTTCCAGCGCACGTGGGAAATGAGGCGCAGAATCAAGAAGCTCAGAGAAGACATCTAACAGTTCAGCTTAGAAAGAAGCTTAGTTATCCAGATTTATCGCGATTCGAGTCTTGTCACGCCTGGTTCCGAGGTGCTCCTGCGGTGGAGAGCTAGTGATCGTAGGTGAGAATAGGAGTGCGGAAGGCTGGCGGACAGGCTTCAAGCTTCAATGCAAGAAATGCAACAAGCGATGGATCTACACTGGCGGAACCTACCATGCAGACCCAACCTCGGGCTGAGAACGAAATGTCTATCCGAGCGATGGCGGAAGAGATCTCGAACCAGGCGCGTGATCTTCCAAGTTTCGCTTCTCAGCTTCGAAAAACGCACTTTCCAAAGCTCCAACTCTCCAAATTGATCTTCGCAGGGTCAGGCGATTCATACGCAGCAGCGGTCTTTGCCCAGGAACTCTCCCAGGGAGAGTCAACGGCGTCGGATCCTTACGAGCTGCTGACGAACATTAGGCGAATTAGAGGAAAGAATCTCGTAATTATCTCGGTCAGCGGCAGAACGAAAACCAACATTGAGCTAGCCAGAAGGGCAAAAGGAATCTCAACAAACACGTTAGCAATCACTGTCAACCCCGAGAGCCCTCTAGCTAGAGAATGTGACGAGACCCTTCGGCTACAGTATCGAACTACCGGAACACTCACCTCTGGGACAATCAGCTTTACGACTAGCTTGTTGGCTTGCGCGTTCCTTCTTAGGAATCTGCCAAGGACTGTCCAGGTGAAGACCGCTCCCATCGACACTACCGGGTTGGCAACGAACTTGAAGCAAGCTGGGAAAGGAGCGTTTGTGTTCATCGGATCAGGAGTAAACTATGCACTCTCCCTCTACGGAGCAGCAAAAATCAACGAAGTCTTGGGTGCCAAAGCGGAGGCCGTATATCCTGAACAACTTGGACACGCTAAACTGTTCACAATAGACAGGGAACATGACATCATCGTCTGCATCTCGTCGGGACACGACAGGGCAATGGACATGCATGAAGTACTCGCCAAGAAAGGCTTCAGGAGTTCAGTGATAACAATCCCAGAAGGCCGTTGGATGAATCGAAGTTTGGGGATTGCTGTTTACCTACAAAGACTCGCGCTCGGAATCGCGAAAAAAAGACGAATGACAGAATGCGCCTTCCTTGAAGATAAGAAAAGACTCGATCTCAGTAATCGACTGATCTATTGATCCTAGGCTTATCCGGGAGTCATCGTCTTTAGCAGATCAAGCGATGTTCTAAGCCTATGTTTAGTAGCGGCCACTGTTAAGAGAAATTCTCCTCCTTTGAAATTCAAAGGAATGATCTCTCTCTCCACAGCAACCCTTAGAGTATGTCGAAATCTTCCCATGTGAACTTCCTTTAGCCGTAGGATTGCGATGTCTGTGGAGTAGCGGGCCTGTAGACGTAGTGTCAGGAAATCTATGAAGTAGAGGAGCCCAACAATTCCGAAAAAGAAGGAGCTAAAAAAGATCGGAATGGAGGATATTACCCAAACCAGTGTTAAGATCCAATTGAACGGCGTTGCCAAGAAATAGCCATTGAGATATCTCCAAATTGCGAGTATTAGTACAGCAGATGACACCGTTGAAAACAGAGTTGCCAACGTGACACGAACACTCTGAGCGCGTGGCCGTAGAACACGATAATGTAAGCCATCTGATTTCACCGCTAGGAGACTCGCCCAGTTGAATGATTTTATTAGCCATCCCTTTTCAGTCCCGACCTTAACACGAAATAAGTCCCTTGATGATGGATTCTCCAATTCGATGGGCAATTCCTCAGTCAAATACTCGGGTCTTACTTTGCTTCATTCGAACGGCTCTCCCTTAACTTATCGATTGAAGGTGCTTGTAGACGTCCAGAAGGTCGTCAGTATCCATGCTATGGGATGCGGCGGCCTTCACTTTGGGAACCTTCGCGTTCAACGCCACAGAATAACGTACAATCCTAAATACGGGGACATCGTTGACCCAATCTCCCACGTGTGCGCATCTTGATGGAGGGATTCCCGTCCATGCGCAATATTTTCGTAACCCAAGTCGCTTGTCCGGCAGCGTTTCTATTTCGCCCGTGACAATTCCATCCTTGATGCCGACCTTGGATCCAACGTAGCCTTCGAACCCGAACCTTTCAATCAAGTACGCGCATAGAAAATCTGGATTATCAGTTAGGAGAACAACTCGAATCCTATGACCTTGCAGCTTCTCAACTGTTTCTCTGACGTTCTTGATGACTTCGACCTTTGAGACTTCTCGAATAATATCTGCCAGCTTCATTCCCTGGAGAAGCTTGTATTCAGATGCGAGGCATTCTCTTAGGGTGATTCTTCGGTGATGGTACATTTGGTCGAGAGCGTCCCATTTCTCTCCAATTCCTAGAGATCGGGCCGCTTGGGTGAGAGCTGCTTTTCGGAAGATGGTCCCATCGACGTCGAAGGAGACCATTGACAGGGAGGAGAAGGGCGACGCCACCACCTCATTTGGACCTCTTTGAGGTCAGGTGTATTCGATGGTCTTGAACTCTTTCCGTAACTTTGTCGCGGCTCGGCGCACGCCGCTGGGTTCCTCACCCTTGTAGACTCTAATGATCAGTTCCGCAACTCTCTCCATGTCTCGCGTTTTCATTCCGCGTCGAGTAGACTCGTTGGTTCCAAGCCGGATACCATGATCAACTATCATGTTCGCTTCCTCCAGCTTCTCGGAAAAACGGTTCACATTCTCCTCGCCGTTGATGTCGAGGAAAACTTGGTGCGATTCGGTAAACCCGTAGTCTGCGCATTTGACAGGCAGACCTCCTTCGTGAAGTGCCTTCGCCAGAGCTTTCGCGTTCGCGATTACTTGAGGCGCATATTTCGTTCCTCTCCTTCGAACCTCGTCCAACGCCCATGTTAGGGCTGCGATCCTGTTCCAGTGCGCGTTATCGACTAAGCCAGGGAACTGTTGGTCCTTGACCTGCATCTTCAGTCGGGCGGTTCCGAGGATTATTCCTCCTTGAGGCCCGAAGAAACTCTTGTGGGTGGAGCCAAGCATCAAATCTGCGCCCTCGTTTAGCGGACGTTGGAACTCACCGCCGCCTATCAGGCCCAAGACGTGGGACGCGTCGAAGGCAACTTGAGACTCGGCTGCTCGGCAGGCCTCAGACAGTTCCTTGACAGGGTGAGGGAAGAGGAAATAGGACTGGCCAAAGACTACGAGAGAGGGTTTCTCATCTTCGATGAGTGTCTCGGCCTTTTCTACGTCAATATTCATCCGTTCAGAATCATATGGGAAAAAGAGATTCTTCACATTGACGAACGGGGGATAGCCCCGATTCCCGAGTCCGTCATATCCACCGTTCGAAGGATTGACGGTGAGGATCGAGCCTCCGGGTTTCGTTAGGGTGGAGACCATTATCGTGTCGGCAATGTGCCCGGAGAGTGGTCGGAGGCTCGACCAGTCAGATCCAAAAACCTCGCACGCTAGCTTCTCTCCTAGGTTCTCTAGCTCGTCGATGAAACGTGTCCCCTTGTAGAACCCATCCCATGCAGTATAGCGATGGCCCATATCGTTGGTGAGAAGTTGGCGCACTGTATGGCTGGTAACGTTCTCGGACGGAATGAGGTTGAGGCACTCTTCTGCGCGCCAGCGTTGATGCTTGTCAACGATCTTTCTGATCTGGGACGCGTAGGACGTTGAAAGTCTACCCTAGTTGGGAACTAGACTCTTCGACCGCGTCGACCGCCGGGCCTTCGCGTCCCGTCATGAGGGACTGGCGTAACGTCTTCTATTCTGCCGATTCTGAACCCGTGACGGGCAAGCATTCTGATAGCGGCTTGCGCTCCAGGACCAGGAGTCCTAGCGCCGTGTCCACCGGGAGCTCTTACTCGAATATGAAGAGAGGTAATTCCCTTGTCTTTCGCGGTCTTGGCAGCTGCTGCAGCCGCCTGCATCGCGGCGTAGGGTGTTCCCTGTAGTCTGTCAGCTTTGACGTGCTGCCCTCCTGCGCTTCGGGAGATTGTCTCGGCGCCTGTGAGGTCGGTTATGTGGACCATGGTGTTATTGAAGGACGAGTAGATGTGGGCTATTCCCCACCTGTCCGCCGGTGCCTTAGCCTTCTCCGCCATACCAGAATTACCTGAATGATTGGGGCTTGAGCCCTACGCGAATTTAAACTCTCCCCGAACCTAGGCCGCGTCCCGTCGTGGATTAGTAGTCGAGGGAAACTCAGTTGACCCTTGAAATACTGGTCGCAACGAGTGAAAAGCCACTCTTCCATGGCGTTTCAGATTTGAATGAGCCCGCAATTCGGTGGCTTCTGGATCGAAAGGATCCTTCTATACGATATCAGGCTCTCGTGGATGTTTTGGGCTATTCGCCTGAGAGCAAAGGGGCAGTTGAGACTCGAGGGCGAATTCCCCGCCGTAACATCTACAACCGGATAATGGCTAGGCAGTCGAAGGCTGGCTTCTGGCCTCGAAAAGACACTTGCGATAGCCCAAGATTCGCCGGGGCCTTATGGGCACTGATACTCCTCGGCGAGATGGCCGCTGCTCCAGACCCTCGAATCAAGAAAGAATGCGAACGGTTCCTCAACTTGCACCAGGCACAGAATGGATCGTTCTCCTACCGCAGTAGACTCCAGGGAAAAAAGCACTACGACGAACCTTGCCTAACTGGAAACATGGTTAGGACGTTGCTCGTGCTAGAATACGACAAGGACCCTCGTGTCCGAAGAGCCATCGACTGGATGCCTGAGGCCCAGCTTGAGGATGGCGGTTGGAATTGTGATTATCCGCAGTTCGAAGGGGTGAAAGTAAGGCACAGCTCTTTCATGTCAACAATAGCGCCCCTCTGGGCATACTCTGAGATCCCAAGGCAAACATGGACAAGGCGGATGAAGCACTCGATTGAGAGAGGTGCCGAGTTCTTGCTCATGCATCGTCTGTACAAGGCGGACCATCATGAATGGATGCCGATGAACCGAACATTCACCACGCTCCACTTTCCAATGTACTTCTATTATGACGTGCTTCACGGGCTGAGAGTCTTGACGAAGCTGGGTTACGGAGATGATGAAAGGATGAGAGACGCTACTCATCTTGTTATGTCGAAGAGGAGACCTGACGGCAAGTGGGTTCTAGAGGGGGACTGGTTCAGCGAACCAGGCGCCTCCACGAGATGGCTTAAGCCGAAGGCCAGCGAGAATTCTCCCGGTCCGACCGACCCTTGGGGAAACTCTTTGGCTGGCTCGACAAAGTATGACTTGGAACCGGTGGGAAAACCGAGCAAGTGGATCACCCTCAACTGCTATAGAGCGTTATTAGCGACAGGAGACCTAAGAACCTCCAACAACTAGAAACAGTCGAGGTCATGCTCCAGGACCCCGAATCACATCCTTAGCACAGCTGATGGGAGCAGAGAATCAGGATGAATTTGAGGTTAAGATGCTTTTGCTTTGTCGCTTGCTGGGCTGCCTGATAGTCTTGCCTCAAGCTGTGACATCTTCTTCTCAAGTCTCCCCACTTTGTCGACATAGTCCAAAAGGACACCCACAACGATTGCTACGAAGAATAGATTGAAAATCGATTGAGTAAACGCGAACGCAACAAATCCGATGAAAACACTGACAATGCCGATGATGAGGTCATTCCAACTACTGTTGGATTTTGACATACGATTCGTACGCTCCAAACGTCGTTTAAGAGCGTGTTGCTGAGCTCCGCAAAAGACTTTACAGAATCCTGGACGAGCTTCATCCCAAGTTGAGACTTGACTTCTGGCTCTTAGACCTCAACCATGACGCTCATGAGGGCAGGTCTGCGATGTGGCTGTGGGGAGTCACGCATGACAACAAGCGAGTCCTAGTCATTGATACCAGCTTTCAGTCTTACTTCTATCTCTTGCCCAAGAAAGACCAGAACATTGATCAATTGAAAGAGAGAGTTGAGAAGGAAAAACCTCATCCTTCAATTCGAGAGGTAGTCATTGAAATGAAGAAACGGCTTGGCGAAGAAAGACAGGTTCTCAAAGTCTTCTGTAAAGACCCTGACACTCTAGAGAAGTGTGCGAGAGAATGCGTAAAACAACTCGCCGTAGAGACGAGCTTTGAGGACAAGCTTCGTTATTCGATAAAGTACCAGATCGAGTTTGAGATCAGACCCTGTCAATGGTACATGGTTGAGGGAATGGAATCCTCCATTGATCCTGGGAAATATTACGTTGACAAGGTCATTGAGACAAGTGGGCATCCAACTCCTATTCCTAGGGAAAATGCTCCCAAGCTACGACTCCTCTCCTTCTCCATCCTAGCTGTCAGTCCGACAGGCTCTCCGAGTCCTATCCGCGACCTGGTGACACTCATCACATGGAAAACGAAGGAGAGCAAAGGCGATACCATTCAGTCAGAGAAAAACTCGGACGATGAACTGATCGAGGGGTTCTCGAAGATTCAGCAGAGATTTGATCCCGATGTCGTCTTCTCGTTTGGCGGCAACACCTTCGACTGGCTCTACTTGATCAAGCGTGCAAATAGGACCAAGGCAAAGCTTTCCGTCGGAAGGGACGATGGTCCAGCCCGTCAGAGTCTCTACGGCCACTTCTCCCTTACCGGACGAGCGAACGTAGATCTACTGGATTTCTCACAAGACCTCTATGATGTGAAGATCAAATCTGTAGAGAATGTCGCTAGATATCTGGGAGTCGAAGCCTCCATTCCAACGATTGACGAGACAGAATACTATGATCACTGGACCGGTCATCGCCCGGCTTTAGTAGAACAGGTGAAGGCACAAGCAACTTCAATATTCAATGTCGGAGAAGACGCGCTCGATTATATGTTCCAACTCTCGAATCTCTCAGCTCTCCCACCTGACCAGGTCCTGGCAGCAGCGGTTGGGTTCAGAGTCGACAGTTACTTGATGATGGAGGCGCACAAGCTTGGCGAGCTGATACCAGGCAGAGAAGAGCTGAATATTATTCCCTACAAAGGCGCAATCGTTCTCGAACCCAGCGTAGGATTGCACGACGATGTTGCAGTGCTCGACTTTTCGGCTATGTATCCTAGCCTCATGGTCAAGTACAACATTTCCCCTGACACTCTTGTCGATAGGCGAGGGGATGATGTCTTTGAGGTTCCTGAGGTCGGGCATCATTTTAGGAAAAACCCTCCAGGGTTTTACAAGATCGTTCTAAGTCAGCTTATCGCCAGCCGACAGGAGGCAAAGAAGGAGGCAGCTAAAACACCCCGTGGAACTCCAGAGCACAAGATCCTGAAAGCACGCGAAAAGGCAACGAAGGTCATCACCAACGCGACCTACGGGTACGCGGGCTGGGCTGGGTCCAGATGGTACTCCCGAGAGGTTGCAGAATCCGCCGCCGCGCTCGGACGCGATACGATCAACAAATCCATCGATATTGCCAAGACTCTCGGGCTCAAGGTTCTCTATGGAGACACGGACAGCCTCTTCGTTGATTATGAAGAAAAACGCGTCAACCAATTCATCAAAGAAATTGACAAGAAGTTAGGACTCGAAATTAATCTGGGGCAGTTGTACAAGCGGATCCTCTTCACTGAAGCCAAAAAGAAATACGCTGGATTATTGGACGATGGCGAACTAGACGTCGTCGGGATGGAAGCCATCAGGGGGGATTGGTCTAATCTTGCGAGAAATGTTCAGAACGAAGTTCTGAAGCTTGTCCTTCAGGATGGCAATCCAGCGAGAGCAAAATCGTACGTGACGAGTCTAATCAAGGACTTAGCATCAGCGAAGGTGCCAAAGTCATCGCTGGTCATCTGGAAGACCCTCACGAAACGTCCGGACGAGTATGAGGTAAATGCTCCGCATGTGGAGGTGGCTCGGAAGATGGCGAAGGAAGGCTGGCCTGTTACAGTCGGGGATAAGGTCGGCTTTATCATCACAAAGAGGCCGGGCAAGCTCTATCAGAAGGCGGAGCCGCACTTCAAAGTCTCACTTGAGCAGGTGGATTACGAATATTATGTCCGCAATCAGATCGTGCCTGCGGCGACCAGGGTCCTGAAGGTCTTTGGAGTCGCCGAGAAAGACTTGCTTGGGGCAGATCGCAGGCAGGTCAGTTTGTAATCGTAGGGCCTGGACTGAACGAAGATAGATCGCTCAGCGTCATAACGTTCACGTTCGGTGGCTTCTTGGCTCCGTCGGATACCCTGTCGCCGATGACGAATCTGATGTTCTTTCCGGCGGCAATGTCCAACAATCTCTGAGTGACAACTCCATCGAAGAGAATCAAGTGCGCGTTCTCGACACCTGGAATTTTCTCCGCAAGCTCGCTGACAGGCATTCGGGACAGCTCCTTTCCTGCCTCATCGAATATCACTGCCTCCAGAGTTCCACGCAAGTCTTTTGCAGCTTCGAACACTGTTGGTGAAAGACTGGGTCTTGGAATGGGAGGTGCTTCTACCCGAGGTTCAGAGGGACCGTAGCCTCTTTCGTAGGGTCGCTCGTATCGTTCCTGTCTCTCAGGTCTTTCCTGGCGGGCGAATTGAACTCTTTCTGGTCTCTCGATCGGTCGAGCGAGATTGATTGGGACCTTTTCTCTGAGGGCTTTCATTAGCTCCTTGGGAGTGAGCTCCTCAACTTCCTTGCCGAAGGGCGCGCGCGCGACATAGTCTATGTCTGCGACCTGCTGTAGCTCTTTGAGAATCAGGTCTCCGGCTCTGTCCCCGTCGAGGAAGGCTGTGACCTCCTTGTCCTTTGTGAGCTTGATGATTGTATCAGGAACCTTCGTCCCGTTGAGCGCGACAACGTTCTTGATCCCTACTTTCATCAGGAGAATGACGTCCGCTCTGCCCTCAACCACTATCAGTGAGCCGCTCTCGACCTCTGGTCCGGCTGGCAGCTTCTCGGGACCGTACTCGATGAGATCCACGCCTCTTAGAGAGGATGCGACTTCTTTGACGACCTCTTCGGTGCTGGGGGATGATTCGACTACCCATTTACGGAGAATGTCCTTCGCCTTGGTCAAAATAGCGTTTCTTTTCTCTTCGCGGACATCCTCAACCTTCTCCAGTGTTATCTTGGCTTCGCAGGGGCCTATTCTGTCGACGCTTTCGATCGCAGCGGCGATAATGGCGGTTGAGACTTTGTCTAGGCTCGATGGTATTACGATGGACCCTGTTGTCTTGTCACGTTTGGAATCGAGGTTGATCTCGATTCGTCCTATTCTTCCTGATTTTTGTAATTCTCTAAGGTCTAGATCGGGTCCGAAGAGTCCTTCTGTTTGTCCGAAAACTGCTCCAACTACATCCGGTTTTTCGACGACGCCTTGAACGTCGAAGTGTGCTTTTACTATGTATTTTGTAGTCGTAGCGTACTGAGACTGTTCAACCATGAAAGTTTAACCTCCATAATTCACTACCTTCTTTCTGATACCTTCTCTTTTCGATTTGTAAGCGGTAAAGCTTGAGAGCGTAAAGGGTCCAGCCCTAGTATTAAAGCCCGTCTCCAGACCCACGACTATCAGTATTGCAAGTTATGTCTAAAGCGGTCTGAGCGAAACATGATTACAGCTCATCACGAGCTTCAAGAAAATTGTAGTTCTCGATCTACTTGCGGCACTTTATGGATAGGCCTAGTCTGTGTCTCTCTTTGATTTCATGCCTCGGGCGATTATAAGCAAGATGATCCCGATAACGAGGAGAGCGAGGCCAGACAAGAACGAGGGCAACAGCAAACTCTGAGCCGGCAGTGAATAGGGTGGGCAACCGCTCGCCGGACAATATGTGGTTACCATAGAGGCGGCGATGATGCTGAGTAAACTGACTTCAATGAGTAAGATTCCTAGAATAATGAGTGCGATTCCAACAGTCTGAATCGTGCGCTTGTCAAATTCCTCCAGCAACCTCGACGCCCTATGGATGGAAGGCGAACATCAAGAAAAGCTAGTCGGTCTTTTCGGGAGCTTGTACCACGAGCACAGTTGAGTTGAATTCGTTACCAATGGTTCCAATGGATCGAATCGGCGAGACTTCTTCTATTGCGAACAGCGTTGTGGGACCTCTGCGTCCAGAGGACTTCTTCTCCAGGGTCCTTGTATCCGATCGGTACCAGAGCTAGGGGAATAACGGAGCCATCCTTTGGAATGTTCAGAATCTGCCCCACTTTATCATCATCGAGCGCACCGAGAAACGACGCAGCTAATCCATGTTCGAAGGCTGACAGTATCAGAGCAAATGACGCAAAGCCTGCATCTATGAGCCACCAGGGAAGCCTTGCATTTTCTTCGGCTCTACCATACTTTGCTTCAAACCTCTTCTTGTTTCCACATGGAACAATAATGACCGGAGCTGTTGACACGAAATCTGATTTTGCGAGGCCTTCCGAGATGTACTCAGGCTGATGCCCTGCTGTTGCAAGTTCTTTTCGAATCATCGGATCTTTGACAACGATGAATTCGAAGTCTTGCGTGAAGCCTGCGCTCGGAACATGTCTTGCATCATCGAGAATTCTCAAGAGGGAATTGTCTGGGATTGCTCTTGATTCGAATCCGTAGACATTCCTTCGCTTGCGCAAGAGCTTGCCAATATTCAAAATGAACTCAGGCCCAGCTCAACTCTGTGTGTGCAATTCTTAACATATTCACTCGGGGACGAGGTTGAGATCTTCCGACCGGTTAACAATTCTTCACAGTGAAACTGAGTGAACGGCTCGAGACAAGGTTACGTCTAAAAGAAACCATTATCGTCCTCTTGCCTGATGTGTTAGAATGCCCAAGCCAGATGCCAAGGTGGGTGTGAACGGGTTCGGGGTCATCGGCAAACGTGTCGCCGAGGCCGTGTCGAAACAGAAGGACATGAAACTCGTCGGCGTCTCCGACGTCGTCGCTGACTATCGTGTGAAGATGGGGCAGAAGAAGAATTTCGCGATATACAGTTCTATTCCCGAGAAACTTCCCGATATGAAGAAGGAAGGGATAGAAGTTTCAGGAGTTCTAGAGGACTTGATCAAAAGGGTCGACGTTATGATCGACTGCACCCCTGCAGGACTAGGGGCGAAGAACAAGGCTCAGTACGATAAGCTCGGGGTCAAATCGGTTTTTCAGGGCGGCGAGAAACACGATCTCACAGGGTCGTCATTCGTTGCCCAGTGTAACTATGAGGAGAATCTGAACAAGAACGCCACAAGGGTCGTGAGCTGCAACACAACCGGAATCTGCAGAACCATTGGAGCACTCCAGAATGGGCTCGGGGTGAGAAAGGCGAGAGTTGTCGTGTTCCGGAGAGGAACAGACCCGTGGGAGAGCCACAAGAATGGACTCATCAACACTGTCGTCCCGGAGGCTCATATTCCGTCTCATCAGGGACCCGACGCGCAAACTGTTCTTCCCAAACTGGACATTACAACTATGGCCGCGAAAGGACCCTTCAACATCGGACATCTCCACTTCGCCATGGTCCAGCTAAAGAACAACCCGGAGAGGAAAGATGTGCTGAAGGTCTTGAAGGACGCACCCAGGTTGGCGCCTGTTAGGACGACTGATGGAGTCGACAGCATGAATGCGGTGGCAGAAATGATGCGAGACCTACATAGAGCCAGGGC
>WNGG01009151.1_pt1 | contig 21178 bp, 17 predicted proteins | sample 5400661 | NCBI WGS metagenome assembly WNGG01 (sample SAMN13153372, study PRJNA577476) | soil metagenome | isolation source: 100 cm soil or saprolite under Garry oak tree replicate 1 | place: USA:California | collected 2016-06-15
GCCTGCTGGTCCGCCGCCTGGAGGACAAGGCCCCCGGCCGGGTGGAGAAGATCAGACCCGTGTTCACGAGCCAGCGGTGCTCGGCGTGCGGGCAGGTGGACCGGGACTCGCGTGAGAGCCAAGCGCGGTTCCGGTGCACGGCCTGCGGTTTCGCCTGCCACGCGGATGTGAACGCGGCCATCAACATCGCGGCGGGGCACGCCGTGACTGCGCGGGGAGGCGACGGGGTTACCCGGCCGGTGAACCGCGAACCTCACCTGCTGCTCCAATCGGCGCAGTAGCTGGAATCCCCCGCCTTCAGGCGGGGGAGGATGTCAACCGCACCAGCCGCGACCCCAGGCACCAGCCTGGCGTCGAGCGGTTCTGGCGGGCGTGCTCCCGCGACCTGTACCGCCGGGAATACGAGGGGCTGTACTGCACCGGCTGCGAGCAGTTCTACCCGCCGGCCGAACTGCGCGACGGCCGCTGCCCCGAGCACGAGACCGTGCCGCAGCAGGTCAGCGAAGAGAACTGGTTCTTCCGGCTGTCCCGGTACGCCGGACCGCTGCGGGACGCGATCACCACCGGCCGGCTGCACATCGAGCCCGCCGGACGGCGCCACGAGGTGCTCGCGTTCATCGACGGCGGCCTGGCGGACTTCTCGCGGCGCTTGACGCGTTCGATTTCCGGCAGGCCACCGCGGCGGTCTGGGCGATCGCGGACGAGGCGAACCGGTTCGTTAACCGCGCCCGGCCCTAGGACCTGGCCAGGGCGGAACGCGCCGGGCAGGCCCCGGCGCGGCTCGATGCCGTGCTGGGCCTGCTGGCGCGGGCGTGCTCGGCGCTGGGCCGGGAGCTTGTGCCGTTCCTGCCGGACGCGGCGGCGCGGATCAGCCGCCAGTGCACCCCTCGCGACATGCGGCTGCCGGCGCCGTCCCCGGTGTTCCGCCGGCTGGCCCCAGGCCCGGCCCCGGGCGGCTAGCCCGTCAGCTCGCGTTCCAGCGGGGTGCGGAAACGCGGGGTGATCCGGATCCGCGGGTCCTGCCCGATCCACTCGCGGAGCCGCTGCGCCTCGGCGGCGATGGCCGCCGAGGCCTCGGCGCCGATGTCCTCGAGCAGCCGGACCGCGATCCCGCCCTCCTTGCGCTGCGCCCAGCCGCCGACGATCCGGCCGTCCCACCAGGCCGTCGGGCCGATGTTCCCGGACCGGTCGAACAGCGCGGGCGCGTGCTCGCCGAGATACCAGGCCCGGTCGCGCCAGCCCATCGCGGTGGGATCCAGGGCAGGCAGCAGCGCCGCCCAGGGTTCGGCGGGAACCGGCTCGTCCTCGTCGGCGGCGAGCATGACGCCGGTCACCCCGCCGAGATCCACCTCGGTCACCTCCAGCTCGCCGAGCGCCTGCCTGACCTGCCCGGCCGTCCAGCCGGTCCACCACTGCAGGTCAGCGCGCGGGGCGGGGCCGAACGCGTGCAGCCAGCGGCGGGCCAGCTCGGCCCGGGCGGCGGCGGCCGGCGGCCGGGCCTGGTCGCCGGCGGCGAGCCAGGTGAACTGACTGGAGGTCCACCCTCCGCGCGGGCGGCCGCGGACGATGAGCCCTTCGGCCGACAGCAGCGTGAGCAGCCTGGTGGTGACGTTCACCGGGCCGCCGTAGCTCTTGTCCGCGGCGTAGACGATCTTGGCGCGCAGCCGCGGCTCGTCCTGGGCGAGTTCGGCGCCGGTCGCGGTGCCGCGGGCGGTCAGCGCCCGCACCGTGGCCTCGCCAGCCTCCTCGAGCCACTTCGCCCCGTCCGCGGCGATGCCGGAATCCTGCACCTGCCGGGCCAGGTCGCGGCGCATCCGCTCGGCGATCTGGTCGGTACAGGCCGCCTGGATCACCGGCACCAGGTCCGCCGGCACCACGAACACCGTCCGGCGCATGCCGAGCATCCGCACCAGGGCACGTTCGGTGTACAGCGCGTGCTCGACCGCCGCCTGATCGGCCCCGGTGCGGGCCCAGGCGGCCAGGTAGACCGAGGCGGGGTCGGTGCCGTGCAGCCCGATGATGTCCGCTACCGCGCCGGCCACCGTGACGGCCTTTCCTGCCGGGGCCAGGTGGTGCCGGACCGCCAGCCGCGCCCGCCGTTCGGCCATGGTGACCAGCCGGATGCCGCTTCCCATGGCGACGATCCTAGAGGGCGCATCAGAGCGGCTAGCCCGCGGACTTCCGCACCTGATCGAGGCCGCGCAGGATGACGTTGAGCTGGCCTGGGCTGTCAAGGTATCTAAGGACCGCGCCGTAGAAGGCGTTCTGCATCACCTCCGGCATGGAGTCAGACGCGTCGAAACGCACGTTGGCGGCTCGGGTGAGGGTGTCCGCCAGGTTCCGTGAAACGGGGTCCGGATAGTCGCCGAGCGGGACCAGCCGGTTCACGGAGATCGCCCCGCTGCCCGGCCGGCGGATCCACGCTTGCTGGGCCTGCGGCGTTGTCAGGTACGCGATCAGCTCGCGCGCGGCGGTGGTGTCACGGAACATCCCGAGCAGGTCGCCGGCGACCTCCTCGGCGCCCTGGCCCGCGGCTGCCAGCGCGGGGAACGGGATGAAGCGGAAGTCCGTCCCCGGCCGCGGATGCGCGCCGGAACCGGGAAGGCTGAGCTTGTCCTGCGTGTAGAAGGCGGTGATGAACGAGGCCTCGTGATCCAGGTAGCATCCCGGCGGGCTGCCGAACAAGGGCTGTCCGGCCTGCCTGTAGCTGGTGAGCAGTTCGGCCTCGGTGCCACCGCGGACCTGTCCCGGGGCGTTCGCGACCTGGCCGAATACCTGCCACGCCCGCACGACCAGCGGCGACGTCCAGGGCAGGGTGCCTGCCACCCACTGGTCGTAAACCTGCGGGCCGGACTGGTGCAGCAGGATGTCCTCAATCCAGTCGGTACCTGGCCATCCGGAGCTGGAACTGTCCTCCAGGCCCATGCACCACGGGGTCGTGCTGCCCGCCGCCATGCCGCCGGTCAGCCGCATCAGCTGCGCCCAGGTCAGGTGCGGTGCGGTCAGCTGGGCCAGGTCACTGGCAGGCAGGTTTCCCGGGTCATACCAGATGACGCTCTTGAGCGCCGCCTTGATGATGACCGCGTAGTAATGGCTGGTGCCGGACGGCCCGGCGGCCCGCATCAGCTTCCGCCAGCCGGGCCCGTACTGGCTGGTGAGCCCGGCCGAGGACAGGGCGGTGTCGAGGGAAACCAGCGTTCCGGCCGCCGCGTCCTGGCGAAGCTCCCCGGGCGTGGCCAGCACCGCCAGGTCCGGCGGATTCCCGTCCTTCAGGTCGCTCGCCAGGACCGCGCTGGCGTCACGCGTCCCCGTATAGTCCACCCGGACGCCGTACTTCTGCTCGAAGCCGCGGATCATGGCCAGGAATCCGCTCTGCTCATCTCCGGTCCACGAACCGAGGACGGTCACCGTGCGGGCGACCGCCGGGCCACCGCAGCCAGGCAGCGCGAACGCCGCCACCAGCATGAGCGCAACCGCTGCCGGTACGGTCCATGGTCTGGTCCGCGTCACCGCTACCCCCGGTATTCATTCAGGCGGAGCCAGAGCCCGAAATAGCCCAGCGCCGCGATCGCCACGACCAGCACGGGGATGGCGATGGGCAGGCCCTCAGTGCTTTCCGCCGCGGCCAGGTCGGCGTCCAGTGCGCTTCCCGCCTGCTGAGTAGCCGCCGCATCCAGGCCAGCCGACGCCGTTCCTGGGACACTGCCGGCGTTCGCCCGCAATGCGGCGGCCGCGCTGTCCGCCGCCCCGGTCTGGGCTTGCCAGAGCCCGGTAACCCTCGGGAGCGCCGTGGTCTTGGCGGCGGCGAAAGCTGCGTCGGCATGGAGGGTCGCGATGACCATCCATGCGGACAAGCCGCAGGCCAACAGGGCGGCCAGCAGCAGCGGCAGGCTCACGGCACGCCGGAACCTGCGCCGCAGAAAGGCTTGCGCGGCGGCGATGCCGGCCAGGGCAAGGAGAGCCGGCACCGCGAAAGCGATCAGCAGCACGGGATCCGCCCATGTCGACGCCAGCCGGCCGCGGAGTGCCTGCTGATCGGGGCCGGCCAGCTGATCGATGCTGGCCAGCAGGCCGCCCTGAGGATCACGCAAGGCGCTGGACGCGTACGTGAGGTAAGCGAAACCCAGTTCGCCCTTGCTGCCGGCGCCGAGTGCGATGTCCGCGCGGTACGCGGCGTCCGCCTGCTCGACCAGGCCCTGATAGGTCACCAGCTGCCCGCTGATGGTCTGCAGCCGCGTGCTGCCCGCGCTGCCAGGCGGCTCGAGCGCCGCGAGCCGTTGAAGAGCCTGGCTGGCGTTGGTGAGGTCATTCTGGTACTGCTGTCCGGGGCCGGTGAGTTGCGCGGCTCCCGAGCGGAAACTCTGCCAGGCGGCACGATCCGCGTCGGACAGTGCCGCGCGCGCTTGCACCGCGTCCAGGTAGGCCGGCGATGCGCTGCCGCGAACCGACTCGGCGGTGCTCTGCAGGCTGCGTTGCAAGATCGTCGCGGTGAGCCAGAGCAGGACGGTCCCGGCGAGCACCATGACGATCAGCCGTTTGAGGCTGGCCGGCGTGGATCCTGTCACCGGCCGGGTGGCTGCCGGCATCGCGACACCCCGTGCGGACACCGGATATCCGTCCCTTCACGCCAGAAGAGGTCCGCCCCCAGCTGAACACTTTCCCATACGGACACGGGCACGCTCAAGGCCGGCTAGTACGGTCGGATCGTGACCAGCTTCCGCCATCCGGGCACCGTGCTGAGCGACCGGTTCTTCAGTGTCCCGCTCGACCACCAGCGGCCGGACGGCGAGCAGATCGAGGTGTTCGCCCGCGAGGTCGTCGCCGCCGACAAGGCCGGCGCGAGCCTGCCCTGGCTGCTGTTCCTGCAGGGCGGCCCGGGCTTCGGGGCGCAGCGGCCCGAGGGCAGGGAATCCTGGCTGGACCGGGCCCTGGAGGATTACCGGGTGCTGCTGCTCGACCAGCGCGGCACCGGCCGGTCCTCCCCCGCCAACCGGAAGACCCTGGCCCGGCTCGGCTCTCCGCAGGCTCAGGCTGACTACCTGACGCACTTCCGCGCCGACAGCATCGTGCTCGACGCCGAGCTGATCAGGCGCGAGCTGACCGGCGAGCCGTGGAGCGTGCTCGGGCAGAGCTTCGGCGGCATGTGCACCGTCACCTACCTGTCGTTCGCGCCGCACGGCATCCGGGAGGCGTTCATCACCGGCGGGCTGCCGGGGCTCACCGTGACCGCCGACGACGTCTACCGGCGCACCTACCGCACCGTCGCGGCCAGGAACGCGGAGCACTACGAGCGGTACCCGGACGACGCGGACCGGTCCCGGCACGTGGCCGATTACCTGGCCGGCCGCGCCGTCCGGCTGCCGGACGGCGCGCCGCTCACGGTGGAGGCGCTCCAGTCGGCCGGCGCCATGCTCGGCCGCAGCGGCGGCAGCCATGCGCTGCACTACCTGCTCGAGGACCCGTTCGACGGCGACGAGCTTTCCGATGCGTTCCTGTACGCGGTGATGGACGAGGTCAGCTTCGCGGCCAGCCCGCTGTACGCGCTGCTGCACGAGGCGTGCTACGCCCAGGGGGGCGCGACCCGGTGGGCGGCGCAGCGGGTCAGGGCGGAGTTCCCGGAGTTCGCCCCGGGGTCTGACCCGCTGTACTTCACCGGCGAGATGATCTACCCGTGGATGATCGACGGCGATCCGGTGCTGGGCCCGCTGCGCGAGGCCGCCGAGATACTGGCCGAACGGGATGACTGGCGGCCCCTGTACGACCCGGCGCGGCTGGCGGCCAACGAGGTGCCGGCGGCCGCCGCGGTCTACTACCACGACATGTACGTGGACCGCGAGCTCTCGATGCAGACCGCCGGCGCCATCCGCGGCCTGCAGGCCTGGGTGACCAGCGAGTACGAGCACGATGGCCTGCGGGTCAGCGGCGGGGCCGTGCTCGGCCGCCTGATCGGCATGGTCCGCGGCAACATCTAAACGTTTTCTGTCGTCGCCGCCGGCTCTCTGGCCCGGCCGCGCGGTGCGCCTTAGGGTGAGACCATGGCCGGCTTGCTCCCCCGCCAGGGCGTCATCCTCGCGGTCGCGGCCGTGGCCGCCGCGGCGGCGGGCGGCAGCGCGGCCCTGGCCCTCACGGCGTCCGGCCCGCCGCACGTCGCGTCCATGTCCAGGGGGGACCGGACCAGCGCCGCGCTCAAGGTGACCTCAGGGACGCCGTTCCTCGACATCAGCGTGGGCAAGCTCGGCGGGACCCTGCTGCGCGTCTCGACTCCGGTTGATGCCCCGATCCGGCCGGTGCTGTCCGGCTCCCCCTCCGCCGTGATCGCGCTCTCGCTGACCGGCGCGAGTGCCGGCAGCGGCACGGCCGGCGGGCAGGGCCGGGTCCAGGGCCCCGGTTACGCGGTGAAGGTGGTGCTCAACTCGGCCGTCACGTGGAGCCTGGACCTGGCGGGCGGTACCCAGCGCACCGAGGCCGACCTGCGCGGCGGCAAGGTGGGCGGGATCGCCGTGACGGCGGGCTCCGACGTGCTCGACGTGCGCCTGCCGCGGCCTGCCGGGACGCTGCCCTTCCTGCTGGCCGGAGGGGTGAGCCAGTTCCTGCTCAGCCTGCCCGGGGGCGTACCCGCCCAGCTGACGGTGGGCGGCGGCGCCTCCTTCGTCTCGGTCGACGACCAGAACCTGACCGGCGTCGCGGGCGGGACGGTGCTGACGCCGCCCGGCTGGGCCACCGCCACGTCCCGCTTCGACATCGACGCTACCTCCGGGTTCTCGCGGCTGACGGTCAGCCGCTGGCCTGCCGCCGGCTCCTAGGCCGAGTCGCCACCCGGCCGCGGCGGGACGGGACCAGCATGCTTGGATGGGGACCGAACCCGACGAAACCGTCCGACAAAGACGCCAGCGGAGGTAGTGCGTGGACATCGGAATCGGCCTTCCTAACACCATCCCGGGCACCGAGGGCAGGAGGCTCGTCGACTGGGCCAAGAACGCGGAAACGGCCGGTTTCAGTACGCTGGGCACGATCGGCCGCCTGGTGTACCCGAACTACGAGGAACTGGTCGCCCTGTCCGCCGCCGCCGCGGTCACCAGCCGGATCCGGCTGACCACCAGTGTGCTGCTGGCCCCGCTCTACTCCAACACCGCGCTGTTCGCCAAGCAGGCGGCCTCGCTCGACCGGCTCTCCGGGGGACGCCTGGTGCTCGGCCTCGGCCTCGGCGGACGCGACGACGACTTCACCGCCAGCGCGCTGCCGACCACCGGCAAGGGGCGCCGCATGGACCAGCAGCTGACCGAGATGAAGCGGATCTGGTCCGGCGAGCGCTACGGCCACGCCGGCGCGATCGGGCCCGAGCCGGTACGGCGCGGCGGCCCCGAGCTCATCCTCGGCGGCACCGCCGAGGCCAGCTTCCGCCGGGTGGCCCTGCTCGGCGACGGCTGGATCATGGGCGGCGGCACACCGGACATGTTCGCCCAGGCCGCGGCGGGAGTCGACCGGGCCTGGCAGGACGCTGGGCGTCCCGGGAAGCCGCGCAAGCTCTCGCTCGCCTACTTCGCCCTCGGGCCCGACGCCCGCGACCAGGCGGACAACTACCTGCTGCACTACTACGACTGGCTCGGCGACGTCGCCCGGCAGATCGCGGCGGGCGCCGCCGTCAGCACCGAGATGGTCAAGAACTACGCCGAGGCGTTCGCCTCGGCCGGCTGCGACGAGCTCATCTTCGTCCCGACCACCGCCGCGCCCGACCAGATCGGGCTGCTGGCCGGACTGTGGAACTCGGATTGAGACCCGAGTAAGGCGCCCGCCAATACGGATGGACTCAGACGCAAATCCACGGGGCAACGATTTCTCTCGCTCCGAGGCGCGCCCGGACCCGGCCTCGGAGGGGACCGACCCCAGGTGGCCGCCGCCCCTATCTCAGGGGCTCGGCCGTCATATCGAATGCGTAACTTCAGCTGAACTGCCCGGCCTTGATGCCCTGGACGAGTCCACGCCAAGCCTGCTTGCTCAGGAGGAGGAGAGGACCGTCAGGGTTCTTGCTGTCACGTAGCGCTCGGCCGCCGTCCGGCAGGGGAGCTACCTCGCAACAGTCGCCGCCGGTGCCGTTCGAGTAACTGGACTTGCGCCATGTGACACGGGACAGATCAACCATCACCCGTCCCTCCTTAGGTATCAGGCAAGGTCCTCCGCGCTTCGACTCAACAACCGCCGTGACTCTTCGAACGAGAGGGATACGGCGCGTAGGTGGTCGAACGACAGGACGTAACGTGCCACCTCATCAGGCTTTTCGAGGTAGAGAGAGCATGTCGGATGCTCCAGGTACACGATATCGCTGTCGGTCGGAGTCGCGAAACTGAGAATCCTGAAGGCTGAGTCCATCGCTGGGTGCGCGCCGGCGCTGAAGGGCAGCACTTGCAGCGATATGTTCGCCTGTTGGGACGCATCGACGAGCTTGACGAGCTGTTCCTGCATGATCGACCTGCTGCCGACCACACGTCGGATGACGGCCTCGTTGAGCACGACCCAGAGCTGGGGAGCGTCGTCACCGTCAAGGCGTGCCTGGCGCTCCATGCGGACCGCGACCTGCTTCTCTATCTCGCCGTCCGGCACGTTCATCAGCGCAGCCCTGGACACGGCCACGGCGTAGTCGTGCGTCTGTAGCAGGCCCGGCACGTACTCGCTCTGGTAGGCCGAGATGCGAGCGGCTTCGCTTTCCAGGCCGACGTACGTGACGAACCACTCCGGGACCGCCTCGCCATATTGAGCCCACCAGCCTCGCTCACGGCCCTCTCGGCTGAGAGCCAGCATCAGATCCCGCTCAGGACCGTCTTGGAGGCCATAGAGGTCGAGCAAGCGCCTCGCGTCCCTGGGCAGGACCGAGACCCGGGCGTTCTCGATCTTGCTGACTTTGCCCGGTGACCACTCCAGTGCTTCGGCCACCTGATCGATGGTCAGTTTGGAAGCTTGGCGCAGTCGTCGCAGCTCAGCAGCCAGACGACGACGCTTGATGGTCGGACTGGAGGGAGGAGTCATGTTCAACCTTCCGAGGAAAGTTTCCGTTTTTGGTTGCAGCGGAAAGGATCGCAGGTTCATCCTGGCACTAGAGGACCGATCTGCGAAGGGTGAATGTCCAGATGAACGCCCGTGGGTATTGCCCCAGTCGGCCCATAGACCGCGGTCCCGGTAACGCCGATGCGGCCAGTCCGTTGCCGGGACCGCTACCACCCCAGCGCAGCATCCACACCTGGCTACCTCATCCGAGCATCGTCACAGAAGCCCGCAGACTCACTCGTAAGGTGCTCGACGTCTATGAGGTGGGCCAAATCGACGATGCAGAGATCGTAGTATCAGAACTCGTCACGAACGCCGTGGAGGCCTCTCATCCCGACTGGACGGTCACTCTGTGTCTGCTCATCAATGACGAGTGTGTGCTCGTATTGGTATACGACGAAAGCGACGATGCGCCCCAGCTTCGCGAGCCTGATTTCGACGAGGATGCCGGTCGAGGGTTGATGATCGTCGAGCAGCTGTCAGATGGTTGCGGGTACATCGCTGGCTCGTACGGAGGAAAGGCAGTCTGGGCGAGGATTCGCCGTTTACATCTTTGAGGCACCTTCGTGGGCGTCTAACGCTCTTTAATAGCGGGGGTTACTGGCTCTGGTCATCGGGCGCGCGGTGCGCTATGCCGGAGTCATGATGGCGTCTGTGGGCGGTTTGCCGGTCCTCCGCAGATCTACTATTCCGCGGTTGCAATTGAACCGGCGTGGAGGGGAATACCCGCCCGCGGCACGCTGTTGCCGCGGGCGTGACGGGACAGCCCCAAGAGGACGTCCAGTTCTGGTTCGATCCGCTGTGCCCCTGGGCCTGGATCACTTCCCGCTGGATGCTGGAGGTGGAGAAGGTCCGGCCGGTGCGCACGGACTGGCGGATCATGTCGCTGGCCTACCTGAACCTGGTCCAGCACGAGGGCAAGGGCCTGACCGCGGACTACCTGGAGCGGATGAGCCGGGCCTGGGAGCCGGTACGGGTCTGCGCGGCCGCCGCCCGGCACGGCGGCCCCGGCGTCCTCGGGCCGCTGTACACCGCCATCGGCACCCGGTTGCACGTCCAGGGACGCCGCGAGGATGCCGACGTGATCCCGGAGGCGCTGGCCGAGACGGGACTGCCCGCGTCGCTGGCGGGCGCGGCCCAGAGCACCGAGCTCGATCAGCTGATCAAGGACTCGCACAACGAGGCGTTCGATGACGTCGGCCTGGACGTGGGCACCCCGGTGATCCGCGTCCGCGGCAGCGCCATATTCGGCCCGGTCGTCACGCCGGCGCCCCGCGGCGAGGCCGCCGGGCGGCTGTGGGACGGGGTAGCGCTGGTGACCGCGACGGACGGCTTCTTCGAGCTCAAGCGAAGCCGGGACCGTAAGCCGTCATTCGACTGACCGGCGAGGCAGCCATCAGTGCACAAGTGATCCTTCATGTGTTAAGTCTTGGCACACGCACGTTAGCCGGGACTCGAGGTGATGTGATGTCGGATCGTCCGTTTGAGCTTGCCTGGACCCCCGAGGGAATGATCGCGCGGGTCCGCCTGCGGGGCAGGTGTCCACGATCGAGGGCCAGCTGCACCGGGTCTACGCGCAGTACCTGCGCCAGCCCGATGACCTGGCCAAGAACATCTTTCTCGGCCATGTCCGGGACCGCAACGAGGTGCTGTTCTACCGGCTGCTGACCGAGCACATCGAGGAGATGCTGCCGGTCGTCTACACCCCGACGGTGGGGACCGCGATCGAGCGGTACAGCCTGGAGTTCGGCCGTCCGCGCGGGGTGTACCTGTCGGTGGATCATCCCGACCAGGTCGAGACGGCCTTCCGCAACCGCGGGCTGGGGCCCGACGAGGTCGACCTGATCGTGGCCACCGACTCCGAGGGCATCCTGGGCATCGGCGACTGGGGGGTGGGCGGGATCGCGATCGCGGTCGGGAAGCTGGCCGTCTACACCGCCGCCGCCGGCCTGCACCCGCGCCGGATCATCCCGGTCGTGCTGGACGTCGGAACCGACAACCAGGGCCTGCTGGCCGAGGAAATGTACCTGGGCATCCGGCACCCGCGGGTGCGGGGCGAACAGTACGACGAGCTGATCGAGGCCTACGTCAGCACCGCCACCCGGCTGTTCCCGAACGCGTTGCTGCACTGGGAGGATTTCGGCGCCGCCAACGCCCATCGCATCCTGATGAAGTACGCCGGGACCTGCTGCACCTTCAACGACGACATCCAGGGCACCGCCGCCGTCGTGCTGGCCGCCGCGCTGTGCGCGGTCCGGGCCACCGGGACCCGGATGCGCGACCAGACGGTGGTGATCCACGGTGCGGGCACCGCCGGGGTAGGAATCGCGGATGCGCTGCGGCAGGTCATGATCGACGAAGGCCTCAGCCCCGGCGAAGCCACCGCCCGGTTCTACGCGCTGGGCAGCAAGGGCCTGCTGACCAGCGACTATCCCGGGAAGCTGCGGGACTTCCAGGTCCCGTACGCGCGGCAGGCCGCCGAGGTCGCAAGCTGGCGGCATGACCAGGACGGCCGCGTCGGCCTGGCCGAGGTGGTGACGCGCACCCGGCCCACCATGCTGATCGGGACCTCGACCCAGCCCGGCGCGTTCTCCGAGCAGATCGTCACCGAGATGGCGGCGTATACCGAACGGCCGGTCATCATGCCGCTGTCCAACCCGACCTCGCACTCCGAGGCTCAGGCCGCTGACCTGATCGCCTGGACCGGCGGGCGGGCGCTCATCGCGACCGGCAGCCCGTTCCCGCCGGTGACCTACGCCGGAGTCGAGTACCAGGTCGCCCAGGCCAACAACGCGCTCATCTTCCCCGGCCTCGGGCTCGGGGTCACCGTCAGCCGGGCCCGCCGCGTCAGTGACGGCATGCTGGCCGCCGCGGCCGACGCGCTAGCCGGGCTGTCCGATGCCGCCACCCCGGGGGCGGCGGTGCTGCCGCCGGTCAGCAGCCTGCGCGACGTGTCCGCCGTGGTCGCCGAAGCCGTCGCCCGGGCCGCCCGGGCCGAAGGGCTGTCCGACGTGCCGCTCGATGGCCTGGCCGAGCGGGTGCGCGCGGCGATGTGGGAACCCGACTACCCGAAGGTGGAGGCCATCTGACGGCTTGACCCAGGCTCATCCCGCCTCCATGAGGCTGCGCGGCAGCTTCATGTCGAAGATTTCAGGCGCCGAGAGCCAGGAAGGAGTGCACCGTCGCTTCGGCGAGCGGATCGTCGTTGGCCGCCCGGCGTGCGGCCAGAAGCGCTTCGGGGAGCATGGCACCTCGTTGAAGAGCGTCGTGCAGAGCCAGCATGATAGGCACCGCGGCGATGTCGTTGACGGGCACGATGCTGGCCACGATCCCGGCCGCACCGAGCGGGATCAGGCTGCTTACCAGGCCCAGGAGCTCGTCGGCGCCTACCGGCGCGGCGACTCCGGAGTCGCAGCCCGCCAGGATCAGCTGGTACGGCGCGCGGCCCAGACGCTCGAAGTCGTGCACGATCAGCGGCCCGTCGTCGAGCAGTATGGACGAGAACATGGGGTTGTCAGCCCGGAACGTGCCGTGGGCCGCGATGTGCGCCAGCCATGCGCCGTCCAGAGCGGCGAGCACCTGGCCGGCCGTCGCGTTGCCGTGGCCGAGCAGCACGGCCCCGGGATAGCGAGAGCGCAGCGGCTCGACCTCCGCGCCCTTAGTGGCCAGCCCGGGTCCGGCGACAAGGGCGACGCGCCGCGGGGATGGCGGCTGCATGCGACGTGCCCGCAGCCAGGTCGACGCGGACGGCGCCACGGTCACGACGCGATCGCGCAACGAGGGCATGAGCGTCCACGGCACCGCCCGGAACCGGCCCGGCGGTACGACCACGACCGGGCCGTCCCCGAGTTCGGCGATCGCGCCGCCGAGCAACGAGGCCTCCAGCCTGGCGCCTCCGTGCTTCAGCACGAGCTCCTCGCCGGGTTGCGGGCGACCGCGGGCGATGCGGCGCAGCGCGAAGCGGTTCATCTGGACCTCGCGTTCGGAAACGCTGCCCACCGTGTGCAGGCGCACCCCCCGGCCCGCGACGACGACCGCATGCAGCACGCTGTCCACCGTGACGAGTTCGATCAGCGTGTTCGGGCCGAGTTCGTCGAAGAGCCCGTCCAGGTCGAACTCGCCTTCCCCGGGCTTGTGGCTGCCGGGCAGCCTGCGCGTGCGAGCCTGAACCTCCGCCTCCAGCCGCCGCCGCTCACGCTCCAGGGCGTTCCGGCGCGAAGCGGCCATCTCGGTGTCCCCGAGGAGCCGGCTCACGCTGCGTAGCGCTTCCAGCTCGGCCGCTAGCTCTTTGTCCTCCTCGGACGGTGCACTCCGGGCGGCCAGCGCGGTCGCCCGCCATCGCTCGCTCCAGAACAGCAGCCGACGGACGTCGCCCCGCCTGAGCGCGTCGCGCTGGGCCAGCGTGGCGAACTCGGCCCCGTGCGCTGTGCCGTACGCGCGCAACTCGGTGGCTCCGAGCCGCATCTGGTGCTCCTCGAGCGCGTCGAGGCCCCGCGCGCAGGCGGCGACGGTCGCGCGGGCGTTGCCCTGGGCCTCGGCCTGCAGGGCCCGGGCCAGCCAGGCCACGCTCCGGGGCAGCGGCGGCCCGCGCCGACGGGACCTCGCGGCACGCTCAAGGTGCGGGTCGGCTGCTGTGACGCTCCCCCGGCTCAGGGCGATGCGCCCGGCGAGCAAATGCGCCTGCATCGCCTCGCCGCTGCGGGCTGCGTCGAGACGGGCGGCGACCTCCTCGGCATAGCGGAGCAAGGCGGCGGAATGCTCGGCCGCGCTATACCTGGCCTCGGCCAGAACGAGGCTGGCGCGTGCCGCCCAGAGGGCCCGTCCCTGAGTCTGGAACAGCCTGCGCGCCTGAGCGGCCCGCTGCCTGGCGTTGGCCGGGTGGCCCGCGGCCAAGGCTGCCGTGGCGGCGGCGAAGAGTAGCTCCGCCTTCCTGTACGCTATCCCCCCTTCGGGAGGAAGCCGACTGAGCGCGGTGTCCGTCTCTTGCTCCGCTTCCCCAGCCAGCCCGGCGGCCAGCAGCGCCCAGCAGCGGTCGATGGGGAGGTCAAGAAGGGACTCGTCCAGCGCCTCGTAGCGATTCCCAGCTTCGTCGAGATAGGCAAGCGCCTCGGGAAGCTGGCCCCGGGCCAGCGCTAGTAGTCCGAGGCTGTGCCGGGCCTTGGCGTACTCGAACTCCTGCCCGTTAACCGCGAACAACCCCTCGGCCCGGACGTAGTCCGCGCCTGCGCGGCCGGGGAGGCCGAACGCGAGGAAAATGTCAGCTCGATGAATCAGCGACCGGGCCTCCCAGACCGTATCGCCCGATCGGCGGAAATATGGGAGGGCACGGCTCAGGTCCCGAAGCGCTTCGTGGAAGCGACCTAGATCCCGAAGGACGGAGGCGCGCCGCATGAGCACGCGGCCGGTCAGGTCCCCGCGCGAGGCGGCCAGCGCCCGATTCAGCAGGGCTAGCCCCTGCTGGCTGCGGCCCGTCCACGCAAGGGCCGCCCCCAGGGTCGCCTGCACGTCGACCTCACGCTCGGGGCGGCCTGATACGCGGGCCAGCCTCACTGCCGTCTTCAGCTCGGCGATCGCTTCTGGAAGGTTGCCGCGGTCGCGCAGGACGATGCCGATCGCGTGGTGCGCAAGCGAGGCGTAGTACGCACTAGGATGACCGGCCAGTACGGAACGTGCGGCGAGCAGCGCGTCCTGCGGCCGGGACACGGCCAGCAGGAGCAGCCGGTCAGGATCGGACGGCGAGTTCCCTGTATCAGGATCTGCCAATTTCACTCCGATAATGCTAGACAGTTCACGGCGCCAGGCAAGGGAAGGGGAGCTGCATGTCCGTTCATGATGAGGGACACGACCAACGACGCAGCCGTCTGCACGCTCAGGTCACGCTGATGCAGTCCGGCATTCCTGGTGTCATGGATGGCCTAGAGGGGGCGGCGGCTCACCCCGCCGACTGGGCGGAGCGAGGTGAGGTAGGTTACCACCATCGGGAACGAACCTTGCTGGTCCGTGACACCGACGTAGATCGCGTGGCGGCGGTGATGTCCGCGACCCCGGCTGCACACGACAACAACGTCCGCGGCCTGACCCGGCTGGAGTTCTCCGCCGACGAGCGCCGGAGCGTGGAGGAGGCGTGCGCCCACATCGACCGTACCCTCGGCGAGGGGGTGGCTACACCGGACCACATCTTGTATGTCTGCCCAACCACCACCTGTCCAGCCACGGAGCCTGAGGAGATCCCGGGCGGCGCGCTGCCCGACCCAGGAGTGTCCGCCGAGCCGCGCGACGGCGAGGGCGTCCTAGTGGTGATTCCCGATAGTGGCTTCCTACCAGGTGCGGACGCTGAGCACACCTGGCTGGAGGGCGTCGCGGGCGAGATGGAGAACCCGATCGGCGGGTACCCGCCCCGCATTCTCCCCTACGCCGGCCACGGGACGTTCGCGGCCGGCCTCGCGCGGACCATGGCACCGAGCGCCCAGGTGTGGGTGGACAGGACGTTCGCCAAATTCGGCGCGATCTTCGAGGCTGACCTGGTTAAGCAGATATCCGACGCGCTCGGGAGGGGCGCGGAGGTCATCTCGCTGTCGTTCGGCACCTACAGCCGCAATGACCTTCCGCTGCTCGGTTTCGAGATGGTGGAGGAAAGGCTGCGCAGCCACGCCGGATCGGTCCTGGTGGCGGCGGCGGGTAACGACTCGGGCAGGAGCCCGTTCTGGCCGGCCGCCTATCCCTGGGTGGTAGGCGTCGGCGCGCTCAACGCTGACCGGAACGGCAAGGCATCGTGGAGCAACTACGGGCCCTGGGTGGATGTCTTCGCGCCCGGTGAAGGCCTGGTCAACGCCTTCGCCAAGGGCGACTACCTGTGCACCGAGCCACCGAACATAGGTACCTGGCGGAAGTTCGACGGCATGGCCCGCTGGAGCGGCACGTCCTTCTCGACGCCGCTCGTCGCGGGGCTGATCGCGGCGCGCATATCGAAGACCGGCGAGACCGGCCGACAGGCGGCTGACGCGCTGCTGGCCAAGGCCAGGACCCAGACCATGCGCGGCGTAGGCCCGGTGATCCTGCCGGGGCAGGCTTACTGACGCCGGAGCGGGTCAGGTCGTAGCGGCCGCTGCGGAGGCCACCCAGTCCGCTACGACCTGGCCTAGCACCGGGAGCGGCAGGGATCCGTGGTCGAGGACGGCGGAGTGGAAGTCGCGGACGTCGAAGGCGGCTCCCAGCCGGGACCGGGCATCGTCGCGTAGCCGCAGGATCTCGCGCTGCCCGATCAGGTAGCCCAGCGCCTGGCCGGGCAGCGCGATGTACCGGTCGATCTCGGCGTCGACGAAGTCCTCGGGCATGGGCGAGTGCGCCAGCGCGAACTCCCGGGCCCGCGCCCGGCTCCAGCCTCGGGCGTGCAGCCCGGTGTCGACGACGAGCCGGACGGCCCGGAAGGCGGCGCTGCCGAGCATGCCCATCCGCTGGACGTCGTCGGAGTACAGGCCGAACTCGTCGGCCAGCCGTTCGGCATACAGGCCCCAGCCCTCGCCGTGCGGCACGATGTAGAACCCCGAAAGCAGCAGCGGCAGCTCCGGCAGGAGCTGCACCCGGGCGAACTGCGCATGGTGTCCCGGCACCCCTTCGTGAAAGGCCGTGGCCTCCAGGGCCCAGCTTCCGGCCTGTCCGGGGCGGACGTCGTTGAACAAGTACGCTCCGGGGCGCGAGCCGTCCCGGGCCGGCGCCGAGTAGTACGGTGGCGCGCCGAACTCGGCCATGTGGGGTGGCATGGGCTCGACGGCGCACGGCGGCGGCAGCGGCGAGCGGAACATGTCCGGCAGACATTCCTGGGCGCGCGCGATCGCGGCGGCCGCACGCGCCATCGCGGCCGTGCCATCCGGAGCGGCCAGCTCGGGGTCCTTGCGGAACCTGACCATGATCTCGTCGACGTCCGCGGTGCCCAGCGCCGTGCGGCCGAGCTCGCCGATCTGCTCCTCGATTTCCGCCAGGGCCGCCAGGCCCAGGCGGTGGAGCTCGTCGGGGTCGAACGGGAGCGTGGTGCCGTTCCTGATGCAGCTCGCGTACGCCGCTATGCCGCCGGGCACGTAGAGCAGGCCGGCCTGCTCGGGCGGCCGTGACCCGGGCAGGAGTTCGACGAGCAGGTCGGCGTATCGGCCCACGGCCGGGCGGACCTCATCCCGGACGACGCGCTCGACGTCCTCCCGCCAGGCCGCTGCCCCCGCCCAGCCATCCGGCGGCCGGTGGGAGAGCATCGGGTCCCGCTCCGGGTGCGACAGATGATCCCGCAGCTGCCTGATGGCGTCGCTGACGAGCGGGGCGACGGGCAGGAGGCCGTCGCGCTCGGCGGCCCGCAGCCTCGCCGCGTGCTGGTCCAGATAAACCGGGATCCGCCTGCACCTGGCCAGGTAGGCGGTGGCGCTCTCCGCGTCGGTCACGCTCGTGCGCGAGGCGATCAGGAGCACGAGCGACAGGCCGCCGAGCGGGAAGGTCGTGATGCTGAAGTCGAATACCCGGGAGTCCGCCGCGGCCAGCTCGCGGGCCGCCGTGTCGCGCGCGGTCTCCAGCAGGACACGGCCGCCGGCGTCCCCAGGGTCTGCCTCGGTCCCGGCGCAGCGGGCGATGATGTCCACGAGCCGTCCGCGCCACCCCTGCTGGTACTCCGGTGTCAAGTCCGGTACCGCGTCGTCGTAACCGCTGATCGCCATGAACGATGCCCCGAAGGGGTCACCGCGGAGCAAGACCCCGGCGAGCTCGTCGGCCAGCGTTCCGATCGTCGCCGCAGCCGTCATGGCGCATAACCCCTTACCGTAAACAGCGACCGTCACTCCGGCCGCTCGTACCGATAGTCGTGCCGGACGGCGGTCCGGAACGCCTGCTCGTCAGGGAACCCGCAGGACCGCGCGTAGCCCGCCAGGTCGTCCGGGATCGCCGTGCCGCGCCGCTGAGCGAAATACCACCCGATAGCGGCCTGCTCCTCGGCGGGGGCGCCCGGCAAGGCGTCGTAGTCCAGCTTGGCCCTAGCCCGGCTCGCCAGCCGCGGGTACTCCCCGTTCAGGCGCAGATCGTCGAGGAACTCGCCGAACGCGTCCGGTTCGGCCTGCCCGCAGGCCCAGCGCACCATCTCGTCGGTGACGATGAGCCGCTCGAAGTCCTCCGCCGACATCTCGTTGCCGGCCAGGAACCGCGCGAGCTCGGTGCCCTGCTCGAGGTTCCTGCTGGTCCTAAACTCCGCGACGGCGTCGTCCAGCCGTTGCCTGTCGACCGTCGCCCCTTCGCGCCGGGCGAAGTCAGCCGCGAACACCCGCAGCAGGCTGCGGCAGCAGGCCGCGTCGAAGGCGCCCGGGCCGAGCAGGCGGATCTCGTCCAGCATGCGTTCCAGCATGAGCGGCGAGCCGGCCGCCCCGTCACGGGGCAGGGCGTCCGCACGGCGCCTCGCCACCTCCCACATCGCGGTGTCCGCCATGCTCCAGCTCACCTGCTGCGGCGCCGGGTCAGCGGCGAGGAAGCCGCGCATCTCGCGGAGCATGGCCGTGGCGTCGGCGGCCTGCTGGTCGGTCCGCCCGGCTGGCAGCCACCGCCGCAGCGCGTCGAGTTCGGCCGCGTCGGCCTGCACCTCGGCGGCACGGAGCAGACCCGGCCAGGTCCGGTCGCGGTAGAAGAGCGCCGCTCCGGTGGCCACGAGGATGCTGAGCGTGGCGGCGGAGATGATTCCCTGGTGCTCCGCGGCCTGGAGCGTCCGGCGGATGTTCACCATCGCCTCGGACAGGGGCCGGTACCCGTCCTCGGCGGCCGCGTGCCTGACCGCTACCTCATCGTCCCGGTCCAGGGTTCCTTCCCTGAAGGCCCGGTAGACCCAGCCGGTGCCGCGCATCCCGAAGCTGTCGAGCTCGGCCGCGCGAAGCGCCCCCAGGCCGGCGGCGCCAAACACGTGGACACCGTGTTCCATCACCCACATGATCTCCTTGTGCCACACCGCGGGGACCTGGTCGAAGTAACCGTCGACGATGCCGATGGCACGCGGGTGCCGCCGCCATAGCCGGTAGACATCCCCGGCGGCCGCCGGCGGAAGGTAGACGGCATCGAGTTCGGCCCGCGCGTCCTTCTCCGCGAGCGCGGGCCCGAGGAATACGTAGATATCGTTCACCGGTCGCCGATCAGCTTGGCGGCCCGCTGGCCGAGCCGGCAGTTCGGGACGGTCGTGACCGGCCCTTCCAGCCCGGGGACGACGACCCGGACGACCGGGATGCCGAAGTCCTCGTGGGTCAGGTCCACCGCGATCACCTCGCCGATGCCTGCCGAGCGCAACGCGGCCAGTTCCCAGGCCACGTCGGCGTCGAAGCTGTCGCCGTCGAACGCCGGGACGGCCGTGAAGTCGCGGGCCGCATCGCCGGCCAGATCCGCCGCCAGCCCGGGCGGCGCCTCCTCGTCCGTTCCGTAAGGGTGCTCCCATCCGGAAGGATCGTCCCGGGCACCGGAGATGAAACCCAGCCGGCTCTGGGCGGCCTCGGTGAGCGCACGCAGCAGCGCGACGTTCCGGTCGGGATGGCATCCCATGCCCTCGGCGTCACACGCCGCGGCGGCCGGTGACGGCCCCCGTTCGGCTATCAGGCAGCTGAAGGCGGGAATGCCGACATCGGAGGTGATGTCCCAGATCGCCACCGACATGCCGGCCCGGTCAAGCCGGTCAAGTGCCTCCAGGCAGCCGGGATCGTCCACGGTCTGCGGGTCGATCCGGCAGGATGCCGCGCCCTGCGGCGCCCGCACGCCGTGCAACGTGGCCGCGTCGCGTTCCACGGTCTCGCAGATCGCGTGGCTGAGCGCCTCGAGAAGGTGGTTACCGGAAGCCAGCCCGTTGGAAGTGGCGATGAAGCATCCGGTTCCGGTCGGCCTAGGCAGCGTATAGGCGGTATGGACCATCTCGTACGGAACCCATCTCGGGGTTCCGCTGAGCAGTTCCCGCCCCTCGATCCACAAGACGGGGGCATCCGGGTGGTACACCGATTCCGTCGTCCTGGGCAGCAGGTCAACATCGACAAGCGGGTGACTGGACCGCAGGTCATTGACGCTGCCCAGGACGAGCGGCCGGGTGATCCGCTCCGCCATGAAGCCCTCGATGCTCTCCATGACACCGGATGCGCGGGCGGCCGCCAGGTCGAGCCCCTTGCCCAGTGACACCGTGACCGACCTTGAATTCGGCCGGCACACCGTGACCACCGGGAGGCCGATCACGTCAAGCCCGGTAATGTCGGCCACCCGGGTAATGCCCATGGCCGGGAAAAAGCGCCGCACCGACTCAAGCGTCTCTTCGGGAGAGACGATCCGGTGGGTCCCGGCCCGGTGCTTCTTCGGCGCCTCCGCCATGCCCGGCAGGGTATCCCGCTGGTCCAAGCCGGTCACGTCGTCAGTAGCGGAAGCAGCTGCCGAACGGCATCTGCCGCAGGCCGGGCAGACCTGGCGGCACGTCACCGCGGTCCGCAGGGCCTGACGGCACGGCAGGCAGGTAACTGAAACACCAGGTAACTGCCATGCGTCCCGCCGCCCCTGAGACGCCCGCCGGAACATCAGGTGAGTAACTGAAACAACAGGTGAGCGGCATCCGCCGCACGCCGGGCAGGGCCCGCTGCGCGGCGTCGCGGGTCCCGGCGCCCGGCGGCACGTTTCCCGGGCAGCTGAAACACGAACTAGATGTCGGCATATCTACATCTCCTGTCTAGGGAAACATACTGAGGCCTGCGACCAGCCATAGGTCAAGGTCAGTAGCGGAAGCAGGTGCCAAATGTCATCCTGCGCAGCTGGGCCAGGACCGGCTGCGCGGTATCGCGGTTTCCGCCGCCCGGCGGCACGTCACCCGGGTAACTGAAGCAGGAAAACGGATACCTAAAACAGGAAGTGCTCGTCGGCATCCGGCGCAGGCCGGGCGGGGCTGACGGCGCGGCGCCGCGGTTCCCGGCGCCCGGCGGCACGTTTCCCGGGTAGCTGAAACAACCAGAACTCGTTGGCATATCTACTATCTCCTGTCTAGATGAGCGAAGAAGCCTATGCCAGGCTAAAATCCGCCTAGTTTAATGTCAACCGAAGATTTACGCCCATTTTCGGGCCTGTCGGGTTTTCCACATAAAACTGGTATTTTCGAACAAAGCAAGTTGGC
>WNGG01009426.1_pt1 | contig 21166 bp, 18 predicted proteins | sample 5400661 | NCBI WGS metagenome assembly WNGG01 (sample SAMN13153372, study PRJNA577476) | soil metagenome | isolation source: 100 cm soil or saprolite under Garry oak tree replicate 1 | place: USA:California | collected 2016-06-15
CACCACTAAGACACGAGGACGCGAAGGATCACCGAGAATGATTTCGGTTACGGCCGAAACGGTATTGGCATGGGTTTGCTCTTCGAGACAAAGTTCTTTGCGCTTCTTCGCGCCTTCGCGTCTTCGTGGTGAAAGCAGGAGTTCGCCCTGAGTGAATGAAGTTAGTCCTCTGGTTCGCCGCCGTGGACGAGACGCAGGTGGACGTAGGTGCGCCGGTGGTCCTGGAGGATGCGCCTGGCTTCGTCTGCGAGCGACGCGGGGACGTAGACGCGGATCTCCCCCAATCCTTCCACCGCAAAAGGGTATATGTTGTGGGGAAGCCTTGATGTGTAATGACACGGTATGTCGTAGCTCTCCAGGAGGCTCTTGATCACGGAGGCCTCGCTGTCTGTCCAGATCCTGGCGACAATGGTTGGTGGCCCGTAAGTCATGGGTGTTAAGGGTCTGTGAAGGAATAATTCCTCCACAGTCTTAACCTATCACCTCCTTCAAAAGGCGAAAGAAATTGCCGCCAATGATTTTCTCGATCGCGGTTTCTTTGAAGCCCTTTCGGGACAACCCGTCCGCGAGGATCAACAGTCGCCTGGCTTCGTTGAGCTCCGGGACTCTGACATGAGCAGGCCTGCGAGTGTAGACAGTGCAAGCGGACTTGCTGTTGAAAAACTGAACATGACCGTCCAGCTCTTCAAGCAATCGCTGAACGCCTCCCATGGGCCCGTCGCTGCCAAATCCTACGTGATCGATCCCGGCAACTTTAACCGCATGATGGATGTGCTCCACAACATCATCCACAGTCGGCCGGTCCTTCTCTGTAAGCCAGCAACTCATGTTGAAAATACCGATGACGCCGCCCTTCTTGGCGAGCGCGCGAATCTCGGCGTCCGTCTTGTTGCGCTCCGTCCCCAACAGCGCCCGGCATCCTGCATGCGTGAATGCGCAGGGATATTTTGAATAACGAATGGCATCCAGAGTAGTCTGCTCGCCACAGTGCGAAAGATCAATCAGCATCCGGATCCTGTTCATGGCATCGACCAGGCCGATGCCGAAGGCGCTCAGTCCGCCGTTAACCCGGTCCACGTATCCGTCCCCAACAAGGTTGCGCGCATTATGCGTCAGCTGGAGCACTCTCAACCCCAAATCATAAAAGAGGCGCAGGCGGGTCAGATCCTGCTCGAGGGGATAAGCGTCCTGGAAAAGAAAGACCATCGCATGCTTCCCTTCGCGCTTGGCCTTGAGGATATCCGCCGCAGAGGCAGCGCGGACCACGATGTCGGTATTACGGGCCACCGCCTCATTCCACTGAGAGATGCTTCGCGCGCAGTCTTCAAACCCGCGCCCCTTCGGAGTGATTGAGACATCGTAGAACGCGTAGGTCATTCCCGAGCTTCGAATGGCGCGAAGTGTAAGGTCGTCCAGATTCGAGGAATAGTCCTCCGTGTAGACCAGCGCATCGCCCGAAATTGTTTTCCTGTACAGTTGCTCGATCTCCGGCTCGACGCGGGGGGAAGGCTCGATCGCAAGAGCCGGTGCGCAGAAGAAGCCGGTCATTCCCAGCGTTGCTTTCAGGGCGTTGCCGAAAAACTCCCGGCGCGTGCAAACCATGATTAGGTCCCTTAGGGTCTGTGAAGGAATTACCTGTGCTCTTTGGCGCGAGCGCGGGGCGGACAGATGCAAGGCGCCGCGACGCAGGCGATGCCGGGTGCATCGTCGAGGAGCGGCAACACAGCCGGTACGCGCCCTTCACCGCCGCGCCCCTTCGGGTGCGGCCCGCAGGCCCGCTGGCTTTGTGCTCGCTCCTTACATACCGCTGCGGGTATGCTCGTCGCCCGCGCCTCGCCAGCGGGCCTGGGGGCCAGCAGCAAAGTGTAATTCCTTCACAGACCTTAGTCCTTCTTCTTGAAAAGGTCCTCGAATCGTGCCCGCGCATCGCCCGGTGCGGCGGAATTCCCGATTGCTGGGCGGCCGCCTCGGCGCGGCTCGAAGTAATCGCAGAAATTTGCCCGGTCCTTGTCTCGAACCCACTCCGCTTGCGGCTCGTTGCACTCGTTATGTGCGGAACGGTTGTAATGACGGCAATTCAGGCAGCAATGCAGGTCCGCGTCGCATTCGGGACACGTGTCGCGGCGACCGATGCGCGCGCTGAGATCATAGGGTTTCCCGCACTTAAAACAGATCAGAACATCGGCCATCAAGGCTCCCCAGATCAGACGTCAGACCTCAGGGGTCAGACCTCAGACCACTCGCGAGTTGGAGCTAACGTAGTTGAGGTCTGAAGTCTGAGGTCTGAAGTCCGTGGCTCATTTTGTAGTGCGAGGCACTCTCTTCCTATTGAACGCCTGAAATTCGTACGTTATTCCCACCGTCAGACCCGAATCGGGATCGAACTTCTTTAATCCTGCGATGCCGGCAACGTCCCAGCGCAAGCCTCCCGCTTGCACTTGAGCTCCCAAACGCACCTGGGACTGGCTTTCGTTACCCAGTCTCTCGGGACCCTGGCGCCCATGGATCTCACCCACCAGATGGATCTTCCGGCGCACAGGGACAAGAATCGCCACCCCATAGGTTAGCAGATCCGCCTGGGAATTTGGCGCAACAGGCGAACCAAGAATAGCGAGGCCCAGATTGCCCAAGAAATGGGCGCGGCCCACATGTTTGGCCAGCAGAAGGCTGGCGAAAAAATTGGTCTCATCCGTGCCCAGTCCGGATTCATTGCTGGCATTGGGAAGCTGAACCGCAAACTTAAAGGCGACTCCGGGGTGACTCTTCCTTTCATGCATAAGCTTGAGCTTTGTAGCGAGCACCAGGTCGCCCACATCGCTAGTCGCGTCTCCCGCGAAGTTCGGCTCGATTGCAGCCGGAGTGCGGCGCGACACTGAAAGGAAATCCTGCACCACTCCCGAAATCTGAAATTCGGCATATTCACCCACGCCGACATGGACGTCTGCAACTCCCAGACGGGTCAAATCCCCTTCGAGCCCGGACAGTGAAAAGCGCTGTCCCTGGAGAAACTCCACACCAAACTCCAGCCGCACCCGGCCCGTCGGGACGATATCTGCGTCATCCGTCTTCAGTGGCCGCTGCTGGGCCAGAGAAGGAATCCCCGATCCCAGCAAGACAGCCGCAAGCAGGAGGACCTTGAATTGACGATTGACGAGTGACGAGTGACGATTACCTGAGTTGCCTGGACCTGGTGTATTCCTCATTCGTCAATCGTCAGTAGACCGTGGGCCGAGATCGCCGAGAAGGTACTGAAAGATTGCAAGCACCGCAACAGCGGCGGTTTCGGCCCGCAAGATGCGCGGGCCGAGGCTGAAGGTCCGGAAACCTGCTCGTATTGCGGTTTCGACTTCACCTGCGTCCCAACCCCCTTCGGGGCCTATGCAGACCAGAAACCTGGACGAAAGCGCGGGGTTGCCGCTCCACGGAACTGACGCTTTCTCGTAGAAAAGACATCTGCACGCATCCTGGTACAATTCCGACTTCAGGAACTCTTCAAAGGCCAAAGGCGCACGCAGCTCCGGCACTGACGAGCGCGCGCACTGTTTGCACGCTTCGCGCAGGATCCGTTGCCAGCGCGCCATGCGGGCCTCAAGCTTGCTTTCGGTGATGCGTACTTCAGAGAAGCGCGTGACCAGGGGAATAATCTCCGCGGCGCCGAGCTCGGCCGCCTTCTGGATTATCCATTCAAACGTATCGGATCTGGTCAGCGCCAGAGCCAGCATGAGGCGAAGGGGAGCCTGAGGCCTGGGTTCTATTTCCTGGAGGTCCACAACGACGACATCGCTTCCCTCCCTGGCCACCTTGCCGCGGTAGCCGACCCCCTTTCCGTCGAAGATCTCTACCGGGTCCCCTGGACGGAGTCGCAGCACATCGCGAAGGTGGTGGATCTGGTCGGGTGGGAGTCTGGCGATCCCGTGCTTTATATTCTCGGGAGGAACGAAGAATCGCCTCCGGGGCATGGATGTGATTACCCGAAGATATCCTTTACCATCTCAAGTATGGTCCGCTCCTGCGAAACCTCTTCCTCTTTACTCAACTTCGCCAGAGCTTCGTACAGCTTGCGCTGCTCCTTCGTCAGCTTGGCCGGGACGACTACATTTACGGTGACGAATTGGTCCCCGCGCCCGCGCCCGTTCAGGCCGACGATCCCCTTATTGCGCAGCCGAAACGTGGTTCCCGTCTGCGTGGCTTCGGGGATCTTGAATCTTTCCTCTCCGTCGAGTGTGGGCACGGTAATCTCGCCCCCAAGGACCGCCTGCGTAATCCCAATAGGGACCTGGCAATGGATGTTGTTGCCCTCTCGCTGGAAGAAAGGATGCTCTTCCACGTAAATCACTACGTACAGATCTCCGGGGGGGGCTCCGTACAGTCCAGCCTCACCCTCTCCAGGAACCCGAAGCCTCGATCCGTTGTCCACGCCGGCTGGAATCTTGATCTCGAGAACCTTCTCCCTGTGCACGCGACCCCGTCCCTGGCACGTCTCGCAAGGGTCCCGGATAATTCTTCCGGCTCCCCGGCACTGTCCGCAGGTGCGGCTTATGGAAAAGAAGCCCTGCTGATAGCGTACCTGTCCCGTGCCATGACAGCTGCTGCAAGTGACCGGACTCTTACCTCGCGCAGTCCCCTTTCCTTCACAGCTGCCACAGGTCTCGTCTCTGGGGATCTTGATTTTCGTTTTGAGTCCGAAGGCACCTTCCCTGAATGTGATCTTTAAGTCATAACGAAGATCGGCGCCCCGTTCGGGTCCCCCCCGGCGGCCGGTACCAAAAATGTCGCCGAAGCCGAAGAACTCTCCCAGGATATCGCCGAAGTCTCCGAAGGTGGAGGGATCGAAACCGCTGAACCCGCCCTGCACGCCGCTGTGGCCAAACCGATCGTACCGGGCGCGTTTCTCGGGGTCGCTCAGGACGCTATAGGCTTCGGCAGCTTCCTTGAAGTTTTCCTCCGCTTCCTTGCTCCCGGGGTTCTTGTCCGGGTGGTAGCGGACGGCCATTTTCCGGTAGGCGCTCTTGATGTCCTGGTCCGTCGCGTCTTTCGAAACTCCGAGGACCTCGTAGTAATCTCTTCTGGCAGTCAATCAGGAACTCCGGTAACGGAAGGGATCAATGCTCCGGCTTCTTGTCACGCTGGGAATCGAGGGCTGCTCTCATCAGCCTTTGCATGTCAACCTCTTCTTCTGCTGCGGACCCAGCTCCTGCTCCTTGAAGATCGTCGCCAGCCTTCGGGTGGTGAACGCGGTTGCCAGACGATGCGTTAAGCATTGCAGTGGCCAGCTTTGCCGCCCCGTTTTCGAGCTGGGCCAGCAATTCCCTCATTAGTCCAGCATTTTCTTCGTCAGCCGGAAGGGTTCTGGCTTTCTGGACCGTATCTTTTATCATTTCCTGTTCGACCCTGTCAAGGAGCCAGCCCAGCTCGGAATAGCTTCTCGTTACGGAGGATAGGAGCCAGTTGATCTGATTGCGCATCTGGGTCTGCTCTTTGACCTTGCGGTCGGATTCGGTGAGCTGTCTGGCCTCCAGGATCATCTTGTCTATCTCCTCCTTCGTCAGACCGGTGGATGGGGTGATCTTGATGGCCTGTTCTTTGCCCGACAGTTTGTCGCGCGCGGAAACGCTGACAATTCCATTGGCATCGATGTCAAAGGTGACCTCAATCTGTGGGGCGCCCCGCGGCGCCGGGGCAATCCCGCTCAACTCAAATTTCGCAAGGGAGCGATTGAACTTTGACAGTTCCCGCTCTCCCTGAAGCACGTGCACTTCCACCACTGACTGGTTATCACTTACCGTAGTGAAAATGGCGGTCTTCCTGAGCGGTATGGTGGAATTATGCTCGATAAGCCGAACGTAGAGCCCGCCTTGAGTTTCCACGCCCAGAGAGAGAGGCAACACATCCAGAAGCACGATCTCCTTCAGCTCGCCTTGCAAGACTCCACCCTGGAGAGCGGCTCCGACCGCAACCACCTCATCGGGGTTTACCTCTGCCGAGGCCTTTTTGCCGAATATCTTTTCCACGTGACGCTGAACCGCCGGCGTTCTTGTTTGCCCTCCGACAAGAATTACTTTGTCGATGTTGTCGGGACTCAGCTTGGCGTCTTTTAGAGCTCTTTCGCAGTACGCCGTTGTACGTTCCACGAGACCCTGCACCAGCTCTTCAAACTTGGCGCGCGTGAGGATCTTGTCGAAATGCTTCGGACCCTTGGCATCCGAAGCAATGAAGGGAAGGTTCACGTGGGATTCGACGGCGAAGGAGAGCTCGCACTTGGCTTTTTCCGCCGTCTCCTTCAAACGCTGCCTCGCCAGCGCGTCTTGTTCGAGAAAAATCCCTGTCTCCGCCTGGAATTCCGTTACTATCCAGTCCATCACGCGCTGGTCGAAGTCCTCGCCGCCGAGAAAGCTGTCTCCGCAGGTGGAAAGCACCTCGAAAACGCCGTCGTTGATCTCCAGTATGGATACGTCGAAGGTCCCTCCGCCCAGATCGAAGACAACCACGCGCTCATGCTCGCTCTTGCCCACACCGTATGCCAGGGCTGCCGCCGTCGGCTCGTTGATGATACGGCGCACCTCCAGGCCGGCGATACGTCCCGCGTCTTTGGTGGCCTGGCGTTGGGAATCATCGAAATAGGCGGGGACCGTAATGATCGCTTCCCGTACCGGTTCGCCCAGGAACTCCTCCGCCATGCTCTTGAGATACTGCAAGACCATCGCCGAGACCTCAGGCGGACTAAATTGCCTGTCGTTCACCGAAATCCGCACATCTCCGTTAGCGGAAGCGGCGAGCGTGTAGGGGAGATAGGACTTCAGCTTCTGAACTTCTTCGGAGTCGTACCTTCGCCCCATCAATCGCTTCACCGCATAGACGGTCTGGCTGGCGTTGGTGACTGCCTGGCGCTTGGCAATTTGTCCCAGCAGCCGTTCTCCCTTCTCGGTGAAAGCCACAATTGAGGGAGTGGTGCGGCCGCCGATATGGTTCGGAACAATCTGAATCGAAGAGCCTTCAAGCACAGCAACGCACGAATTTGTGGTGCCGAGATCAATGCCGATGATTTTGCTCATACATCCTTCTCCCCAACGGGCTGGCGCGGCGGAGCCTGGGGACGAATGGCCACTTTAACCTGTGCGGGCCGCAGCAACCGATCCCCGTACATATATCCTGTGCGCAACTCCTCCATCACGGTGTTTTCGTCGTACTCGATGGTTTCCTCCCGACACAGGGCTTCATGAAGATTGGGATCAAACGTCTCTCCCCGGGCGGCGATGGGACCCACCCCGAGACGCGCCAGAGTATCCGCAAGCTGCCTGTACATTAACAGAAAGCCTTCGCGATACTGCTCGAGGCATGCACCGGCGTCCTCGCCGGAAAAACTGCCCAGAGCGCGTTCATAGGCATCGACAATAGGGAGCAATTCGGCCAGGACAGAACTCTTGGCCAGCAGGATGGATTCACCCTTCTCCCTTTCGATGCGCTTGCGATAGTTCTCAAACTCGGCAGCTTTGCGAAGGAAGCGGTCGCGCCATTGCTCCGACTCGGTCTTTGCCGCGCTCAGACCGGCCTGAAGCTGGGCCAGAGGATCCGGTCCCTCCTGCTCAGGTTTGGCTTCAATGGCTTCCTCGGCAGTGGTGGTCTTGGTTTGCCCGTCCAATCCAGAAGATTCGGAGGGCCGCATGTACAGTCGAGTCATTCTTGATTCCCTTGTTTGCTGAGCACCTGGCCGAACAGCCGGGCCACGTACTCAACGACAGAAATGGCGCGCGCATACTCCATGCGAGTAGGACCCAGGATTCCAAGAGATCCCTGGGTCTTCTCATCCACTACATAGGGCGAGGTTATGAGCGTACAATCCTCGATCCCTGGCAGCGCATTCTCTGCGCCGATTGTAATTCGTACCTCTTGCGTGTCTCCCTCGATACACTTCGAAATCAGGGAGGCGAGCCTGTTTTTATGTTCCAGAGTGTCGAAGAACACCCTCATTCGGTTAATATCGGAAAATTCCGGGCGTTTGATTAGGTTGGAAGCACCTTCCACATAGATCTCCGATTCACGAGCCTCGGGAGGCCCGGAAAATGTCTGCGTGCTCAAAACAATGACACGCTGCATGAACTTGTCGTAAAGAGCCCGCTCCTGACGGACCATCTGAAGCAGCTGGGATTTGATCTCAAGGAGCGTCCTGTTCTTGAAATGTTCCATGATGTATCGGGCCGCCTGGTCCAGCTCAGTCTGAGAATAGTCTTCCTCCAGGTAAATAACCCGGTTCTGAACGATGCCAGCCTTCGAAATCAACACCACCAGAACCCGGTTCTCGGTCAGCTTGACAAACTGGATGTGCTTCAATGCCACGCGGCTTATGGGCGGGGACACCACGATCCCCAGGTTATTGGAGACCAGCGACAGGATGTGACTCGTACGAGCCATGAGATGCGCCGCGCCGTCCCCATGCGGCAAATCGCGATCGATGATCTCCCGGTCCCGAGGCGATATCTCGTGGCGTTCCAACATGTAATCGACATAGAAGCGGTACGCCTTGTCGGTGGGGATACGACCCGCGGACGCATGGGGCTGCAGGAGGTAGCCCATCTCCTCGAGCTCGGCCATAATACTACGGACGGTGGCCGGGCTAAGGCGCTCGCGGATCCGGCGAGCAATCATTCGGGAACCCACTGGCTTGCCGGTGGCCACAAAAGCGGAAATCGCCTTCCGCAAGATCTCTCGAGAGCGCTCATTCAGAATCAAACCACCGCTCGGCTGCATACGAACCTATCGGAAGAGACTGAAACGATACAAAAAATTCTATAGTACGCGCTAAGCCAAAGTCAAACAACCACATCAACCACATCAACCGCTCGCCACCTTCGGGGGTCGAGGTGCAAAGGGGTCAAGGGGCAAAGGGAAAGGCTCAAGTAGCGTATTCCACCCCGGCGGAGCGAAAGGAAATTTAGTTAGCCGGGGCGAGCGCAGCGAAATACTTCAGCGGTCGATGGGCAGAGGGTCGAGGGACAAAGGGAAAGGGTTTGCACCCCATTTGCCCCTCCGTCCCTTGGCCCCTTTGCCCCTCGGCCCCCTCACGTTCGAGACGTTAGAGGAGACTCTCGATGGGGGTGTAGGGGAGGTTGGCGGCCCTGGCAACCGGTTCACAGGTAACATGCCCCTGATAGGTGTTGACTCCAAGTCCTAACGCCGGATCCTGGAGGACCGCCTCTTTCAGGCCTTGTCCGGCCAGCTTGCGGGCATAGCGGAGCGTGACATTGGTAAGCGCAAACGTGGAAGTCCGGGGAACGGCTGCCGGCATATTGGCGACACAGTAGTGAATGACACCGTCAACCAGGAACGTGGGGTGGCTATGCGTGGTGGGGCGGGTCGTTTCAAAGCAGCCGCCCTGATCCACCGCAACGTCCACAGCTACGGTTCCTGTCTTCATCGCCGAAATCATCCTTCGGGTGACCACTTTGGGTGTTTCCGCACCGAATATCAAGACCGCGCCGATCAGGAGGTCGGCCTTCGCTACAGAGTCCTCGATGTTGAGGGGATTGGACATAAGCGTTTCGATCTGCCCGAAGAAGATATCATCGAGGTACCGGAGCCGGTCGGGATCGAGATCGATGATGGTCGCCCGAGCTCCCAGGCCCACCGCCATTTTGGCGGCATTGGTTCCGACGGTGCCGCCCCCGATAATGACCACGTTCGCCGGAGGCACGCCAGGAACGCCACCCAGCAGTTCGCCGAGGCCACCGTTGGGTTTCTGAAGGTAGTAGGCTCCTACCTGAATCGACATCCTGCCTGCCACCTCGCTCATCGGAGTAAGTAAGGGGAGTGAGCCGCCGGGCAGGCGTATCGTTTCGTAGGCGATCGCGGCGACCTTTCTTTCCAGGAGAGCCCGGGTCAGCTGGGGGGCGGGGGCCAGATGAAGATAGGTAAAAAGCATCTGGCCTTCACGGAGGGATTCGTACTCGGGTTCAACCGGTTCCTTTACTTTTACGATCATGTCGGCCCGCCCATAAACCTCGGCCGCCGAATTCGCGATCCTGGCGCCGGCAACCGCATATTCTTCGTCGGCTAGTCCGCTCCCTTCACCCGCGCGAGTTTCGACCAGGACTTCATGCCCATCCTGAACCAATGCGTGGACGCCCGAGGGAACGAGGCCGACGCGGAACTCGTTGTCTTTAATCTCCCTGGGCACCCCGACAATCACAGGCACACGCTCAGAGGGCCAAGCACATCCGTTCGGAAATTCAACGATGTCTGACCGAGATGGTGTCTTTCTTCGATCACAGCGCTACTGCATCAACCCCGGAACTGCGGGTTACTCAGGTGTCGATCTGCGCCCTTTGTAACTTGCCGCTGTAGTCTATGTAAATCGACTTCCACTCAGAAAAGGTGTCCAGGGCTGCCTGGCCTGCTTCGCGATGCCCATTGCCCGTTTGTTTGGTTCCGCCAAAAGGGAGATGCACTTCCGCGCCGATGGTGGAAGCATTTACATAGAAAATCCCCGTGTTCATGTCGCGCATCGCGCGGAAGGCGCTGTTGACGTCCTGCGTATAGATCGCCGACGAGAGTCCATAGACGACACCGTTCCCTATTTCGATAGCGCTATCGAGATCATCGCAAGGGATGACGGAAACAACGGGGCCGAAGATCTCCTCCTGAGCAATCCGCATCCGGGGATCGACATCCGCAAAGACCGTTTCCTCTACGGTGCGCAGCTGGTTTTCGTTAATGCTGGGGCCCATATCCACGGAAGCATCCAGGCCGTTTCCTATCCGCAAGGCCCTGGCCCGGCAAGCGAATCTGTCCAGAAACTCGTTGTAGACTTTTCCGTGCACGATCACGCGACTGGCTGCTGTGCAGCGCTGACCGGTCGTGCCAAACCCTCCCCAGATCGCTCCATCCACAGCCAGGTCCAGCTTTGCGTCGTCCATGACAATGATGACGTTCTTTCCACCCATTTCCAGGTGGTGATGCTTGAAGCCGGGGACGCACTCGCGGGCCACTGTATTCCCCACGGCGGTGGATCCGGTAAAGGAGATGAGCCTTACATCCTTATGCCGGATAAGGGGCAGCCCTACTTCCGAGCCTGTACCAAACACCAGATTCACGACGCCCGGCGGCACGCCTCCCTTTTCGAGCGCCTTGACCAGATTCAGGGCGGAGTGCGGCGTGTCCGTGGCGGGCTTCAACACAACCGTATTGCCGCAAACCAGCGCTGGCATGACCTTCCAGGAAGGGATGGCCATGGGAAAATTCCACGGAGTGATCAGGCCGCACGCGCCAATCGGCATCCTTAGCGACATCGCGAACTTGTTGGGGAGCTCCGAAGGGACGGTCTGTCCAAACTGGCGGCGGCCTTCTCCTGCCATGTAATAGGTCATGTCTATGGCTTCCTGCACATCGCCTCTCGTTTCCGCGAGGACCTTCCCCATCTCCTGCGTCATCTGGCGGGCGAACTCCTCTTTCTGACGGATCAGGATTTCGCCCACACGAAAGAGGATCTCTGCGCGTTTGGGAGCCGGCGCGAGCCGCCAGGAATCCAGCGCCCGGACCGCCGCTGCGACTGCCCGATCCGCATCCTCGGGTCCCGAGCGCGGAAAGACGCCCAAGACCTGATCGTAGCAGGCAGGATTGCGATTCTCGCAGGTAGCGCCGGACGCCGCCGGCACCCATTCGCCTCCGATGTAGTTATTGAACAACGGTACGCTCTTCATAATCGAATCCCCGTTTCGAGTGACGAGTGACGAGCGTGCAAGCTTCTCAATTCGTCACTCGTCATCACAGCTGCTCCTTAAGGAGGTGAAGGAAGGTGCCGGCGTCGGTCACGATTCCAACTGTCTGAGAGGATCCCCGGTCGGAAAGCTTCGTCACCACAGCCGGATTGATGTCGACGCAAACAGTCCGGACCCACGAGGGGATCATGTTCGCGGCGCCGATTCCGTGCAGCATCGTTCCGAGTATCATGACCACTTCCGCGTCCTTGAGCAGCACGGCATAGCGTGCCTGGGCTTCGACCATGTCGCAGATCGTGTCCGGTAGGGGCCCGTCGTCCCGGATGCTACCCGCCAGGGCAAAAGGCACCTTGCTTTTTACGAGCTCGTACATGACTCCCGACTGCAGGGCGCCGGCTTCTACCGCCGCGGCGACGCTTCCGTACTGGTTGATGAAGTTGATGGCGCGCATGTGGTTGCGGTGCCCTTCGTGCGCGGGCATACCCGTTTCGAGTTGCACGCCAAGAGAAGTCTTGTAGAGTGCGTACTCGATATCATGGACGGCAATGGCGTTACCGCCCAGAAACGCCTGGACATATCCACCGCGAATCATTTTGCACATGCCTTCCACGCCGCCGGTATGGACTACTACGGGGCCCGCAACAACAACGATCTTTCCCCGAGCGGCGTGGGTCTGATGCAGCATCTCGGCCAACTGACGCACGGCAACCTCGACGCGGCGCTCGGACGAGATCTCGCTGGCCATGAAGGTGAAATCCTTGCGCTCCCGGTCCTTGAACTCGCGAACAACCTTGATCCCCGCATGGCCGCAGACTACGAGGTCGCCCTTTCGGATGTCGCGCAGTTTCGCGCATCGCGGGCCATCGGAATCCACGCGAATCACGGCGTCCATGCGCTGTTCCTGCACCAGTTTCCAATTGCCGGAAAGGCGCACGTAAGTCCGGTAGTTCGTAGAGGAGTAAAAATCATCGGGAACTCGGCCGGATCCGAGGGCCGGCTCGATGCGGGCGTCCTGCTCCTCCGCCAGGTAACATCCGAGGGGAACCAGGATATCCAGAAGTTCCTTGAGTGATTCGCTGCTGTGAGACTGAATTTTGATGCGGGCTAGTGAATAGTCATCGTTGGTCTTGCCCACGAGGAACTTTTCGATTTCGAAGGTACACTTGTGTTCGATGACGCGATCCAGAATCTGCGACATGATTCCCGAATCGATCAAGTGTCCTTTGGCTTCTACAACCTCCTCAAAAGTGTTCATTCCTTCTGTGAATCATACTATGCCCTCAGGTATTCGGCGCGCTCAGTCTCACCACGAAGACCCGGAGAACACAGAGACTCACGGAGCTCCCTCGTTTCCTCAGTGAATCTCTGTGCTCTCTGTGTCCGTGGTGAAGAAGATGCTCGGTCCTTCTTGTGCGCCGCCTTTCACTGAGAAGGTGTGAAAAAAATTGGCCCTTCCGTAGTGGCGTTCAAGGTTTTGTGATGCTTGTGTAGTAAGTGAAAACCTGCGTGCCGGTTGCCCGGTGAAACTTGAGCACCACATCTTCTCCGCTCTTCAGCCCCTTCACGATGTTCAACAGATCCATGGCCGATTCGATTTTCCTTCCGTTGGCTGCGACTATGATATCGGTGATCCCCTGTCCTTGAGCCATTAGGCCCGCGTCTTCGGCAAGGCTCCCCGGCTTCACGTCAAGAACCACGGCGCCGCCACTAATATTGAGCTCGCGGGCCATTTCGGGCGAAACATTGTCGAACTCGAGCCCGATCTCCGCTTTCGGCCTTTCCGCTCTCTCCTCAAAGCTGAACTTCCCTTTCTCCTTATCTGCATCTTCAAGTTTTCTTTCAGCAACGGTCACATCGAGGACCTTCTCCTCGCCGTGACGGACGACCTTTACGCGGACCTTCTTCCCCGGAACCGTGTTGGCCACTGCCAGACGCAAGTCCTGTACGCCGGTGATCTTCTTGCCGTCGAACTCCACAACGACGTCTTCGGATTTCATGCCGGCCTGGGCCGCGGGCCCTTTATTGGAGTCTTTGCCGGACTCGTCGCTCAGCCCCGTTATCAAAACCCCGCCGCCCTGCTTGACCCCGAAATACCTGGCCATTGCGGGTGTGAAGGCCAGGAGGTTCATGTTCACGCCCAGGTAACCGCGCGTCACCTTTCCCTTGTCGAGTATCTGATTGTACGCATTGACAAAAATGTGCGAAGGAACCGCAAAACCGACACCGGCATTGGCGCGCGTCGTGGTCGAGATAAAGGTATTGATGCCGACAACCTCTCCGTTCATGCTCACCAGCGGACCGCCACTATTTCCGGGATTGATCGCGGCATCCGTTTGAAGGTAATCGTTGAACAGAAGCGAAGGAGATTCGGAGGCTGGTTCGGGAAACACACGCCCAGTTGCGGAGATGATTCCCGCGGTGACCGTTTGTTCCAAGCCGAAGGGGCTGCCGATGGCAAGGACCCAGTCTCCTACTTTCATGCTCTTGGCTTCGCCGATCCTGGCGTAAGGGAATTCCCTGGCGCCATCGATCTTGATCACTGCAATATCCGAAAGAGCATCTGCGGCGATAATCCTGGCGGTATATTCTTGTCCTTCCTGGAGACTTACTTTGACCTTGTCCGCACCCTCAACAACGTGACTGTTGGTGATGATGTAACCCTTGGGGTCCACGATCACGCCCGAACCCAGGCTCCTGCGAGTAAACTCCTCGGGCCCGTTAAAGAACCGATGGAAAAAATCAAAGGGGTCCTGCTCCTGTCCTTGTCCCTGCCCCTGCCCCTGCCGGCGGCGCCGCTGCGTCACCTTGACCACTTCCTCGGTATTTATGTTGACTACGGCTGGCTCCACACGGCTGGCAACCTCCGCAAAAGCCTGTGACAGAGCAAGAGCTGCCCCGCCCACAACCGGCTTGCTGTCCGTCTGGATCTTTAGCTGGCTGTCCCGGGGCGCCACGGCTCCCGCGCGATAAGAAATCAGAGAGCCGATACCGATACCCAAGGTCAAAACAAAAAGGACCATCAGGAAGCTGACCAGACGCTTGCCTGGCTGCTGAGCCCGGTCTAGACCGTCGTTCATATTAGAATCCTCCCGCCTGCCATAATTGCACGTTCAATTCTACGCGATGCGCCTCTACTAGTTCCAAACAAAATCAGGGACGACGGCAGAGGAGCGGAGGAGCAGGGGAGCAGAGGAGCGTGGGTGCAGGGGGCCAGGGGAGCACAAGGGAAGACAACAAAGCAGAGAGAAACCAATCTCCCTCTTCAACCCCTCACCTCTGCCCCTCTGCTCCCTTGCCCCCCTTCACCTCCGCTCCCCTGCCCCTCCGCAGCTCGTCAGTCGCGACGGATTTCAGAGATGAGGATGCCGGCAATAACCAGGCCGCCCCCCAACCACTCCTTCGGGCTAAGAGTTTGCCCCAATAACAAGTAGGAAAAGAGTGCGGCAAATAGGGGCTCCAGGCTGAAGATGAGGGCGGTGCGGTTGGCGGTTGTGAATTGCTGGGCTCGATTCTGGACGTAGAACCCAAACGCCGTCGCCAGCACTCCGGTAATGAAAAGATAGAGAGTAAACGGAACATCAGGGACCAGAAAAGGTGTTTCCAGCATAGGCATCGCCAGACTGCCAACGACGGCGCTCACCGCCATTTGCAGAATCACGAGTTGCCTGAAGTCGCTGATGGGCGAATATCTCCCGATGAAGAGGATATGGAGAGCGAAAACGACGGCGCACAGAAACGTCAAGGTGTCTCCTCTCCCGAATTTGAGCTCAAGGGTTTCCAGAGTAAGCAAACCCAGCCCTACGGTCGCGAGGGCCACTCCGGCAATTGTCTGCCGCCTGGGACGATGCCCGAAAAGAACGAATCCAAGGATCGGAACCAGAAGCACCGACAGGCTGGTGATAAAGGCGGACTTGGAAGCAGTTGTCACGCGCAGCCCAACAGTTTGAAAGATAAATCCACCCAGCAGAAGCGAGGCCAGAATCGACCCGCGCCGGAAGGTTTCGAGCGACATATTTCGGAGCGCCCCGGGCATCAATGCGACGGTAAGCGCGGTAGCAATCCAGAGGCGCAGGGTGATAAAGAGAATTGGGGAAACCTGCGCCAGGGCTTTCTTGACAATCGCGAAGGTGCTGCCCCAAATTATGGTTACGAAAATGAGCGCCAGATCGGCCTTGGCGGTCTTGGGGATTTTCATGGCGGCATGGAGATCTTAGCACAGCGGAGCCGCGCCGCGCGCAGGGCTCACCACTGAGAACGACACCGTCCTCGGTCGGATCGAGGAGTTCCTCCGTGACCCGGACCTCTTCAGATCGCGGATACACCGACTCCTTTGTAATTCTTCAAAATCCAGTCTTCAGCCCGGCCAAATCGGGGCGGACGGGCTCTCAGCTTTCGATGAAGCGAGACTCCACTCCAAAATTGCCCTTTACTGTCGATGCGAATTTGAGTAACGTGGAGCCATAGCTTCTAACTGTGACAATCTCGACAGGTTTTGGCATGCGCGTGCTTTTTGTGGGTCTGGCTCTCGCTCTTGCAGTGGTAGTGGCCCAGGAGACTCCCCAGGAGAAGAAGTTCTTCGAGGTCAAGATCACGAAAGATGAGATCTATTCCTACAACGGCATCAAGTTTGCCGGTGACTATACTTCGTGGGAATCACCATCCGGACAATTGGCGCTCGGGAGGACCGAAGGAGGAGTAACAATTCTCGTCATACTTGGCGCAGGCACATTCAAGATCGAAGCCCCGGAAGCAGCCCAGGAAAAGTTCAAAGAAGTGTTTGGAACGTATCCTCTGAAGACAAAGTTCAACACGCTTTACATGCGCATAAACCCCAAAGAATTCGAGGAAATCTTTGATCATTCCAAATGGGAAAAATCCAATGACGAGGCGGCCTTTACAAAGTCCAAGGCGCTGGTTGACGAGAAGTTCCTGGGGTCCTATCACGCAGGGCCACTGGCAATCTTCCCTCCTTACAAGACGCGTTTTATGGACTTCGACACGCCGGATCTCGGCCAAATCGTCAATGAAGAGGGTTACTGGCTTATCCTGCGCAGGTTTGCCCCGTACAAGAGCGTCTACCCACCGAAGTTCGTAAACCCGAAGCAGAAGTAAGCTATCCAGGGCCACGGTTTCTTTGTGTCTTCGCGTCGTCGTGGCAAGCGCTGCGCTCAATCCACACCGAAGACACGAAGAAAACTCCCGTCCCAGCGCGAGTCTCAATAGACACGGACGACCTCGATGCCGGAGGACGGGACAGATAACTTGAGCAACACGAGCTGCCTGTCTACCCAAAGATGAATCAGCAGCACACCGGAGTCCACCTGGAGATGGCGCGCCTCGACTTTTTTCGCTCCGATCGAGAGGGTCTCCCGGTTCGCCTCGCTGATTTTCAAAACTCCCGAGTCCGCCTCTTGAGGGATTACGACCTCGAAACGCTGGAGTTTCTCCTTGCTGTCAAAATTGTAAAGCCGTACAAGGAAGATGAAGTGATGGAATATATTCGTGTCCAGAATGGTGTAATCGTTGCCGACCAGAAGGCCTTTCTTCGTCGGGGTTGACCCGTTATTATATTCAAACATTGCGGCATTGGGATTGAAGGCGCCGACAATGGAACCCTTCTTCCCGTCCACGTCGCTGCGAAGCTGGTAGCCTCGAGGCCGAAAATGTCCATCCATGTCCAACTTCGACTCCATCTGGACCTTCTGCTGTGTATTGCTTGGGTTCCGGAAGTTGAGAACCGAGGTGCTGCTGGCCGAGTTTTCAGTTACGGCCAGGACGTAATGTTCGCTTCCGATCTCCTTGCCTTGCACGACAATCTTGAACTCCCCCTCTTCCTGCCCGGCTTTCCCGCCGGAACTAACAAGCACGGGAAGGGCGATAAGCCACGAAACCCAGTGTAATAGGCTCACTCAAGATCCCCGTTTACAAAGTGTCCGGTCGATAGTACAGCCCCGGTTGCGAGCCAGCAAGGCCTGAAAAAAGCCCGCATCATTCCACTCTGGCGTAGGTTTGGAGTGCAGCCTTTGGGCTGCCTTTGGAGTTCGGATGCTGCCAATGTCTATGCAGATGAGGCTAAAGCGTGAACTCCCAACGTAACGCCTCGATTACGTTTGGAGTGCAGCCTTTAGGCTGCCCTCAGAGTTCGTTCCCCCACAGGCCAAAGCCTGAACCCGAACGATGGCAGAGGCTGGCTTCCTGCGCTGCCCTCGGAAAGAACGTCGCGTTAGTCGGGACAATTCTGGATGCTCGTTTACGCAGTCACGCTTTGCGGCGAGCGCGACAAGGCCGGCATCACCCAACTGGGATCCCTGAGCGCGGCACCAAGGAAAGCGGGTGGCCGCTGTTGTGAATCATCGGTGATCGTTAGAGCAATAGCAGACTGGGCGGCCGTTGGGCGCAGGAGGTCGTGGTGGCTCGATGGATCTTCCGGTTGGAGAATATCCCGCATCTCGCGCAGATCCGACATCAGCTCAACGGCGGACTGGTAGCGTAATTCGACTCTCTTCTCAAGCGCCTTGAGCGTGATCCTGTCAACGCCCGGCGGAACCCGCCGATTTAACTGAGAGGGTGGAGGCGGGTCCAAATGAATTACTTTTGAGCATATCTCAGCCACGCAACACCCGCAGAATGGAGGTTTTCCACTCGCGCATTCGTAAAGTAGCGTGCCAAGCGAGAAAAGATCGCTTCGCCCATCAAGCGCTGCATGCATTGCCTGCTCCGGGGACATATAGGGTGCGGTGCCTACGATAGCTTCGAAGTCTGTGAACCATAGCGAGGTCACTCCCGCATTCTCTGACACACTTTCACCACGGACTATCTTCGCCAGTCCGAAGTCCAGCACTTTTACTCTTCCAAGAGGAGTGATGATGATGTTCTGCGGCTTTATGTCTCTGTGGACGATTCCATGAGAATGGACCTCGGCCAGCGCGTCAGCGATTTGCGCGGCAATATCCAAGGATTCTCTGGGTGCCAGCGGTCCCCTCCGGATTCTTTCGGAGAGTGTCTCGCCCTCCACATACTGCATGATGATGAAGCTGCGATCCCCCTCTTCCAGTTGCTCATGAATCGCACAGATGTTGGGGTGATCTAGCTGGGCGGCGGCTTGAGCCTCGATGACAAGCCGCTTTTGGGCCTTCTTGTCCATCAGCAATTTAGCCGGCAAAGATTTAATGGCCACCTTGCGATGCAACTTCGTATCTTCCGCCAGGTAAACCTCGCCCATTCCGCCCTCACCGAGCTTGCAGATAACCCGGTAGTGGGAGATCATTTCGGGAATCATGGAAGTCTTGCCTCATGGTCACTTGACGTGGCTCTTGGGAGTCTTGCCTCGCCGTCGCTTGAATCTCTGTTTCGGCGCTTCCACTTATGTATGACACTGGCGTGCAGGACGTTTCCGATGTTGCAGGGACTTCGAGAGCGTCAGCCTGATCTGAGCCGGGGTCCTTTGGGACGAAACCCTGGTCGCCCGTACCGAGCCTTGTCCCTTCAAATCAAGAGTGAGAGGTTTCTTTTCCTTCGAGCTCTCAGGAGAGAGCGAGCTTTCGTTATTTCAACAGAGCCCGTGCTGCTGCGGTGTCCGGTTGATTGATGCCGGATTACAGACAGGCGAGGGGGGGATATGGTGCCGGCCCAAGGGCGGGGCTACTTCTTTACTACTCGAAAATAATACTTGCCAATGTCTTCAAGTTCGCCGGAGCCGGCAGTTCCGCTCAGCTTCACATAGTAGTCGCCCCCGGGTATAGCCTCCGCGGGCAGGTCCATAACTACGATGCCGCCGCCTCCTCTGGATCTGGCTTTCAGCAGGCTCTGTCTCGAGAGCTCAGCGCCCTCGGCGTTGTGGAGTGTGGCTCTCCAGCTCTTGTAGTCATTCGCGGGAAAATGAAGTTCCAGCCGGATCAGGGTTGCGCCGGAAGGAACGAGCGCCTTCTTCGTTGTTTCCTCGCCCCGGAGGAGACCGGGTGTCAAAACGAGAGAAATTACAGGAGCCAACTGGTCCGGGTTCGAAGTGATCGAGGAGCTTGCCTTTCGTTCCAACATGGCGCGCTGGTCCTTTTCGTGCTGAAGTTCTTTCACCAGTTCCATGTATCCTGCGCGCTGTTCCTGCAATTGCCGCTGCAGTTCCCGCTCTGATCTGAGCCCCGCGCTTTGTTGGGATCTGATCTGCGCCAGCTGATTTTGCAATTGCCAGTTCCTGAAAATCACCGTGCCGCCGAGGACCAGTAGCAGCGCGGCGGCCAGCGAGTAAGCCATTACCGGATGCCGGCCCCGCAAAGACGCTGACAGGAACTGCAAGCGTGTGCGCTGCGCCGTTGTCGCGGGTTCCGCTTCCACAGCGGCAGAGACGTATCTTCTCAGGGCCCTGGCAAACCTCAGTTTCTCGTGTCGTTCGGGAGTGGACAGGAAGTGATTGTCGAATCTCCGTTGCTCGTCAGGAGGAAGCCCGCCACGCACATACTCATCCACGAGCTCGTCTTCGCACAGCTGGAGGTGCTCGAAGTAGTCGCTGTCACGCAGAAGCCGTTCCTCTATCTTTTGCTGCCCCTCCTGTGTCAGTTCGCCCAGGAGGTATCGCTTAATCATGGAATCATTCTCGAGGTTCATCTCCCGCCTCCTTTGGTCCCGCCAGACTCTCTGTACCGTAATGATTAAAGATTAGATTCATTTCATCTGTTTTATTTTTTCATACGGGCGCTGCTCGTTTAAGGCATTCAACCATGCACTGCTGGAGGCTTACTCTGATCCGGTACACTTGTATTCTCAAAGCATTGAGCCCAATACACAGCCGCCGCGCCAGCTCCTTCCTGTGGTCGATCTTTCCCTGTTTTTCCTCCTGGTAATACTGCAGGATCAAATCGCGGTTCGAAGATGACAGATTCTGCATGCATCGCTCCAGACACTCGTACTCCTGTTCCGATTCAGGGCAAGGTTCCGGTATTGGAGGGGGCTCCGGGGCAGGCCTCTTTCTCACATACTCCAGGTGCACGTTGCGTGCTACCCCGTAGAAGTAGAGCGAGCGCTCACCCACATAAGTCGCGGCTATTTCTTGAACCTTCCTGGCAACCCGGTTGATCGTTTCGTCGGCCAGGACCTCGGGACACGTGCAACCCCTGCACGTGAATATTTTTATGAGGCGCCGGCGGATTTCCTCGTATTTGTCCCCTGCCAGCGCACGGTCTGGATTTAGCCAGGCGAGCAACCGGTCGAAGGCCTCCTGGCTTAGGTCCGACTCCCTCTCCATGGAGCTAAACCTAGACCAACTTGGGACTTCCAGGCAAGGCAATACTGAGCGCTGCGTCTCCGTCGCGGATCTACATTCTCCATTTCCATTCCCCTTGAAGCACGAATGCGGCCCGGCAATAGGGAGAGCGCCACTGCTTGCTCGCCCAGCCTTCCTGCGCCGTGCACTGAGCGGCGCCAGCGTGTAGTGGTCCTGCAGGGCGCGGACGCTCGGCACG
>WNGG01002405.1_pt1 | contig 21162 bp, 13 predicted proteins | sample 5400661 | NCBI WGS metagenome assembly WNGG01 (sample SAMN13153372, study PRJNA577476) | soil metagenome | isolation source: 100 cm soil or saprolite under Garry oak tree replicate 1 | place: USA:California | collected 2016-06-15
CAGGGCCGGCGCGAGGAACGCCTCGCCCGGGATGAAGAGCACGACGAATTCCGGTGCCGGGCTGAGCGCCGTCCAGTAGGCCTTGGCGGCGAGCCGGTCCACATGATCGCGCAGGTGCCTGGCGTGCGCGTCCAGCCGCGCTTCGCGCACTGTCTCGTCGGCCGTCTCGGCAGCCTCCAGGTAGGCGGCGAGCGTGACCTTGGAGTCCACCACGATGTTCTTGCCGCCGGCCAGCCGGACGACCATGTCCGGGCGCTGCGCGCCCGCCGCGGTGACGAGCCCCACCTGCTCGTCGAAGTCGCAGCGGGCGCTCATCCCGGCCAGCTCCACCACCCGGCGCAGCTGCATCTCGCCCCACCGGCCGCGGGCCTCGGGGCGGCGCAGGGCGGTGACCAGTGACTGGGTCTGGGCGCGCAGCTGGTCGGAACTCTGCCGGGCGATCGTGACCTGCTCGGCGAGCGAGGCGTGCGAGGCGTTCCTGGCGGCATCGGACTCGCGGAGCTGCGACTCGACCCGGGCCAGGGTCTCCTTGAGCGGCTCGACCAGGTGCTCGACGGCGGCCTTGCGCTTGTCAAGCTCGCCGGCCGCGGAGACGTTGGCCGCGTTCAGCCGTCCCTCTGCGATTTCCAGGAACCGCCGCGTGCTCAGGTCGAGCGCCTCGGCCGAGAGCGCCTGGAACCGCTGCGCGAGCTGGCCGTCGAGCAGCGCGGCCCGCTCGTGCGCCGTACGCTCGACCTGCGCGGCCATCTCCTGCGCGGCCTTGGCCCGTTCCTCGGCGGCACGAGCCTGGCCGGTGAGGTCGGCAGCGGCCGAGGCCAGCCGTCCCCGGGCGAGCAGGTACCCGATCGCGGCCCCGAGGACGATGCCCAGAGCGAGCCCGGCAAGCAGCGAGATCGCGTTCATTCTCGTCATGCTGGCAGCCCCGCCCGACACTTTCCCGTCCGACACGCGGGGCGGCCGGAGCGAACTGCCACCACAGCCGTGCACGCGCATCGCCTGCCCCACCGGCACCCGGACCCGGGTATCCGGGCGATTGCACCGCCAGCCGGACCTAGACTCGCCCGGGTGAGCCTGTCCATCGGCATCGTCGGCCTGCCCAACGTCGGCAAGTCCACCCTGTTCAACGCGCTGACCAGGGCCAGCGCGCTGGCCTCGAACTACCCGTTCGCCACCATCGAGCCGAACGTCGGCATCGTCGGCATTCCCGATCCGAGGTTGCCCGCGCTGGCCAGGCTGTACGACTCGGCCAGGATCGTGCCGGCCGCCGTCAGGTTCACCGACATCGCCGGGCTGGTCCGGGGCGCGTCCAAGGGCCAGGGGCTGGGCAACCAGTTCCTCGCGCACATCCGGGAGACCGACGCGATCTGCCAGGTCGTGCGGGTTTTCGCCGATCCGGACGTGAGCCACGTGGACGGCGACGTCTCGCCCGAGCGCGACATCGAGACGATCGCCACCGAGCTGATCCTGGCCGACCTGCAGACGCTGGAAAAGGCGGTGCCGAGGCTGGCCAAGGAGGCGAAGTTCGCCAAGGACCCGAACCGGTCCCGGGCGGCTGATGCCGCCGCCAGGGCCGAGCGGGTGCTTGACGGCGGGACGCCGGTGCACGCCGCCGCGGCGGCGAACGGCATCGACCTGGCTGACCTGCGTGACCTGCAGCTGCTGACGGCCAAGCCGTTCCTCTACGTGTTCAACGTGGGTGACGCGGAACTCGGTGACGCCGCGCTGCGGGAGCGGCTTGGCGCGCTGGTCGCCCCGGCGGAGGCGCTGTTCCTCGACGCGAAGACCGAGGCCGAGCTTGCCGAGCTGCCCGCGGAGGAGGCCGCCGAGCTGCTGGCCGAGCTTGGCATGGGCGAGCCGGGGCTGGCGCAGCTGGCCAGGGCGGGGTTCGCCGCGCTTGGCCTGTCCACGTTCCTGACCGCCGGGCCGAAGGAGTCGCGGGCATGGACGATCCGGGCGGGGGCAACGGCGCCGGAGGCGGCGGGCGTGATCCACACCGACTTCCAGCGCGGGTTCATCAAGGCAGAGATCGTGTCGTTCGACGACCTGATGGCCGCGGGCTCGATCGCGGCCGCCCGCGCAGCAGGGAAGGCGCGCATCGAGGGCAAGGACTACGTGATGCGCGACGGCGACGTGGCCGAGTTCCGCTTCAATGTGTAGTGAGTAGGGCAGCCGCACTTCGTGCGACGGGTGGCGTGAGCGCGGGGCAGCCTTCCGCCCTGGCAAGAAGCGACCGTGACCACCTGCCCACCAGCAGCGGCGACGGGCCGCTGATCCACCTCGCCGTGAACGAGGTCCGCCGGATGCACGCGATCATGTCTCACGTCGCCGTACTTCCTCCGTAAGCCGGCCAGCGTCACGCTGGCAGGGTCATGGTGGGGCGGGGCTCTTGTGGAACGCTCATCTTGGGTTCGCCTCCTCGCGCAGGGCACCGCCGAGCGGGCGCTGGCGATGGTGCGCGAGGAGGGCCTGATCCGCTCGGCGATGGGCCGCGGTCACTTCACAGTCAGGCGCGGCTAGTCCGCAGGAAGTCCGCGCGAGGGCAACCTTCGGCGACCGCCAGCCACCATTGGCGACTAGTAAACCGGCTGGCCAGCGCGGCAGTCCGGCGCATCGCCACGGTCCGCGCCACTGCGGATTAATTCCGCTTCAACGTCTGAGCCCGGGCGCTGCCGCCCGCGCCGTCTTCATAGACTCCAGGCCATGAGCCCCGACCACGTGAGCACCGATCAGGCCGTCCCACGGCAGGCAGGCCCCTCGCAGGCCGACGCGGAGCAGGCCGACGCCGTCACGGCGGCCGCTGAGCCGGCCGCGGCCGCCGTCGGGGCGGCTCCGGCCGCCCGGCCGATCCCTGCTGCCCGGATCCACCACGGTGACACCTTCACCGACGACTACGCGTGGCTTGCCGACAAGGACAACCCGGAGACCATCGCCTACCTGGAGGCCGAGAACGCGTACGCGCAGGCTGCCACCGCGGGCCAGGCGGCGCTGCGGGACGCGATCTTCGGCGAGATCAAGGCCCGCACGCAGGAGACGGACCTGTCGGTGCCGTCCCGCAAGGGCGGCTGGTGGTACTACGCCAGGACGGAGGCGGGGAAGCAGTACGCGGTGCACTGCCGCCGCGGCGTGCGGCCCGGCGACGCCGGCCCGCCGATGACCGAGGACGGGGCTGCGCTGGACGGCGAGGAGATCCTGCTTGACGGCAATGAGCTGGCAGGCGCCGGGCAGTTCTTCGCGCTCGGCTCGCTGGCCGTCAGCCCCGACGGCAGGCTGCTTGCGTACTCCACCGACTTCGCCGGCAGCGAGCGCTTCACGCTGCGGATCAAGGACCTGGCGACCGGGCGGGTGCTGCCCGACGAGATACCCGACACCTTCTACGGCTGCGCCTGGTCGCTGGACGGCTCGGCGCTGTTCTACGTCACGGTGGACGGCGCCTGGCGGCCGTACCGGGTGTCGCGGCACATCGTGGGCATGCCCGCTGCCAGCGACGTGCTCGTGTTCGAGGAGCCGGACGAGCGGTTCTGGGTCGGTGTCGGGCTGAGCCGCAGCGAGCGCTACCTGCAGATCTCGGTGGCGAGCAAGCTGACAAGCGAGGCGTGGCTGCTCGACGCCGCGAGGCCGCAGGGCAGGTTCAGCGTGGTACTACCGCGCCGGCAGGGGGTTGAGTACAACGTCGAGCACCAGATCGGCGCGGACGGCGCCGACCGGCTGCTGATCCTGCACAACGACCATGCGGAGAACTTCGAGCTTGCCGTCGCGCCGCTGGACGATCTCGCCGCGCGGACGCCGCTGATCGCCCACCGGGCCGACACCAGGCTGCTCGGCGTGGACGCCTTCGCCGACTACCTGGCCGTCTACTACCGGCGGGACGGGCTGACCGGGCTGCGGATACTCCGCGGCGACGGCACCGAGCACGAAGTCGCGTTCGGCGAGCCCGTCTACCGGGTGCAGCCGGGCTCGAACCCGGAGTACCACGCGGGCACGTTCCGGCTGAGCTACGTGTCCCTGGTCACCCCCGACTCGGTGTACGACTGCGACATGGCGACCGGCGACCTTACCCTGCTCCGGCGCAGGCCAGTGCTGCCGGGCCCGGACGGGGCCGGCTACGACCCGGCCGACTACGAGCAGCACAGGGAATGGGCCACGGCGGGCGACGGCACCCGGATACCGATCTCGCTGGTCTGCCGGAAGGGGACACCGCGGGACGGCAGCGCCGCCTGCCTGCTGTACGGCTACGGCAGCTACGAGATCTCGGTGGATCCCGGCTTCTCCATCCCCCGGCTCTCGCTGCTTGACCGCGGCTTCAGCTACGCGATCGCGCACGTGCGCGGCGGCGGCGAGATGGGCCGCCGCTGGTACGACGAGGGCAAGCTGCTGAGCAAGAAGAACACCTTCACTGACTTCGTCGCGTGCGCCGAGCACCTGGTCAGGGAGGGCTGGACGGCGCCGCGGCGGCTGGTGGCGCGCGGCGGGTCGGCCGGCGGCCTGCTGATGGGCGCGGCGGTGAACCTCGCCCCGCAGGCGTTCGGCGGCATCGTCGCCCAGGTGCCGTTCGTCGACGCGCTGACGACCATTCTGGATCCGTCGCTTCCGCTGACGGTGACCGAATGGGAGGAGTGGGGCGACCCGCTGCACGATCCGCGGGTCTATGCGTACATCAAGTCCTACTCGCCGTACGAGAACATCGGCAGCCAGGCCTATCCGCCGATCCTGGCCATCACGAGCCTGAACGACACGCGCGTGCTTTACCGCGAGCCGGCCAAATGGATCGCGAAGCTGCAGGCCGCAGCCCGCGGCGGCCCGTTCCTGCTGAAGACGGAAATGGTGGCCGGCCACGGCGGCCGGAGCGGCCGGTATGACGCCTGGCGGGAGGAGGCATTCGTGCTCGCCTGGATCGTCAGCACGGTCGGCCCCGCGAATTCCTGAGCCAGGCCGGAACCTGCTGCCTGATCGCGGCAGATCCGGCGGGCCCTGACGCGCCGGATCTGCCGCGATCATCGCCGCGGCCGGCCGGAGCGCGGAAGCGCACAGCGAGAACGGCGGCGGTCGCCGGGCGGCCGGCCCGGAGGATCGGCGGGAATCGGCGGCCGGCGTCGGCGGGGATCGGCCGGCGTCGGCGGCGGAATGCGGAATGTATTGATATAGACGGTAATGCCCGTTTTGGTGTCACAGCCATGTCACACCTGCCGTGCTCAGATGAGCCTGTTTTGGCCTGCTCAGCGGGTCTTCGCCAGGGAAACGCCCGGAGGATGCAGGACGATGCTCGGCAAGATGTCGCAAACCTCCCGGGGAAGCACGAACCAGGCAGGTTCGCCTCGGCGATGGCCAACGGATGCCATTCTTGCAGGTCAGGCACTATACGACAGCAATGTCCGCAGGCCAGGGCCGGGTGAATGGCTGGCCTGGCCGGCGTCCCCGCGGCACGCCGCATGGCCCAAAGGCTGTCATCGCCAGGGCGTTTTACCGCAGAATGGTGCACGAGACGGGCAAGGGCATGCCGCAACTCCTTGCTGCTCAGACGCTGGATCGGGCGGAGGTGTGATGGTCCGCAGGGCAATGCTCGAACGCGGTGCGCAGTCAGATGCGCACATTGCGGGAGGCCAGGCGGCGCCCGGAGTGTCCGGGTCGGCCGGCCAGCCGGCGGACCGCGCCGCGCGGCGCTGGCGCGGGGCCGGCGGTCGCTGGCTAATCTGGGCCTTCCGCGCGGTGGCCTGGGCAGTCCTGCTGGTCATCGGCTACCGCGGCGTGGTCGCGATCGTGACGCCGCCCAGGACGGCAAGCCCGGTTGCCGGGACCGCCGGATCCGGCTCCGTGCAAGGCTTCCCGGTCCGGATGGCCGAGGCGTACGCGCAGCAGTTCGCCGATGTCTACCTCAACTTCAGCCCGGCCACCGCGGCGGCGCGCGCCCGGCAGCTCGCCGCCTTTCTGCCGCCGGGGTCCGACTCCCAGCTCGGCTGGAACGGGCAGGGCACCGTGCAGCTGCAGTCCGAGCAGGTGGCGGGCATCACCGTGCAGGACTCCCAGCACGCGATCGTGACCCTGCTCGTGCGGGCCAGCGGCAACCTGATGGAACTCGGCGTGCCGATCTACGCGGTCGACGGCGCAGTGGCGATCTCGGCTGAGCCGTCGCTGCTGCCGCCGCCGCCGCGGGTGTCGCCGCCCGCGGCGCAGAGCCCGGCCTCCGACCCGGAGACGGCGGCGGCGCTCGGCCGGCAGCTGCCCGCCTTCTTCCGCGCCTACGCCAGTGGTGACCCGGTCACGCTCGGCAGGTTCCTCGCCCACGGCGCCACCGTCACGGGCCTGGGCGGCACGGTGACCTACGCTGCCATCAGCGGCATCCAGGTGCCGCCCGGCGGCACGACCCGGCACATCAGGGTCAGCGTCATCTGGCACCTGGCCAGCCAGGGCGCGGCGCCATCGCAGTCACCGGCGAGATCGCCGGTGTCGACCTCGTCGGCCGGGCTGGAGATGACGTACGAGATGACCGTCGTCCAGCAGAACGGCAGCTGGTACGTCGCGGCCATCGGCGCCTCCCCGCAGCCACTGGCGCCGCCATGATCAGAGTCCCCACGGCAGCCTGCGTCCCCCCTGGCCGCAAACCCCCATCACCCCGGAGTAGATAGATGTCGCACCTGCTCATCACGGCGTCCCCGGCGGCGCTGAGCACGTCCGGCCTTGTGAGCTATTTGCAGGGCCTGTTCGGGCCGCTGTTCCTCGGGATTGTCGGTATCGTAGCTATTTTCTTTCTGTTCACCCGTGAGATAATCCGGTTCGTGCAGTTCTTCGTCCTGGCGGTAGCGATCGCTGTCATCTTCTACACCCCAAGCATCGTGCAAACGCTTGCCACTGGCATCGCGAACGCGCTCGGCGTCCACTGATATCCGCGCAGGCGGAAGGGGTGTAGCTGGTGGATCTGCCTACCTATACTAACATCTGGCGAATCGAGAAACGGCTCTATAAGCTGTACGACTTCCGGCTGCCGATGCCACTGCCGGTTGGCCAGATCGCAGTATTCACGGCTATCGCCCTGCCCTATGTGGTTATTCTCACGGTTCTCGGGCTTCCGTTTAGCCACACCTCTTTCTGGCTTTACGTGCTGCCCCCCGGCGTGCTCGCCTGGCTGGCCACCCGGCCGGTGCTGGAGAGCAAGCGGCTGCCCGAGCTCATCGTCTCCCAGGTGCGCTACCTCGGCGAGCCGCGCTCCTGGTGCCGGCTGGCACCGCTGGCCGAGAAGGACCAGGTCGTGGTCGTAGCCAGGGTCTGGCGCCGGGCCGAGCCCGCGGCAGCCCGCGGGCTCGGCCCGGCCGGCCGCCGCGCACTTGCCGCCCCGAAGCGGGTGGCCGCGGCGACCGCCCGGCTCGCCGCCGCCGAGCAGGGATCGCAGGCCTCGCCGGGCGTCCCGGCGGCCCCGGCCTGGCCAGAGTCGCCGGCGCTGCGGTCCGCCGCTGGCAGCGTCCGGCCTGCCACTGGCGCTGGCCGTCCCGCGGCCGGTGCCGCCCGGCCTGCAGCTGCTTCGTACCGTCCCGCGGTCGTACCCGGCGCGCGCCCGCCCGGAGCACACGCCCGCCCGGTCCCCGCGGCGCACGAGCGCGCGCCCGCCGCCGCCCGCGCGGCGGCTCAGGCACAGGCGGCGTCGCCGGCCCCGGTGCAGGTGCAGGTGCCGGCGCCGGGCGCCGCGCCTCCCGCGGGCCAGCCGCCGCAGGCCGTGCCCCCGGCCGCTGCGCTCCGGTTCCCGCCGCCCGTGCCCGGCTCGCGGCCGCCCGCCGCGGCCAGGCCGTCGCTGACCCCGCCGCCCGCCGCGCACCACGCGCCGTCACAGCCGCCCGCGGCGAGACCGTCGCTGACCCCGCCGCCCGCCGGACGTGCGCCCGCGCCGTGGCCGGGAGACCCGGCAAGGCCGTCGCTGACCCCGCTGAGGGCCGCAGGCCCGCCCGCCACTCCAGGGCCGCCCGCCACTGCAGGGCCGCCGCCCGCCGCGGACCCGCAGGCCACCCCAAGCCAACCAGCCGCAGGGCCATCGGCAGCCGCAGGCCCGCCGGCCGCTGCAGGCCACTCGCCGGCCGCGGGCCCGCCGGCCGCCGCAAGCCCGCCCGCCGCCGCAGGCGCGGCCGCTGCTGCCGGGCCGTCTCCGGCAGGCCCGCCCGCCGTGGCCGTGCCGCCAGGAAGCGTGCCGCCGCGCACGTCGCCGGTGACGGTGACCGGCGACCGGCCCGACGGCAGGCCGCTGCGCGTCGTCGAGCGCGCCCTGCGCGAGCCGGCCGGCGGCCGCGGCGACGGCTGGCACGACCGGGTGGTGGTCGTGCCCGGCGGGCACCGGCCCGGCCGCCCGGACTTCCAGCAGCGGGACCGCACGCGGGCCCAGCTGCCGGTCGCCGGGCGCCGCCGGATCGTGGTGCTGGGCTGCACCGTCGGCGCCGGGCAGACCATGACCACGCTGATGACCGGTGAAGTGCTGGCGAGCCTGCGGACCGAGCCGGTAGCCGTCCTCGACCTGAACCCGGGCCGTGGCTCGCTCGCGGAGCGGGCCGAGACGATGCCCGCGGTCGCGGCGGGCGCGGCGCAGGCCCGCCCGGACCACCTGCACCACCCGGAGCCGTCCGGGCTCGCCGTCATCAGCAGCGGGCCGGCCGAGCCGGGCGGGCTGGCCGACGAAGCGGCCAGGGACGTTGCCAAGGTCTTCGAGCTGCTCTCGGCCCGCTACGGGCTGACGCTCGCCGATCCCGGCGCCGCCGCGGTCCCGAGGGTGCTGGCCATCTCCGACCAGCTCGTCCTGGTCGCCCCGGCCAGCCAGGACGCCGCGCGGGCCATCGCGATGACACTGGAGTGGCTGGACGCGCATGGCCATGCGGAGCTGGCCAGGAACTCCGCCGCGGTGATCAACGGGGTGAGCAGGCCGACGATGACGTATGTCGAGCAGGCGGAGGCGGTGGCCCGTGGCCGGTGCCGCGCTATCGTCCGCGTTCCCTGGGACGATCAGCTGAAAAACCCGGAAGGGAAACGGACCCCCGGCGGCGAGCCGGTTGCCCCGCTCGCCCGGCCCGGCGGCAGGTTGCTGGGACCGGCTGCGGTGCAGGCTTATACCGCGCTGGCCGGCGTGCTGGTGGCCGGCCTCGCTGCCGCGCCCGAGCTGCGGCGGGCACAGCTGTGAGCCGCCCGGCGACCGCAGCCTGGCTGCCGCCCGCCGGGTCGGCGGCTGCCCGCGGGGCGCGGCGATGAGCGCGCGGACCGCGGGCCGGAGCCGGCTGGCCGTCCGGTACTTCGACGACCGGATCTTGCTGACCGAGACGCACGGCTGGGCCTACTACCAGCTGCCGACCGTGTCGTACGAGTTCATGACGCCGCAGGACCGGGAGACGCTGGCCACCAACATCACTGTGGCGCTTGCGGCGATCCGGATGGCGGACGCCGAGGTGCACCTGCGCATCGTGCACCGGCCCTACCCGGCCGCCGAATGGGCCACCGGGCTGGACGCCACCTCGGACGGCGGCCCGGGCTGGCTCGATTACCTGGACGAGAATTACCGGCACGTCTGGGCCAAGGACTTCTGGTCCAAGGAGATCTACCTCGGCGTCCGGCTGGGCCAGCGCGGCATGCGCGCGCAGCTGTCCGGCGGAGTCTTCGCCCAGTTCATCAACTTGTACCGGACGGGCGAGCAGGTGATGGGCCTGGACGACGAGGCGGTCGGCGCCGCCGAGATCGCCCGGTGGACCGACCAGGCCGAGCGGCTCGGCCGCGCGCTGGGCTCCAGCGCGCTGGCCGCCCGGCATGCCACTTCCGATGACATCGCCTGGCTGTTCCGGCACACGCTGATGGGCACCCTGGGCGACCCGCGGCCGTCGGCCGTGCGGCGGCGGCAGTGGGGGGCCGGCGAGATCGAGACGCTGCTCGAAGGCCAGGTGCACAACGGGCGCACGCTGCTGCGGCTTGAGCATCCAGGCGGGGATTCCTATGCCGCGTTCCTGTCGTTCGCCCGCTTCCCTGACGTCATGTACTTCCCCGACGGGGAGCCGTGGCTGCACTACGCCGACTCGCTGCCGTTCCCCGTCGAAGTCAGCGCCCGGATGAAGCTGATACCGCCGGCCAAGGCAAGCAAGGACGTCGGCCGCAGGCTGGCCCACGCCAGGGACATGGACGCGCACATCAGGGAGGCCGGCATCGAGGCGCCGATCGCCCTGGCCGAGCAGATCGAGGCCGCCAGGCTGCTGGAGCACGGCATCACCAAGGAACGGCTGCCGTTCGTCTACGGCTGGCACCGGCTGATGGTCACCGCGCCAACCAGGGAACTTTGCGTCCGCCGCACCGAGGCGGTGACTGAGCACTACCGGGACGCCGGCATTGACGTGGTCAACTCCACCGGCGACCAGTTCTCGCTGCTGTGCGAATCGCTGCCGGGTGACAAGGTCAGGCTGAACTCCTACCTGCAGCGGCAGCCGCTCTACACGATCGCGGGCGGCATGCCCACGGCGACGGTCGACCTGGGCGACCGGCGAGCCGACGACGCCGGCTGGATCGGCCCGTACATCGGCGAGACGCTGGGCCGGGCCAGGTCGGTGGTGCACTTCGACCCGCTGGTCGCCGCCGCGCGGAACCGGCCGACCGCTATCGCGATCACCGGCGAGCCCGGCGGCGGCAAGACTACGCTGGCGCTGCTGCTGATCCTGCAGCTGGCGCTGCGGGGCGTCACCGTGGCGGTGATCGACCCCAAGGGCGACGCCGAGTCACTGGTGCGGCTGCTGCACGAGCGCGGGCGCCAGGCACGGGTGCTGCCGCTGGGGACCGCCGCGCCCGGCCTGCTGGATCCGTTCTCGTTCGGCGACGACCTGGCCGAGAAGCGGACGATGGCCACCGAGACGCTGCGGCTGCTGCTGCCGAGGATGAGCGAGGAGCGCGAAAGCGCGATGGTCCAGGCGGTGGGCGCCATCGCGGCCGGCGAGCTGCCCAGCCTGGGCAAGGTGGTGGACCACCTGGAGCGGTCCGCCGACCCGGCCTCGATGAACCTCGGCGCGGTGCTGCGCTCGATGTCGGAGATGCGGCTGGCCAGGCTCTGCTTCGCGCCGTCCGGCGGGCTCGGGATCGACGCGGCCGGCTGGACGACCGTATTCACGCTGGCCGGGCTCACGCTGCCGGACGCGGCGGTCAAGCGGGACGACTACTCCTACGAGCAGCGCCTTTCGGTGGCGCTGCTCTACCTGGTTTCGCAGTTCGCCCGGCGGCTGCTGAACGGGATGGACCGCCGGATGCCGAAGGCGATCATCCTGGACGAGGCGTGGGCGATCACGTCGACGCCGCAGGGCGCGAAGCTGATCCCCGAGGTGTCCCGGATGGGCCGCTCAAGGAACACCGCGCTGATCCTGGTTTCGCAGAACGCAGGCGACCTGCTGAACGAGCAGGTCACGAACTGCATCTCCGGGGTTTTCGCGTTCCGCTCGTCGGAGCGGGCGGAGGTGGCGAACGTGATGGCGCTGCTGGGGGTCGAGCCGTCCGACGAGCACAAGGCGGTGCTGCGCGGCCTCGGCAACGGCGAGTGCATCTTCCGTGACCTGGATGGCCGGGCGGGCCGGATCGGCATCGACCTGATCTCGGCGGAACTGACGAAATGGCTGGACACCAACCCGACCAGGGCCAGGCCCGACGAGATACCCCTGCCGCCGGTGCGCGGCCCGGCATCAGCAGCCGGGCAGCCCGGCACCCATCCGGCGCCTGGCTAGCCAGCCTCTGAGCCACCCTGCCCCCCAGGAGTCCCCGATGCTCAGCCTCCTCCGCCGCATCCCGCGCAGAACGCTGCTCGTGCTTGCGGTCATCGCCGCCATCGCCGGCGTGCCCCGCGCGGCACAGGCGGCGGTGGCGGCCCCGGCGCGCCCGGCGGCTGCCGCGCACGCGATGACTCCGGTGAGCGCGATGACTCCGGTGAGCGCGATGACTCCGGCGAGCGCGGCGGCGCCCGCAGCGCTCGATGCCGCCCGGCCCGCAGCGGCCGCCGGGCGGGCGGCGGCCGGCGGGCACGCGGGGCAGGGCGCGGTTCTGCTGGCGGCCAGGTCCGTGGACGTCAGCGGGCTCACCGCCGCGCCGGCCGCGGCCGCCGTCACCTCCGGCGGCATCTGCCAGGTTCCCGGCATCGGCGACATCGGCGGGCTGGTCGGGCTCTGCTCGCTGGGCAGCAGCGGCCTGACCGGCGAGCTGAATAACATCTGCCGGCCCTCGCTGCCCGATCCGGAGCCGGCCAACGCGGGCATTGACTCGCTGGTCCGGCCGCCGGCCCCGTCCGGCCCGATGCCCAGGACCCTGTACAACGAGGACGGCGTGGCCGGCCAGTTCTGGGCGGCGACCGGCCTGCAGTGCTCCGACATGACGTCCCTGATCGGCAACAATGTCGCCGGCATGGTGTTCGACGTGGCGAAGTCGATGGACCGCGTCACGATCACCATCTACCAGTCGGCCGCCGGGGAGGGCATCCTCAGCTGGCTGAAGAACTCCGTGGACCGGCTGATCACCAGCCTCGGCGACGCGATCTACTTCCCGTACCTGGCCGTGGTCGTCATCATCGGCGCGATCTGGCTCGCCTGGCAGGGCCTCATCCGCAAGCGCGGCACCCGCACGCTGGAAGGCACGATCTGGATGGTGGTCGCCGCCGCCGCGGCGATCTGGCTGATCGGCAGGCCCGCCGACTTCACCGGAATCGGCAAGACGGTCTCCGACGGCATCACCCAGACTCTGAACGTCGCCTTCGCCAAGCTGCCCAACCCCGGGTCGGGCGGCTGCGTGCCGCTGCAGCGCACCGACCCGCAGGCGCAGGCGAGCTTCAACTACACCTCGGGCAACGGCGTGGTTGACCAGAACGCGGGCGAGCTGTGGTCGGTGCTCGTCTGCAAGCCCTGGCTGGACGGCGAGTTCGGCACGACCAACTTCGCCACCACGCCCGGCGGGCAGCGGACCGTCATCAACGCCTACGCGCGGCAGCTGCTCTGGGCGCAGACGATCGCCCTGAACGAGAAGCCGACCGCGGCACTGATCAAGGCCAAGCAGGCCACCTACGCGGGGATCGCCAGCGACATACAGCAAAAGCACCCCGGCATCTACCCGCTCTTCCAGGGCAAGCAGTGGACCACCCGGCTGGAGATCGCGTTCGCCGCACTGTTCGCCGCGGTCGTGGCCGGCGTGCTCGTGCTGCTGATCGCGGTCACCCTGATCCTGCTCAAGCTGGGGTTCCTGCTGCTGCTCGTCGCCGGGCCGTTCTTCCTGCTGATCGGAACGCATCCGGGCTTCGGCCGGGTTGTCGCGCTGCGCTGGCTCGAGCTGCTGATCGGGGTCCTGCTCAAGCAGGCGGCCGTCGCGCTGGTGCTGAGCGTCCTGCTGTACTCGTATGCCCTGATCATGGGCACTAGCGACGCGGTGCTGCCGTGGGCGCTGAAGATCCTCATGATCGCGCTCGTGACGATCGCGGTCTTCATCTACCGGCGGCCGTTCCAGCACCTGTTCTCCGCCGTCGGCTACGGGGTCATCGGCTCGCGAGAGCGGGCGGACTTCGACCTGCGCAGGGCCGCGTGGACGGCGCGCGGCAACACCCTGGAGGCGGCCACGGCAGCGGTTCCCGGCTTCGCCGCCTACCGGGCGGCCCGCTGGGCGCGCCGCAACCCGGGACAGGCCGCGGGCGTGGCCGCCGGCCTCGCGTCCGGCGGTCCCGGCGCGGCGGCCGCGGCCGCGCGCGCGTCAGCGTCCCACGGCGCGGACGCGCCGGACCCGGACGGCACCGGCACCGCGGTGCCGGACGGCTACCCGGACGCCGGCAGCGCCGTGGTCACCGCGGCGGCGGCCGGTGCCGACGCGCCGCATGGCGGCGCCAGCCGCCCCGGCGTGGCTGCGCGCGCCCGGTCCTGGGGAGCGTCGGCCGGCAGCGGCTCCGGCCGCTCCGCCCCGCCACTGAACCTCCCGTCCCGCGGCGGGAACGGCAGCGGCGCGCGTGACGGCAGCGGCGCGCGTGACGGCAGCGGGGCGGCGCCGACCGGCTGGGCACGGAGCGGCACCGAGTCCGGCAGCGGCAGCCGCGCCCCGGCAGCGCGGTCCGGATCCGGCAGCCATGCCGGGCCGGCCCCGGCCAGCCCGGCTCCTGCCAGCGGCCAGGCCGCGCCCAGCTGGAGGCCGTCAGCGTCGGCCAGGCCCGCGCCGCGCCGGGCCCCGGCCGGCCCGGACCCGGCGGCCGGTGGCGTCCGGGGAGCCCCGGCGGCCCGGCCGGCCCCGCAGGCTCGCGCTGCCCCGCCGGTCCGGCACGCCGCACCGGGCCGTGCCGCGGCCCCGGGCGGGGGACAGCCCGCTGCGGCTGGGCCGGGGAGCGGCCCGTTCGCCAGGAGCCAGGAAGACGGCCAGGCACCGGCCCCGGCGACTCCGTTCTGGCTGCGCCCGATCCGCCGCCAGAAGTAACGGCACGCCATGGAACTGACGCCGGGCCAGCGCAAAGCCGCCTTCGCGCTGATCGTCCTCGCGCTGGCGGGACTGGGCATCTTCCTCGTCAGACCGGGCGCTGCCGGGTCCGCAGCGGCCAGCCACCCGACATCGAGCCCGCGGACGCAGCCGGCTAGCCCGCCGCCAGCGGCCGCGCAGCCGCCCGCCCCGGCGTCGGCCACCGCGCCGGGGCCTGGCCCGTCCGGAGCGGGCGCGGCCAGCATCTACCAGTGGCTGCCGTTCACCCCGACCGAGCTGGGCAGGGCGGCGGCGGCGGCCACCAGGTTCGGCGCGCTGTACGACACGTTCTCCTACACCGAGAGCGCGTCGCGTTACGTGCAGAAGATGCGCGGCGTGATCACCGGCCAGCTGTCCGGCACGCTGGCGCGCGCCTACGCGACCCCCGGCGTGGCCGGGCCGAGGGCCAAGAAGAAGCAGGTCTCGGTCGGCTCGGCCAGCATCAGCTCGCTGCGGGCGTTCGGCTCGGCCAGCATCACGTTCATCCTCACCATCAGCCAGAAGAGCACCGACACCCAAGGAGCCAGCCGGAGCAGCGGGCAGTACGCAGTGACCGTGACCGGATCCGGCAATAGCTGGCTGGTGAGCGACATCGAGCTGGCATCGGCAGGCAACACATGATCATGGGGCCAGCCGGCCAGGCCGGCCGCAGCAAGGGCATCGTGATCGCCGTCGTCTGCATGGCCGGGCTGCTCCTGCTCGGCCTGATCGCCGCGCCGATGCTGTTCTTCGCCAGCAGCAGCCAGCTGTTCTCGGCCGGCGGCGGCTGCTCGGCCGCGCGCGGCCGGACCGCCGGGCAGCCGCCGCCCAGCCAGCAGGCCCGCGACTCGATTCCGGCCGACTACCTGGCCTTGTTCAAGGCGACCGGCCACAAGTACGGGATCCCGTGGGTGATCCTGGCCGGGATCGGCAAGGTGGAGAGCAACGACGGGCGAACCACGCTGCCGGGCGTGCACGGCGGCTCGAACGCGTTCGGCGCGGCAGGCCCGATGCAGATAGGGATCGGCGGCGCCTCCGGAAACACCTGGGGCGGCGCGCCCGTGCACCCGGCCGGCCAGCGGGTCAACGGCGTGGCGATCGACGCCAACCACGACGGCAAGGCCAGCGTCTACCAGCCGGCCGACGCGATCGCCGGGGCCGCCAGGTACCTGCTCGCGCACGGGATAACCGACAACGTCTCCGGCGCGATCTTCGCCTACAATCACCTGCTGTCCTACGTGCACACGGTGCTTTCCTGGGCCGGGACCTACGCATCCGGCGGGTTCTCGGTCAGCCCGGTGACGGTCGACGACGCGCCGGACTGCCTGCCCGGCGTCGGCCAGGCGACCAGCGTGTCGGCGGGCACCGTGATCGCCTTCGCCGAGCAGCAGCTGGGCAAGCCGTACCAGTGGGGCGGCACAGGCCCGGACGCCTTCGACTGCTCTGGCCTGGTGATGCAGGCGTACCGGGCCGCCGGGATCAGCATCCCGCGCACGTCGCAGCAGCAGTGGACGTGGGGCCCGCGGATCGCCGCGGACCAGGCCCAGCCGGGCGACCTGGTGTTCTTCGCCGGGGCGGACGGCACCAGGGCGTCGCCGGGCCATGTCGGCATCGTGCTCGGCGGCGGGATGATGGTCGAGGCGTTCGCCACCGGGTTCCCGATCCGCATCGCGCCCTACCGTGACCGGGCCCCGGTCGGCTTCACCCGCCCGTGGGCGCACCGCGGCATCGTCCTGGCGGGGCAACGGACCGGCTGAGCGGCGTTAGCCGGGGCGACCCGGGCTGTGCTGGCACGGGGCCGGCCCCCCGGCCCCCGTTGCCGTCCGCTCGGGCCAGCCAAGGCCGACCGTCGCAGACGGCATCTGCGCTGGCCGGGAGTGATGCGCAGGCGGGCCGCGGCATGGGCCAGCCGGGTAACGTGCCCGGCGTGAGGAGGGCATTGGTCAAGAGATCGAGAAGCTGCTCACAACCCCACAAGCGGCGTCTACGGCGATGGATCGCAGATAACGACGGCTCTCACGAATCCGCGTTCACCAACTCGGCGCGACAGAGTTGGCAGGGAGCGCCCCACAGCGGTAGCGCCCGGCGGCTGGTCGCGCCTGGTGACGGCCAAAGCCCCGACTTGATGGCCACAGGCCCATTCCAGGGCCTCCCCAGAAGAAGCCGACAACTTCCCTGTACGGCAGAATCAGCGGCGGTTCGCCGGGTATGAGTACCGGCCTTTCACGGCGCCGCGGGAGGCGTTCGCAGATCAATGCGCAGAGCGGCCGGCCCCCGAAGGTGCACGGCGGCGGTGTCTCGTAGATGCATGAGCGCCTGGGCGGCTTGTGCCAGCGCGTTGCCGTGCGCAGCGGCGGTACCGTGCCCGGAACTGATGGCCTGGCCGGTACCGGCGATGAGGGAGCGCACGGCGGTAAATTGCCGTTCGAACTCATCGACATAGGAGAATGCGCTGGCAGGGCCTATCAGGCGGGCGGTGGTCAGTAGTTTCGCCGCGGCCGCCAGCTGGTCATCGACTGACGTGGCAAGTGTCGTCAGGTCCGGCAGGCCGCCTGCCTGGAGCTGCTCCGCGGCCCGCTGAAGCTCCCGGGCTAGATCGGTCACGGCCCCGAGCAGGCTGGTGAAGACGTCCAGGGCGCGTATCGCCAGATCGATACGGCGGGAGCGGCGCCACTTCTGTTGCTCCAGGAACATCGTGCCGCCGAAGGTCATCGCTACTCCGGACAATGCCGCAATGGCCGGCAGCATCTGGCTCCACGTGTCGGACATGGCACCAACTGTTCCACGGCTATCAAGCAGGCCACATAGTCGCTCATCCGGACCTCGGACATCCGCCCTCTGCTGCTGGACAATCCGGCAAGCTGCTCCTGCAGGACGCGCCATGCCAGGTACCAGCGGCCGATCCTGGCGGCGGCCCGGCCAGCAAGCAGCCGGCCCTGGCGCAGCAGCCCCAGGTTTCCGCCAGCCGGCCCTGGCGCAGCAGCCCCCAGGATTTCTCCTCGGCCGCCGACATCACCGCCAGCGCGTCGTCGGCATCCGTCATGGCCAGCGCGAACGCCCGGCCGGCCACATCGAACTGCCACGTGTGGCTCATCAGCGACCCGGCGACCTGGCGGACCTGGCCGCGCCGCCGCCGGGCCTTCGTCAGCGTGCCGTCCGCCGAGCAGCCCACCAGGGCGTCCGCGTCCCGCAGCAGACCCGGCAGCAGCACCCCCATCTGCGCGAACCGGCCGCCCGGCAGCAGCGGCACCACGGCCCCGAACGCAGCGCGGATCCCCTCAAGAATGGGCTCGCCGTCCGGCTCCGCGCCGAATCGGCGTCCAGCGCGCGGCCGGACAGGTCGTCGCGGACGGCGCAGTGCTGGCTTGGCGGGAGCTGTGTCATCGGCCGGACGGATGGGGCGTGAGACGCTGGAGACCTGCGCGGGCAACCGGCTTGCGGCCCGGCTGGGCTGCTCGCGCCCGGCGGTCAGGAGGCCAGATGGACTTCGAGCTGTCTGCGGAGCAGCGGCTGTTCCGTGACACCTTGCGCAAGTTTGTCGACGAGCAGATCCGGCCGGTGGCCCGGGAATGGGAGGCGTCGGGACGTTACCCGGACGAGATTGTGGCCGCCATGCGGAAGCTCGGCCTGTTCGGGCTGACCGTGCCGGAGGAATACGGCGGCATGGCCGCCGACATGGTCTCGCTCGCCGTGGCCTTCGAGGAGATCTCCCGCGGCTGGATGGGCGTGGCCGGCATCCTGGGCAGCCACTCGCTGTCGTGCTGGATGATAGCCAGGTTCGGCACCGCCGAGCAGAAACAGGCCCACCTGCCCGCGCTGGCCAGCGGCGAGCGCCGGACGGGGATCGCGCTCACCGAGCCGGGCGCGGGCAGCGACCTGCAGGGGATCGCGACGACCGCCCGCCGCCGCGGCGACGCCTACATCCTGAACGGCCGCAAGACCTGGATCACGAATGCCCGGCACGCCGACCCGCTGCCGGTGCTGGTGAAGACCGACCCGGCCGCCAGGCCCGCGCACGCAGGCATGTCGGTGCTCCTGGTGGACGCTGCCGCACCCGGCTTCCAGGTCGTGCGCGACCTGCCCAAGCTCGGCTACCACGGCCCGGAAACCTGCGAGCTGGTTTTCGACGAAGTCCAGGTGCCCGCCTCGGCGCTGCTCGGCGGCGCCGAGGGCAACGGGCTGCAGCAGGTGCTCGCCGCGCTGGAAACCGGCCGGATCAACGTCGCCGCCCGCGCGGTCGGCGTGGCCCAGGAGGCGTACGACCAGGCGCTGCGGTACGCGGGCGAGCGGGAGGCGTTCGGCCAGCGGATCTCGCGGTTCCAGGCTGTGCAGCTGAAAATCGCCGACATGGCGATGAAGCTGCAGGCAGCGCGGCTGCTGGTGTACTGGGCGGCAACCCGGGCAGACTCCGGCCAGCGCTCCGACCTGGAGTCGGGGATGGCCAAGGTCTACGCTTCGGAGGTCGCGATGGAGTGCGCAGCGGCCGCCATGCAGGTGCACGGCGGCTACGGCTACTCTCGCGAGTTCACCGTCGAGCGGCTGTACCGCGACGCCCCGCTGATGGTCATCGGCGAGGGCACCAACGACATCCTGCGCACGGTCATCGCCCGCTCGCTGACCAGCGGCCGGGGCTCCATCGGCTGACCCGCGCCGGCCGCGGTCCCGCGGGCTGGCTCAGCGGGCCGACGGCACCAGGCCCGCGGCGACGGGCTCGGCGCCGGCCGCGGCCAGCGCGTCCTTCGCGGCGGCGAGCTTCTCGTACAGGAACAGCACAGCGTCCCCGCCGGACATCGATATCGCGCGGTCCAGCGCCTGCGCCGGGCTGTCCGCCGCGGTCCAGGCGATGCCCGGCCTGGCCCGGCCCAGCGCCGAGCTGATCAGCGCCGTCATCTCGCCAGGCCGCCGCCCGCGCTTGTCCTCGTCCTCGTAGATGACCACCCGGCCGAACCAGGCGGCGATGGCCGACGCCGTCTCGATGACCAGGTCGTCGCGGCGGTCGCCGGGCAGCGTCACGGCCGCGGCCGGCTGGCCGCCCCAGACATTGCTGATCATCGCGCCGGTGGCCTCGATCGCGGCCACGTTGTGCCCGTAGTCCACGATGACCGGGGTGCCGGCCACCCGGTACAGGTTGCCGCGCCCGGGGTTGGCCTCGGCGGGGGTGAAGGTGGCCAGCGCCCGCCTGATGTCCTTCGCGCTGACGCCGAGCGCGCGGCAGGCGGCCACCGCGGCCAGCGCATTCGCCGCGACGTGCGGGGCCAGGCCGCCGAACGCGCCGGGCAGCTCGGCGACCGGGGCGAGCACCTGTTCCGTGCCGCCGTCGACCTCGACGAGCTGGCCGTCGCGCAGCTCGCAGCTGATCCCCCCGGCCGCCCGGTGCTCGAGCACCACGGGGTTGCCGGGATCCAGGCTGAAGTACCTGATGACCGGCGAGCGCCTGGCCACGGCCGGGCGGCCGGCCAGCGCCGCGACCGCGAGGTCGTCGGCGTTCAGCACCACCGTCCCGCCGTCCCGGATCTCCTCCGCCACCAGCGCCTTGACGTCGATGAGCTCATCGAGGTCGTCGATGCCGTCGGCGCCCAGGTGATCGGCGGTGATGTTGGTGATCACCGCGACGTCGGCCTGCTCGTACCCGAGGCCCCGCAGGATGCCGCCGCGCGCGGTCTCCAGCACCGCCGCCTCCACGGCCGGGTCATCCAGCACCATCTCGGCCGACCGCGGGCCGGACGCGTCCGCCTGGTAGATCATTCGCCCGGCCAGGTACACGCCATCCGTGGTGGCCATGCCGGTCCGCAGGCCCGCCTGGCGCAGGATGTGGCCGATCATCCGGACCGTGGTCGTCTTGCCGTTGGTGCCGGTGACCGCGACGACCGGGATCCTGGCTGGCACGCCCGGCGGGTACAGGCTGTCGATGATCGCGCCGGCCACGTCCCGCGGCGTGCCCTCGGCCGGCGACAGGTGCATCCGCAGCCCGGGGCAGGCATTGACCTCGATCACCGCGCCGCCGGCCGGGGGCGGCTGGCCACAGCCGGGCAGCGGCGCCGAGACGCCGGGCAGCGGGGCGGAGATGTCGGCCATCCGGATGTCGATGCCGCAGATGTCCAGCCCGGCCGCCGCGGCGGCCCGCCGGCACATCTCGGCGACGTCCTCGTGCAGCCGGCCGGTCACGTCCCGGCTGGTGCCGCCGGTGGACAGGTTGGCGTTCTTGCGCAGCGTGACAAGCTGGCCGGCGGCCGGCACCGACCCGGGCTGCAGCCCGTGCTCGGCCAGATGGCTGACCGCCGCCTCGTCCAGGACGATCCTGGTCAGCTCCCTGGAGTGCCCGTCACCGCGCCGCGGGTCGGCGTTGGCCAGGCCAGCGAGCTGCCGGATGCTGCTGGTGCCATCGCCGGTCACCGACGCCGGGCGCAGCTCGGCGGCGGCGGCGACCCGGCCGTCGATGACGAGCACGCGGTAGTCGGTGCCGGGAACGAACGCCTCGACAATCACCTCCGGGCCAGCGGCGCTGGCCGCGGCGTAGGCAGCCTCGGCCTGCGCGGGCGTCAGCACGCCCGGGGTGACGCCGGCGCCGTGATTTCCGTTAACCGGCTTTATTACCACTGGCGCGCCGAGACGGCCGAGCAACTCGACGGCCTGCCCGGCGCTGCACGCGATGCCGCCATCGGGCACTGGGATGCCGGCGCTGGCCAGCAGGTGCTTGGCCAGGGCCTTGTCGGAGGCGATGTCCACGCCGAC
>WNGG01002894.1_pt1 | contig 21132 bp, 14 predicted proteins | sample 5400661 | NCBI WGS metagenome assembly WNGG01 (sample SAMN13153372, study PRJNA577476) | soil metagenome | isolation source: 100 cm soil or saprolite under Garry oak tree replicate 1 | place: USA:California | collected 2016-06-15
TAGTTGCAGCCGTTTGGGATAAAGCTCCAATGCCATCATCGAGAGCCCGGTGATGTTTCCGCCCGGATGACTCAGGTTCTCGACCAGGCCTGACCCGATTGGATCGAGGACCAGAGCCATTACGATCGGGATAGTCGATGTGGCACGCTTGGCCACCTGTGTGCCAATAGTACTGTCGTGCACCATCACGTCGACGTTGCTTCGAATTAGGTCCGCAACCAAGGCCGGTACCCGATCATAGTCGCCATTAGCTGAGTGCCATTCCATCACCAGATTGCGTCCCTCGATGTATCCGGCTCTCCGGAGCTCCCGCCTAAAGACCTGCACCTCCCTGCTTTCAGGTGATAAGCCTACGAGCAGAAACCCAACACGCTTGGGAAATGTCGCCTCCTGCCCGCGCGCCGCCAGCGGCCACGCCGTCGCACCGCCAAGCAGTGTTATAAACTCGCGGCGCTTCATGTGCTTCTCCCGGTTGAGATTGCACCCTACCACATCATTGTCGCGCGTGGTGCATCACAGCAGAATTCCAACCCGCATGTCTGCCTTGGGTCTTGTGACACGAGTATCGCCGGTCCACACGGCGATACGCAACTGTACGAGAGATGAAGGAGGGCCCTTCGAGGTCGGCAATCAGGTGTTGATCTCAAGCCGCCGCAAGCTGCTGTCGTCAAAAGCGATGGTGGTGAACGTTGCGGAAAAGTCGGAACATGATTTCGACAGGCACGGTTGAGAGAGGCGAGCGCAAGCAAACCGCCGATGAAGTGTCGAAAGCGGATTAGACGATGTCAAAACCGGGGGGTGACCCTTCCTCCGGGATCAGCTTGGGGGATGCCTGAGACGGCCCGAGCGGCATCCGGCATGTAGGCGGCGCGAAGCTCAACCAGGCTCTTGTACGGAACGTGAGAACCTGGACGGCGATGCCAAGGGAAAAGGCGCTAGCGGCTCCAACCGCGAGGCCGAAAGTACCGATGCGCCGGGCAGGGGCGGACTGCTTCGTAGTAGCGAAGAAGCGGGTGTAATGCCCGCGGAGCGAAGGGAGCAGGCTATCGCCATTTGGCTCGGGTCAACCGGCAACGGGAGGAACCCGATGTTCAATGGAAGGCGGCAGCCTTCGCGCGGTGGCACGAGCCGGATGACGCGAGAGTGTCAAGTCCGGTTCTTTGAGGGGCTCGGGGTGAAATTCCCCGGGCCTACTCGGCAAATCCGGTAAGGCTCAGAACGAGCATATGTTGTCCGGTTTACCCCCGATCGCGACCGACGCGCGGACATCCTCGATCGGCAGCTTCGTGCCAATAGCGACCGACCGTCCAACCGTTTTCAAACGGTCTTGCTGACGCCCCAGAACAAGGGCAACGGCCCCTGGGTGATGCCGGTGAGGCTCTCCCCTCGCGTGACCGCTTCGGGAACTTCCGGAGTTGCAGACTGTGGCAGACTCCAGCGACGCAGCTCCCGGGTCGGGCGAGTCCAATAGAAGCGAGCGCTGAGGTAGGTTCATTCGCCCGTCTCGCCGACCGTTGGCTCCCCTTAGGTTTTCCCGGGCCACAGGACCTGTCCGCCCGTTGTTCGCAATTTCAAATTTCGCAACGTCAAATTTTGGTTGTCCAAACACTGGGGTTGGACCGCGCCGTTATCCACAGCCGTGATATTGCCCGCTGGCGAAGAGGGCACTCTGCGTTTACTGATTCATCGTTACCGCAAGTAACCTTGGGGTTAGACCTACCCAGACTATACTCTGGCAAAAGCAGAACAATTTAGTATACGCGGGGCCGGCCTAACGGTGAGTGGCTTTTTGGTGAGAGAATTGCGAGAAAGTAGCCCCTATCTTGAGGATGAGGGCTGGCATGAAGTTGCCAAACTTATGGTCGCGGCCGCCAACGAAATCGAACGCCTTAACGAGCGGATCTACGAACTTGAGGACGCGCAAAATGAAGCCACTGGCAAAAAGCGTCTTCCCGCGTCGCGTCCAGCGGATCTGGTGGCCCGGTTAATCGGCGGAAAAAACAAGGCCCCGCCGAAGCGAAGCTAACGGGAGCGTAGTTGCCGTTGGTGGGCATCCTCCAATGTCGGTTTGGGTCAAACCCAGCAAGCCTCAGAACGAGCATATGCTTTCCCGTCTACCCCGATCGCGACCGATGCGCGGACATCCTCGATCGGCAGCTTCGTGCCAAAGGCGGACATCCGCAGAGCAGCGCAACTCATTGAGGTGCTCCCGGACACGGTGATCACGCAATTGCCGGCTGCCGTTCCGAACAATCAATGGCGATGCGGCGAGAGCTCCTGCGGACGCGCCCTGCGCGTCAGCCCGCCCTCTTCGATCCATTTCTTCGCCGACTGGGCTCCCCGTTCGATGAGCTCCGTCGCCGCCGAGAAATCAAACGGGGAAACCGCGAGCGGGCAGAGCGTCGGCACGATATGCACCTCGATGTCCTCGCGAATCCGCTGCAACTCATGCATGAGCTGCCAGGTGATCATCAGCGTGATCGCATGCAGGGCCTTGCCGACGGCCCGCGTCGGCGGTTCCTTCAGAGCACAGGCATAGCCTGTCGGAAGGATGATGATACGCGACGCCCCCAGTTCGGCCGCGAGGAGCATCGGCGTGTTGGCCGCGACAGCGCCGTCCATCAACGCCTCGCCATCGATGTGCACGGGCGGAAAGACACCTGGAATCGCCGTGCTCGCCAGAATCGCCTCCGCCGCCGGACCGCTGGAAAGACGAACGGCCTGCCCCTGTTGATTGGTCGCCATGATATTCAGGGGAATTTGCGCGTCTTCGAGACGTGGGTAGGGCAGATTTGCCTCGATCAGGCGGCGCAACCCGCTTGGATCGACGAGATTTCCTGGATGCCTGAGCAAGCCGAAGGCACTCGCCAAGGTGAGCGGAAAAATGTCCGAGCGTCGCAGCCCCGACCAGATGCGCCCCAACCTCGCCACGCCTTCGGCGTCGGGAGCGCCCGCAAAGTAGCTCGCGTTGATCGCCCCGACCGACGCGCCGACCACGAAATCCGGCCGCACGCCGGCAGCCAGCAGGGCACGCAGCATGCCGACCTGGATCGCGCCGAGGCTCCCGCCGCCGGCGAAGACAAACGCCGTCTTTCCTCCGATCTGCGCCATGGGACGAGATTCTCTGCGCCGCTCTGAACCGGCCTCGACTCCTAGAGCATGTTCCGTTCCTTCGGAATCGGAACATGCTCTAGAATCACTGAGTGGCGCATGTTCTTATCGGCGAACCGGTACCCACTTCGCCGGAACATGCGCTAGTTGTCCGTATGGGTTGGCCTATTTAATGCCGGCCTATTGAAATTGACAGTGGCCCCACCCCTGATCGCGCGCGCCGCCGTTGATCAGGACGAAACTCCTTTCGTCCGGGCTGACCAGAAAATCTTGTGGCCCCGGAGCGGCGTGGACAGCCGCTGCCGACTGAGGCGGCCTCCGATCCGCGTCGCTCGCCGTCCCTGGGGCCGAGCATGATCGTTTCCCGACGAGCGGGACCGCAGGCACCCGTCACCGCTTCCAGCCAAGCCAGTCGCAAATTGCGTCGCCCATGATGAGCTTCTTGTCGGCCTCCGGAATCCAATCGATCTCCTGGAAGTGAGAGATGCACTGCCGCCAGGAGCACGGCATCTTTGTGATGTCGGTGCCCCAGAACAGCCGGCGAGGACCGAAGGCCTCGTACATCGCGCGATAGTGCTTGTGGAGCGATTTGAACGGATAGGCGTCATCGGCATAGAACGGGCCACCCGTCAACTTGACGGCGACGTTCGGATATCGCGCGAGCGCCGTGAGCTCCTTCATGTTCGGAAATGCCGCATCGCCTTTGGCGCCCCTGAGCGCACCCATATGATCCACCGCGAGCTTCAGTCTCGGATGGCGGGCGGCGATCCGGCCAAGCAAAGGCAGCCAGTCGCCCGCGAGCAGGGCCAGCGGCAATTCCGCTTCCTCGGCGGCCGGCCAGAGCCAGTCCAGGGTGCCGTCCATGGGCCAGGACCGGTTGTGCGGCCTGTTGAAATAGAGGCGCAAGCCCAGCATGCCTGGTCGCTGTTTCCAGGTCGCGATCAGCGAGCGGCTGTCCGGTTTGTCGAGCGCAGGGTAGCCGAGAATCGCGAAGCGCCGTGGATATGCCAGGACTGCCTCCACCGCCTGCTCGTTGGAATCCGGATCCCAGCTCGCGGGAGGATGCAGTATCGCGCTGTCGACGCCTGCCTCGTTCATCCCGCGGATCGCATCCTCGACCAGATAGGGTGTGGCGAGATGGGGCGGAGACGGCGTCCCCTTGCGCCAGATGTGGACCTGCGCGTCGACGATCGGCATTCATCCCTCCGCTTCCAACTCCCAAAGTCGATTCTGACGCGTACGGAGCAAAGAGCAACCGCAGAGTCGCCGGTAGACCGGAGGATTTGGCGCCGGCAAGGCCCTGCCGACGCCGTCGCTTGACGTCGTCATCGCGTTTGCGAGACTTGCGCCGATCGAGAGGGAGAACGCATCATGACGGACGTGAAGATCCTGGCGACGGGACTGGGCTTTCCGGAAGGTCCCGTGGTCTGCGCCGATGGCTCGGTGGTTTTGACGGAAATTCGCAATCAGCGCTGCTCGCGCGTGACGCCGGACGGCAAGGTCAGCGTGTTCTCCAATTGCGGCGGCGGACCGAACGGCTTGGCGATCGGCCCCGACGGCTACTTCTATCTTTGCAATAACGGCGGCAGTCGCTACGTCGAGGGCCATTCCATGGGTCTCGGGCCGCACCCGGATTACAAGTTCGGCACCGTGGAGCGAATCGATCCGAAGACCGGCGAAGCGAAGGTGCTGTACAAGGAGGCGAACGGCCATCTGCTGTCGGCGCCGAACGACCTGGTGTTCGACAAGGAAGGCGGCTTCTATTTCACCGATCTCGGCAAGCGCCACCCGCGCCACCGCGACAACGGCGGCGTCTATTATGCGCTGCCGGACGGCTCGAAGATCGTCGAAGTGGCCTACCCCATCCTGAGCCCCAACGGCTGCGGGCTGTCCCCGGACGGCAAAACGCTCTACGTCGCCGACACCGAGGGTGCGCGGCTTTGGGCGTTCGAAGTCCAAGGCCCCGGCAAGCTCAAGCCCAAGGACGAGTTCGCGCCGCACAGCGGGCGGGTGGTGGCGGGCCTTCCCGGCAACGCGCGCTTCGACAGCCTCAAGGTCATGGCCAGCGGCAATATTGCGGTCGCGACTTTGAACACCGGCTATATCACCGAGATTTCTCCGGCCGGCGACATCGTTCGCGCGGTAAAAATGCCAGACCGCTATCCGACCAATATTTGCTTCGGTGGCGCAGATATGCGCACGGCCTACATCACTCTGTCCGACAGCGGCCAATTGGGTGTCATGCAGTGGGCGGAGCCGGGGTTGAGGCTCAACTTCAATTGAGCAGCGCACCCGGAGCAGCCGATTCGGCAGGGCCGCAAAAGGTCCGCGTCGTGCCGGAAACGGGCATTCGGCCCTACAGGGCCAAGTGAAGCCGTGCTACAAAGGTTGCGCACCACGGATCATCCCTGAAGATCCACCAGCGGCGCCGGCTATGGATTCGATGAGACGCACCATACTGGCAGCTGGCGCCGCGGCGACAGCGATGGCCGCAGTGTCGCGCGTGTTCGCTCAGCAGACTGGGCAAGGAGGAGCTGCGATGTCCTTCTACGAGAAAGGCGCCGTTCGCATCTACTTTGAGGAGGCCGGCTCCGGCTTCCCGTTGTTGCTCATCCCCGGCGGGGGATTGAACTCGACGATCTCCTACCTCACCCGCGGCGCGCCCTTCAATCCGATCGAGGAGTTCAAGCGAGAGTACCGCTGCATCACGTCGGACCTGCGCAATGCCAATGGCGGCCAGTCGTCCGGCCCGCTCGAGACCGACCGGCCGTGGGATGCATACTCTGATGACCAGCTCGGTCTGATGGATCACCTGGGCATCGAGGAGTTCATGGTGATGGGGTTCTGCATTGGCGGCCCCTTCATCTGGAACCTGTTGCGGCGGGCACCTGATCGTATTGTCGCGGCCGTGCTGGCGCAGCCCAGCGGGTCGCGTCCGGAGATGCGCGACCTTTTCTACGAAACCAATATGAAGGGCTGGGGTCCGGCCCTGACCGCCGGCCGGCCCGACATCACGATGGAGATGGTCGGCAAATTTCTGACCAAGATGTACCGCACCGACCCCGACTTCGTTTTTGCCGTGACGCGCGATTTCGTGCGCAATTGCCGGACGCCCGTGCTGATCCTGCCGGATGATGTCCCGGCGCATCCCTATGCCGTCGCCATGGAGAGTGCGATGCTGGCGCCGAACGCCGAGGTGAGCATGTTCCCGTGGAAGGAGCCCAAGGAGCGGGTTCCCCTGGCTGTTCGTCAAATACGTTCCTTCCTCCGGGCGCATCGGCCGGCTTAGACGGCGGTGTCCATGCGACTGGGCGGCAGGCGCCGGTTCTGCCGCAAGCGCGAGACGTCTGCTCGTGCCCATCAAGCAGACATTGGCAGGCGCAGGCGGTAGGTCTGTTCAGTGCCGAAAGCCGACATCCGCTGGTCAGCACAAGGTGTCTCCAGGCCTGCCGCTTGACCGACGGAATATCGAGTGCCCACCACGCGAGACGGAATCCTAGAGCGCTTTCCGATTAGATTGAATCGGAAAGCGCTCTAGAGTCCTTATTTGATCGCATTTTCTGCGGAAAACCGGTGTCCACTTTTCCGGAAAATGCTCTAAAGCGCAAAAGCATGGGGCCACGCATGGCGTGGCTCCGATGACGTATGTGTGTGCGGCCGCTCAGTGCGCCAGCGGATCGGGTCGCACCTGGATGTGTACGGCGCGCGGCTTTGAGCCCTTACCGCCCTCCTTCAGCCATGGTGTGCGGTCGCCGTTCGTGCTCCACAGGCCACGGCCCTTCCAGCCGGCGTTCGGGTCGTCGATACGGCCGTCCAAGCCCTTGGCAAAGAAGCTCAGCGGGTACGGGATGCGCAGCATGATCATCTGCCCGTCCTTGAGCGCGGCGAAGCCGTCATTGAGGTTGGCGGTCGAGATCGGGATGTTCTCGCCAAGCCCCACGGTGTTGTGGTGGTCCACCCAGGTGTAGTAGCTCGCCTCGGCGCTCCCGTTCTCGAAGCCCTCGAAGGCGGGGCCCGGGTACTTGTGATACGCAAAGCCTTCCGGGCAGTGGTTGCCCGTCGCCGTGGGCCCGTTGAGCGGACCCTTGCACTTGCGCCGGTCGAAGCTGATCAGCGTGCCGTTCGAGCCCGAGCCCCACAGGACGCCGTTCTTGTCGATGTCGCCTCCGCGCACGCCAATGCCCTCTTTCGGGATGGCGTAGAACTCGCTGAGTTTGGTCTTGGGATCAAAGCGAATGAACCCCGGCGTGCCGGCGAACACGTTGAAGGTGTACCAGACCGAGCCGTCGGCCGGGTGCGGCATCACCGCGTAAGGACCCGAGCCTGCGATCCGCATGTCCTTGCCCGCTTCCGCCGGCTTGTCCGGCTCGGAGTATTCATCAACCTTGCCGTTGCCGTTGGTGTCGAGCACCCACGGCGCCCAGCCCTGCGCCTTGGCGGCGTCGCCGGTCTCGTCCCACGTCTTGGTGTTGACCCAGCCGGCGACCGGCCCGGTGCCGGAGAACCAGAGGGTGTCGTCGGCGTCGTAACCGAACTGCGGATGGTGCGTGCCGAAACATGTGTCGATGAGGCTGTATTTCATCGTCTTGGGATCGAGCATCGACGCCTGGCGCCCGGAACGGTCGAGCGGGAATGCCTTGGCCGAGGGATGCTCCGAGCCCTTCTTGCAAAAGGCCGGATTCTCGTTCCCGCGCACCGCCGCGGCAAACCACACCCGGCCTTTTTTATCGAACATGCCGTTGTGATTGTTGGCGCGCTGGCTCCAGATTTTCTCGTCGCCCCAGTAGGCCGAGGGCATAGTCGGGTTCGCGACGGCGGAGGCATGGAACGGAGGTCCGAACGATTCGGGTCCATTCGGATCCGCGACCGACATCTTGAAGAATGTCACCTTGTGCGTCTTCGGATCGAGGATCGGTATCTCGTCACTCGAGTATTCGGCCGAGCCGTAGAGCGGACCGTAGGCATTGATGGTCGGATAACGCCGGTCCGAGGAGATCAGGTCATGGGTGAACTGCTTCTCCGTGCCCCACTCCCACGACGTGACGACAACGTTGCGCTCGATGCCCTGCGGCCGCGGCGGCTTGTGCTTGGGCAGCTCGCCCTTGGCGACGCGGTCGGTCCAATCGCCGAGATACTTGAATGGCACGCCGGCGAGCTGTCCGGCAATCCGGTTCACCATGAACTCGCCGGTCTGTCCGGAAGAGATTCGGCGCATCCACGCGTCCGCGCCGGTCTTGAACTCGCCGAACTGCGCGGGGATCGTGCGCGTCGCTTCCTGCCCGAGCTGATGGCAGCCGACGCAGTCGACGTTGCCCATCCGCTGCCGCCAGAGCTCGCGCGTGATGTTCTTCGGGATGTCGGTCGAGCCGCTGAAGTCCTTCTCCGCCGGCATGTGCATCATCGCGTACCAGTAGATCGCCGGATAATAGTGCGCTGCCGCCCGCTCGTTGGGAGCGGGCACCGCCGTGAGATTGAGCTGCTGGCCGGGCTTGGCGCGCATCTTCGGCGAGTCCACCAGCCCATAGCCGCGTACCCAGACCTGGTAGTTCGCAGTCGGCAGGTCCGGGATGACGTAGCGGCCTTGATCGTCGGTAACGACGATCTTGGCATACTTGGTCGGCAACTCGCTCGTCTCCGCGATTACCCAGACGCCGGCTTCCGGCCCGTTCGGACCGGAGACCGCCCCGCCGATGTCGTCCTTGTCGATCTCGACCACCGTCTGCTGCGCACCGGCTGGAGCTGGCACGGCAACTGCCGTCGCGGCGATACCGATTGCGGCAACAGTCGAAAACAGAACTTGTTGCAAAGTCATCTTGCCCTCCCTGCAACACCAGAGCTGCGCAGATCAATTGTTGGCCAGTAGAGGATCGGTCGAAGTGCAGAGCCCGCCGATGGCACACTCGGCGCCCGTTACGCGCGGACGGCAGCGTCGGCACGCTCCGTCTCAAGGGCGGCTCTCAAAGCCTAGACATTTTCGAACCACGGTAAAAGGGGCTTCGCGACAGGGGCTTCGCGCCCCCTCGGTGCTAGTGAGGCCGAGCGCCTTGGCGGTCGTCAGGTTGACGACGAGGTCGAACTTGGAAGCCAGAGGCCGCCTTGGCTCATTCCACCAGAGCGATCACGCGCACCGGACTTGCGTCCGCACCTTTGATGGCGAGTGGCACGGCCACCACCGTGAAGCGGTTGTTGCCGATCTGCGACAGGTTGGTCACAAACTGGATCAGCGGAATGTTCTTCTCCAGTAGCGCCAGGTGATTGGCGATCCAGACCTCGCCCGGATCGAGCTTCACGCCGCGCCAAAGTGGCTTCTCCGGAAACACGTCGATCGCCAACCCCGCCACGCCCTTCTTCGCCAAGTATTCGGAGACGCCCCGCTCTAGATAGGGCATCTGCTCCCAGAAGCCCGGCTTGCCCCACATCTTGTCGGTCCAGCCGGTGTTGATCATGACGATCGTATTAGGACGGACATCTACGCCGCTTTCCTCGACGTCCTTCACAGTCACGACTGAATTCGGCCCCTTGCCGGGCAGGTTGATCAGAACGCCCTCCTTGACGAACTGCGCGACGGGCATCTGGTCGACCGAAGGTCCCTTCTCGACCATGTGGCGCGGCGCATCGATGTGGGTGCCGTTGTGCACCAGGATGGAGAGCACCGAGATCATCGACCGGCCGTTGACGGCATGATCGTTGCTCAGCGTCATGCCTTCGGTGCGTAACGATTCCTTTTGCGTCTCGGTGATGGACGAGATGACGGTGACGCGGGACGGGTTGTCGAGATAGGGCTTGAGCCCGGGAATCGGCGCCATGTTGCTCTCGATCGGCAACGTCAAATCCACCACCCGGCTGAATTTCAGCTGGACGGATTCCTGGGCCAAAGCAACCGATGCCGTTCCCAACGCGAGAGAAAGTAAGACTAGCATTCGTGCCTTCATCATGATTGTCCTCCCCACAGTGCTGGCGACGTGTGCATTTTCCATCGAAGCTGCCGGCATCGATCACCGACCGGCCCAATTTTAAGCGATAAGGTGGACTTTGTCTGCCATACCGAGCGGTCCATACCGAGCGGTCGATCGGAGCGATGTCCGAAATGGGTCAAAACCGGTAAGGCTCAGAATGAGCATATGTTGTCCGGTTTACCCCCCGATCGCGACCGATGCGCGGACATCCTCGATCGGCAGCTTCGTGCCAACAACAGACATCGACGGACACAAGCCGACGACAGCGTCTTCAAGGCCGTCAGCAAGGAAGCCTTCGCAATCAGGGATTCGGTTTCCGCAAGGTCGCGTTGAACGGCGCGCAAGCGGCCGGGGTTTGCGCGCGCAACCTCGCAGGAACCTCCAGATTCCCGAGCTGGGGTGATCGCGCTACTGAGTGTTGAGCCGCATGTCCTCGTAGGAGGGCCAGATCGACAACGGCACCAGGTTGATCGTATGATCGGCTACCCGGGGCCCAACCCCAATCAGCACCCGCGTGCTCCAGATCGGCGCGAACATCACGCGGTCGATCGTCAGCTGCTGGATGCGGTGGAGCAAGGCTTCACGCTTCGTGGGGTCCCGCTCGCGCGCCTGTTGTTGGAACAATTCGTCGATGTCGGGGTATCCGCCATAGGCGTGGCTGCCCTTGGAATAAATGAACGCCTCCACGCGAGTGGCGGCGTTGCCTGAGTTTCCTGCTGCGGTGAGGAAAAGCCCGCGCAGCTTCTTCTCCTGCCAGGCAGCATAGAAGGCTGCGCGCTCCATGGTTCGCATCTTCACCCGGATTCCCACGGCGTTCAGATAGTTCACCGCGGCCTCGCCGGCGGTCGAAAACCCGGTAAGCGGCGTGAAGTCCCCGGCATCGAACCCGTTCGGATAGCCGGCCTCGGCGAGCAACTGCTTCGCCTTCTGCGGATCGTAGCGCGGCGGCTCGACGTGAAGGGCAAAGTCCATGACGGGGGGCACGATAATCCCGAGCACCGGACAATAGCCGAGACAGGCCACCTCGCTGATCGCCGCGCGATCCAGCGCATGGTTGACGGCCAGCCGAACGCGCCGGTCATGCCAGGGCGACTTGGGGTCCCACTGATCGGCGAACTCGATCCACATGGCCGAGGCATGCCGCGTGGCCGCCAGCGCGAGGCGCTCGTCGCGTGTCACGCTCTCGGCGTCAGTGCCCTCCAGGAGAAAGGCCATGTCGGCCTCGCCCTTCTTGAGCATCGCCACCCGCGTGGTACCCTCGGAGACGCTCTTCATGATCAGCCGCTTCACGCTGGGCACACGCCGCCAGTATCCCGGGTTCGCCTCCAGCACCACCTCCACACCGGGTGTATTGCTGACGAACTTGTAGGGGCCGACGCCGACCGGCTGCTTTCGGAATCCCTCGTCGCCCACCTGGGTGAGATATCGCTTGGGCACGACGATCCCGGCGGCGGTGGCCGTGGTCCCGTAGAAGGTCATGAAATCCGGCCAGGGCTCTTTGAGAACGAAGCGCACCGTGAGCGGATCAATGATCTCGACCTGGCGGACGCGTGCGTTGAGTTCCCTGGCGCCCGCGCCCTTGTACCGTTCGAAGCTGAACTTCACATCCTCAGCGGTGACGGCGTCGCCGTTGTGAAACTTGAGCCCGCGGCGCACCTTGAATTCGTACGTGAGGCCGTCCGCGCTCTCCGCCCACGACTCAGCAAGACTGTTGCCCATCTTCTGCCCCGGCAGCGGACGGACCAGCGCATCGTGGAGCGCATACAGAATCCCAAATGGCGTGATCTGAGGCGGGGCCGTCGATGGGTCGAACCAGCTTGGGGCAATAGTGACGGGCCAGGCCATCACCGCCTCTCCCCCTGACGCCGGCTGGCCGGCCACGTCTCGAGCCACTCCGATGCCGAGTACACCTATCGCCGCGAGCATCACGCCGCAACTTGCGGATATGCGCCACACTGTTCGACAGCGCTCCATGCTCGTCTCCCCCTTATTCAGCCCTTCTCCGCTTCCGCCCGCTCCAACCAGTACGTCATCCCCATCTCGCGATAGATCGTTGTTACGGTGGCGAGGTGCTCCTGCGCCTGCTCGCGCCTGCCCGTACGCCGGCAAGGTTTGGCGAGGCCGAGGTGGCAGTGGGCCAGAAGGGGGCGCATCTCGAACTCTAGGCTTGAGGCAAGGGGGACGATAGCGCCGGCCCGATCCAGCAACAAGGGAGCGTCCGCTTTTCGGAACGTCGGCGTGGAGGCGCGTGTCGGCGCGCATCACCTAGCGCGCAAGCTCATCTCTCTCGGCCATGAGGCTCGGCCGATGCCCGCCAAAGTACGCGCGTCCCGATCAGTTCCGGGTTTTCCTCGACAGCGGACATTGGACAGACGTGCCGGCAGGTCCGAGGCGTGCCCATAAGCAGACATCAGCCATTGGTATTGCACCCAAGCTCCGCGACGTCCTGCGGCATGCACCGACCACTAAGCGCGCGGCGGCCGACGCCGCTCGTGGAACCACGTGCGGTACTTCATCATCTTCGCGCGTTGGGCCGACGGCGCATGCCTCTTGCACGTCGACGCCTCTTCGCTGTTGTCCGGCGCGCCCCATCGCAACTCGACGCAGTCGTTCGGATTGTACGCCATCTCGAGATCCACCGCGCGCTCGGTCACATCCTTGAGCGTGAGCGTCCATGACGAGCCATCGGTGCGCGTATACGAAAACTTGCGCACCGGAAGCTCCGACGCGAGCACGCTTTGCAATTCGGCCTTCACGTCCTCAATGCTCTTTCCCTGCTGCATCGCGTACCGCTCGGGTCGCCGCGCGACGCGATCGGGAAACCCGCCGACCACATCGAGCGCGATCAACAGACGCAAGTCGCGCGACGGCGTCGAGAAATCCTCCCACGCGCCGACCGTCTCGAAGATCGCCGCGCCGTCCGGCATGCTCGCCTCGCCGTGCCCGCTGTTCTGGAACTTTCGCCCGTTTTCGACCGACGTCACCCGCACCTTCACTTGCTCCTCGATCGACGTGATCGTCTCCTTCAACGCGCGCAGGGGATCGAGCGGCGACGGCGACATCACGTCATCCATTCGATCGTAGAAATCCTCGATCCCGAACCGCGACTGGTCGAGCGAATAGTCGCCGTACTGCGGATTTTTCGCGATTTCGTCGTTGGTCAGCCGCCGCACGACGCCGTTCCTCCCGGGCATGATCGGCCGAAAGCGCTTGAACCCGGGGCTGCCGAGCGCGGGATCCTGGGCGAACAGGAAATTGCCGCGCCAGAAGCGCTTGCGCGCGACCGTCCCGTCGGGCTGCCCGTCGACGGCGAGAATAAGGCCTGCCGCGTCGTGCGACTGCGGCACGCGCCGCACGATGGTCAAAACATGCCCGTACGGATCGGCATATACGGTCCCCGGGCGCAGCGTCTCCTGCTTGAGCGGCACCGGATAGTAATCGGTGTTGTTGTCGCCGGCCGCCGTTCGCCCGTTTCCGGAATGGACGCCGTCGGCGACGGCCTGCGAATACTCGCCGAACGCCGCCACGAGCCCCAGCCGCTTCGGCGCAAGCCCGCTTGCCGCCGCGGGTGCGTTCGGTGCTGCAGGTCCGTACGGCGCCACAAATCCTCCCGGCGCAGTCGCTTGCTCGGACGGGGGAGGAGGAGGCGGCTCGGGATTCTGGCTGCTGAACCACTGGGGGCATTGCGGCGGCTTGCCGCCGCCGCCGCGCGTGCACTTCGAGTAACCGAATGGCAGCCCCATCTTGAACGCGAAGTAGGCGCGCAAGAAGTACGGAAGGTCGGCGCAGTCGGGGCGAAGGGCGAGCTTCGGCCCGTCTTCGCCGAGACCCAAATGGTCGAACAGAAAATTGCGCGATCGATCGCGCAGCACCTCATGGAGCGCCGGCCACGACGGCGCCGCATCCAGAGGGTCGTCGAACAGTTTCTCGATCCATGCAGAGAACAGGTTTTCGGTCGCGCGGTTCCAGGTGTTGCGCAGGGGCCAGACGCTCGGCGGCGGCGCGCTCGGCGGCGACGACTTGACGTTGCCCACGGTGATTTCGCGCGTGATCGTGCCGCACTCGGCCGGCGCGCGGTCGCGCGCGAGCGTCGCGCGCCACTTCCCGACGGCCGGCGACTGAACCTCGGCGGTCCAGAAATACGGCGGCCCGCCGTGCCGCTCGCGCGACTTGGCGGCGACGGTTCCGTCCGGCGCGATCAGCGAAAGCGCGCCCTCGAGCGGTTTCTCCGCGGCGAAGATCACGCGCAGGGGCGCGCCTTTCCACGGCGCGATCGGCGAGGGCAGGATCGCGAGCTCGGCCGCATCTTCACAGGCCGCGGACGAGTTTTCGGCTCGCGAGTCCACCGTCGAGAAAAGGAAGGCAAGAGCTGCACCTGCTGCCAGCAGCAAAGGTGTCGTGGCGGCAGCAGAGAACCGGCGTGCCGGAAACAACCGAGCCTCCTTGTATGCCTCGACTGCGACCATGCCAGCTCACCTCAACTGCAGCAGCACGAACCATCTCTTATCATTGAGCGAGCATTTGTCAGCAAGGCTCGCTGCGCCCGGCGGGCTGGCCGAGGGCTGAGGCAAGGTCCAATGGCCCGGGCCGCCGCAATTGCCCTTTTGCGCGGCCGAGAACTTCAAGTCGCGGCGCAAGTTCAGCTTCCTGGCGGTGACCGCCTGATTGACGTTGCCGCCGATGGTATACGCCTTGCGCGCCCGCGCATCGACATGCGCGACCACCTCGCAATGGGTGCGCCGGACCGAGCGCGCGGCGGCGCCGCCGGCGAGCTCGGCCCGGATGCGCTCGCGCACCGCCTCGTCGCCGGCGTCGGCGAGCGCCGGCTCGCGCTGAGCGCAGATCAGATCGCCCGCGCGGGGCCTGGTTGCGAGCGGACACGCACGATAGAGCCGGTCGCCGGCCTCGTTGGTCAGCTCGGCCGCGCTCGTCGCGAAAGCATCGTAGATATAGACGCGATGGGCGTTGGCGAGCCGGAACGCGTGCGCGGCGACGCCCGACTGCCGTATCACGTAGCTGATAAAGGCCGCCGACCACGAGGTATCGACGATGGCCGCGCGGACGGCCGCCTCGCGCAGGATTTCGCGCTCTGCCGGATCGGGCACATCCTCGGCGAGGCGCAGGAGCCGGGCGGCAGCGGTCCGCAGCAGCGCCGCGGCCTGCGCCCCCTCAGTCGAGGTTGAGGCGTCGCGATAGCCGCGCACCTCGAGCTTGTCCGCGGTGTCGTCGCCGTACAGCGCCCGCCAGTATTTCATCACCTGCCACCAGCCGAGACGGCCGAGGTTCGCCTGGCGGTCGCCGCCCTCGTCCTCCTCGTGCTCGGCCTCGGTCAGGCCGAAGCGGAACAGCCGGCCGTTGGAATCGATCCGATGGCCGCCGAACCCGGTGAACTCGTCGATCGCAGTCCGCGCGATGCGCCGGCCGACCTCGCTTGGAGGCTTCGCCCCGGTGGCGTCGCAGGCGGCTTGCACCGCTTTCCAGAACGGCGCCGCTGCGCGGTCGGTCTGCGCGAACGCCGGATGCGCGGCCAGGCCGATCGCGGCAACAATGGCGCAGACAGGGATATGCATGATCCCTCCTTGGCAGGTGAACGGCACGCCGTAGCATAGCTCGACGCACAGGCCCGACCGTTTCAGGACGCGGGCGCGCGCCAAGGCATTTTTTCCCAAAGTGTCGCATCCAAGACACAGTCTGCGCGGCGAGTCGGTGCTATCGTCGGAGGGCCGAACGGCTCGGAAAGGCAGGACGACGATGAGATATCTGGCAGGTATGCCGGTTTTGGCGGCGCTGGCGCTGGCCGCGCCGGGGGCGCACGCGTTCACCTTCGAAAACCAGGGCGCGGCGAGTAATTACACCGTGAACAATTTCGGCACGCTGAAGAATTTCGGCAGCACGCTGACCGCCCCGGGCCAGACCAAGAGCGTCGGGGAGGCGCTTTCGAGCAGCCCAGGCGTGAGCGCCTCAGGGACCGGCAGCCAAATGGGCGGGTTTTCGTTCCGTGTCGGCCCGCAGTCGAGCTTCGGCGCAACGAACCTGCGCCCGCCGCCCTGGTCCACCAATCCGCTTTTCCTCGACCGGGGGCAGTGACCTTCTCTCTCGCCATGTCGCAGAAGTGCGGATTTTGCGCATCCGAGCGAGCGACATCGATTCAAGATCAGGCGCCAACGCGCAACGTTGATTCAAAGACCAAATCGTCTCGATTCGAATGCGCGTGACGAGGGTCCGCCTCGGGTCAAACTGAGAAAAGCTCAAGCCGAGCATATGTAGTCCGGAATGCGCACGACAGCTGACGTGAGCGCGCCGTGACGGCACTTCGGGGAAGTGCCAGAAGCCGATTCTCGCGCTCGTCGCGCTCGCTTTATGCGTTGGCCGAACAATAGTGCATTCGCGCCTATGGGCGGCTATGGCAACACGCGAGCGAGCAGCTTGTCATAGCAGGAGAGCCGTTCGCTATCGTCCTTGAGGGTGCTGCAATCGGGCAAAGGTCGAGCGTAGCCCCAGTCAATCGGCCAGGACAGACCACAGTGCTGGGCTATTGATCGACGACGGGCTTGACTTCAGCCTGGTCCCCTGGCGGCCGGTGATCGACGTGGACATCAGTTGGCAGGTGATGGGCGTGATGCGTGGCGGCGACGTCTCATGGCACCTTGGTCGATCAAGAGGACTCGGCATTGGCCTGTAGCGGCACCGTAGCCGGCGCTGGATCGCCTTCGGAGCATGCCGGCCATCCGGCCGGGGCGCGTCGATCTGTCAAAGCCGCAGACCGCGGTCATAAAAGGGGCGAGCCGCCATTCCTCAAGGGCCTGCGGCCGGCGTGTCGGTCCTTCCCGCATTTCCCAAGATCGACTAAGCTCCTCCCACTGAAGGTCCCTTGTTATTCTGCTCGAAACACACTTGCGCAAGCGGGAGGAAGCCATGAAACCCGACTTTAGGAGCGCCTTGTCGTCGCGCGGTTCAAGTCTGCTGGTGGCTGCCGCGCTCGTCCTATCGTGGGCGTGCGCGTCATTCGCGGATAGTCCGAAGCTTACCACCGAGAGCTATCTCATTCCGTCCGCGGATCCCGGCATTCAGCTCTATATCCGCAACAAGCATCCCACCGGCGTCACGAGCTTCCCGAGCGAGAGAATCCTCCTTTACGTCCATGGTGCGACCTACCCATCGGAGACCGCTTTCGACCTGCCCCTCGGCGGCCGTTCGATGATGGACTTCATCGCCGAGCAAGGCTGGGACGTCTATCTCGTCGACCTGCGCGGCTACGGCGGATCGACGCGGCCGCCCGAGATGGACAAGCCCGCCGCGGAAAACAAGCCCATCGTCGACACGAATGTTGCGGTCCGCGACGTGGCGTCAGCCGTCAACCACATCCTGCAACGGCGAAGCGTCGCCAAGATCAACCTCATGGGCTGGTCTTGGGGCACGGCGATCATGGGCATGTACGCGACAGAGAACAACGACAAGGTGAATCGGCTGGTGCTCTATGCGCCCCTATGGATCTTCACCACGCGCCCGATCATCGGCGGCGACGGACCGCTCGGCGCGTACCGCACCGTGTCGAAGGATTCGGCCAGGCAGCGCTGGCTGACCGGGGTCCCTGAGAACAAGAAGGCCGACCTCATCCCGGCCGGCTGGTTCGAGCAATGGGCAGAGGCGACCTTTGCGACTGATCCGGTCGGCGCGAAGCAGACCCCGCCTGTACTGCGGGCGCCCAACGGCGTACTGCAGGATCTGCGCACCTACTGGGCCGCAGGCAAGGCGCAATACGATCCGGCCAACATCCGCGTGCCGACGCTGCTCATTCATGCCGAGTGGGACGCCGATCTGCCGAGCGATCAGGCGCATGCTTACTTCACCAAACTCGCGAACGCGCCCTACAAGCGCTTCATCGAACTCGGCGAGGGAACCCATACGATCATCATGGAGAAAAACCGCATGCAGTTCTTTCGCGAAGTGATCAACTTCCTTAATGAGGCCGATCCGCTGGCCCTGAACTAGGACATGGGCTCACAAATTCGGCACGGGTGGCCGCTTGCTGGCGTCCGCTTTGGCGCCGTACCCGGCGCGCAATCCGCGCGGACGCTTGTTCCGAGTTGTGCCGAAAACGGACGCCCGACGCGGCCGCCGGGTACTGAAGGACAGAATGGCAGCGTCCATGAGCGACAAGCTCAGGGAGGAGGAGCAGTCCCGACGCCATGGCCAGCAGCTTCTCGCGTCAGGGTAAGGTGTCGACCGATCAGGGAGGAATGACACATGAAAGCGCCGATTGTTGCGGTCCTGCTGTCCCTCGCCTCGAGCGCGCCCGTTCTCGCGGGTACGTTCGTCTACGTCGCCAACGCCGAGGACGGCGATATCGGGATGTACACGCTGCAAGCGGACGGTTCGCTGCAGCCGGGACAGCGCTTCAAGGCGACAAAGGTCGTGATGCCGATGGCGGTGAGCCCGGACAAGCGCTTCCTCATCGCCGCCGTGCGCTCCAAGCCGTTCCAGGCCTACACCTACAGCATCGACAAGAGCTCGGGCGCGCTCAACCTCGTCGGCACCGGAGCGCTCGCAGAGAGCTATCCGTACATCGCGCTTGATCGTAGCGGTCGCTTCCTCCTCGGCGCGTCCTATGGCGCCAACCAGGTGGGCGTGAATCCGGTCGGGGCGGACGGCCGGGTCGGCGAGCCGCTCCAGGTGATCCCGACGGCGCGCAATGCGCATTGCATCCGCACCGACAACACGAACCGCTTTGTGTTCGTGCCGCACCTTGGCACCGACCAGGTATTCCAGTTCCTCTTCGACGAAAAGAGCGGACGGCTCTCCGCGAACACGCCGCCGGTCCTCCAGCTCAAGCAAGGTACAGGGCCGCGTCACCTGATCGTTTCGCCCGACAACCGCTTCGTCTATCTGCTCAACGAGCTCACCGGCATGGTCACCACGCTGTCGCTCGACCCGAACGCCGGGACGCTCAAGGAACTCGACTCCGTGTCCGCGTTGCCCCCGGACACCAAGCTCGTCCCCGGTGCGCCGCGTGGAGCCGTCGGGACGCCCGGCGCCAACCAGGCCCCGCGGAACACCGATAACGACATCTGGGCGTCGGATCTTCACCTCACGCCGAACGGCCGCTTTCTCTACGCCGCGGAGCGCACATCGAGCACGCTCGGCGCCTTCCGCGTCGATACCGCGAGCGGAAAGCTCACCTATCTCGGCAGCACGCCGACCGAGAAGCAGCCCCGCGGTTTCAATATCGACCCGACCGGCCGCTTCGTGGTCGTCTCCGGCGAGAAGTCGGACACGATCTCTTCCTACGCGATCGACGCCGAGACCGGCGCGCTGAAGCCGATCGGACGCTACCCGACCGGCAAGGGCGCGAACTGGGTCGAAATCGTCGCCTTCGACTAGGGCAGCTAGTCAGAGATTCGGAGGGAGGCGGTAAGTGGTGCGCGTTCGTGACCGTCCCGCCTCGTCATCCTTGTTCCTGCGAGGTACTTTTAGGGCAGGCCAGATCACAAGCCGGGGTCCGCTTTCGAACCAAAGAACCAAAGGCGGCCGTAATCCACGGCAAACGGCAGGTCCGATATGTGCCAAAGCAGCAGTCCCTGTGGCCTGATGACCGTGCCGTTTAGTTTACAGGCGATGGACGGAATAACTGGGCTAGCTATGATTAGAAACCACGTTAGGGGGTGCCATGCCTGTATATCCAAGACTCCTGGGCGCTTTGGCCACGATATCTTGCCTCGCCTTGTCCGGGGCATTTGCGGCTGGCGGCGCTTGGAAATTTGACACCGAAGACCAAGGTCATCCTCAATTGGCTTACTTAGAAAACAACAAGTGGATTTTCAGGGTCGGCTGCGGACATGCTTTCGGATTTCGCGCCGTGTATCCAGGCGCGCCGAAAAAAGGCGAAGAAAAGGCGACGATAACGATTGCAAACACCAAGACCCAAATGAAATTCGACGGGGAAATCGAGAGCGATTTTTCGGATGAATTCCCATCCAACACAACGCATTTCGTCCAATGGGACCTCGGTTTCGAGCGTCAAAATCCCGAGCTCTATGGCAAGACGTGGAAACGACTTGAATCTCGGTTTTTCGATTTTCTGGATTCAGGGCAGCCGCTAACCGTTTCGGCCGAGGGCCGCAGTTATGTGCTTCCCCCCGTCAAGATCCAACGCTGGAAGGTGCGCTTCAAAAAACTATGCTAGTCACGTGGACCGGAGATCACGCTCTCCAATTAGATCGATTCACTTCACGCCGTAGCCCGCACAAACACGCGCCGCAAAGTTTTGCACGTCTATGGCCGCTTCGGGTCAACCTGCGAAATGCTCGCAGCGAGCGCACATCTTCCGGAGTGACTCCCATAGCGGACGTAGAGCCGGAGATGCCGGCACATCCCTGACAGCCGGCTGATCGCTTTCGGCACGCAAAAAATCAAGCAATGTCGGCCTATTGCACCTCGCTCCGACAAACTGGCGGCCAACGACCTTGCCTTCATTCAACCCGCGTCGATCGGGTCATGGTTGCGCGTCGATGAGTCCACGCCCTGGGTGCCGGCAGCATTGCAAAATGCGAATAGGCGGATAGAGCCGGGGGCGCTATACCCGTTCGTCCGAATAATCCACCCGAGACGCCGATCGATGAATGCCTTGTCCACCCACACGCCGCCGGCTGCCGAGCGCGAGCGGCGCCGCGCCATCGGATTCCTCAACTGGGCGCATGCGCTCGACCATTACGTCATGCTGATCTTTCCGACCGTGGTGATCGGGCTCGAGGCGGTGTACGGCCGCTCCTACGCGGACCTGATCGTGCTGTCGACCGCCTCGTTCGTGGCGTTCGGCGTGTTCTCGCTGCCGGCCGGCTGGCTCGCCGATCACTGGAGCCGCCGCAACATGATGGCGGCGTTCTATCTCGGCTGCGGCGCGTCGCTCCTCGCCGCCGGGCTGGCGCCGACGCCGCTCGTGCTCGCCGCCGCCCTGTTCGCGCTCGGCATGTTCGCGGCGATCTACCATCCGGTCGGCATGGCGATGCTGATCGAGGCGTCGCGGGCGCGCGGGCGAGCGCTCGCCTTCAACGGCGTGTGCGGCAAT
>WNGG01007015.1_pt1 | contig 21130 bp, 16 predicted proteins | sample 5400661 | NCBI WGS metagenome assembly WNGG01 (sample SAMN13153372, study PRJNA577476) | soil metagenome | isolation source: 100 cm soil or saprolite under Garry oak tree replicate 1 | place: USA:California | collected 2016-06-15
AACCTGCTCAATAGTTGAGCGGCGGTTGGATTGGGAAGATTGCGGGGATCAACGGCGAACTGGTTGGCGGTCGAACAACTGGTTCCAAAGGCAGGAATTCCATTAGGTTGACCCTTGCAATAACCAGCGTAAAGTAGTGGGGCCTTGGCGGGATCCCAGCGCGCAGGATCGAAGTTCGAGCCTTGTTTGTCGATCTGGAAAAAAGGCGAATGATAGCCGAAGCGCATTCCGTAGCTAACAGTCAACCGCCGATTAAATTTCCACTCATCCTGCGCATACCATTGAAAAAGCTTAATCTCGAGATTGGTGAAAGGACGCCCGCTATCCTCTGTATAGCTATTGAAATTCCCCAGCAACGCGTTGGCATAAGCGAAGCCGGTGTTTCCCAAAGCGGTCGTGAATCCAGTGCTCGTGCTGTTGCTGAAGTTGAGCGTCCCTGACCAGTTACCGCCTGGAGCTTCCCCGTTCTTCAGCCGCTCAAAATAGCCTCCGAACTTGAAGCTGTGACTGCCTCGAGTAACCGAAAGATTGTCGGAAAAGGACGGCTTAACGTAGTCGTTGCCTGTCTCGCCCCAACGGGCCAGATAGTTAACGACAGCCGGCGTGCCGGCCACGCTGCTAAAACCGCTGGTGTTCTGCTTAGGAATCACGCCGAGGTGATTGTTTTGGGGAAAGAGTTGAGGCGCCGTGTAGTTCAATACAGTTTTTTGCAAACCTTCCGCCATGCCGGCACCAGGTATGAAACCTTCAGAGTCGTGCCGCATACCAAAACTGAATTCATTCACCATGCTGGGATTGAGAATGTGAACCCAATTAGCCGACCAGCCGTTGTCCTTGTAGAGATAGTGCGAGACGATTCCCCAACGACTGCGATCATTATGGTCCCATCCGGATGTGTCGAGTCCTATGTTATCGGAAGTCCACCATTGAGCTTTCCAATAGATGGCGTCGTTATTTGTCGGTTTAACGTCAAAGCGGATGACTGGACTAAGCTTAGGCACGTCCACACTCTGCTGGTTGACGAAATTGTAGGAGGCCCCGGACAGCGTACGGCCGTTCGGCGTGTTAGGCAGTGGAAAATAGCTGAGAAGTCCCTGGCCGCTCTTGTTGACGCGAGACAAGGGAATGATATTCAGCCCGAGTGGATTGCCGGGCGTTGCGCGGGATGGATCCCTGAAGCACGCGGTGCTATCAGTGGAGCTGCAAGTTCCAGTTAGATTTGGATCGGCAATGAAGACTTTGTTGCCGGACGAATTAACCGACTGGGAAAAATCACCTTGCCGCTCGAGAGCCGTAGGGACCGTCACGAAAACAGGATCCGTTGGCGTGATCGTGTGCGGCTTTTCATACGAGACGAAGAAAAACGCTTTGTCTCTGAGCAAGCGAGGGCCGCCTTCACCAAAATGCGGAAGCGGCAGTGGCCCGCCAAAATTGAAGCCCGGCACTTTATGTCGATAGAGCGATCTCGGCAATCCTGCTTTGTTGGTGAAGAAGTTGTTGGCATTGAGCGATTCATTACGGAGGAAGTAATACGCGCTGCCACGATAATTCTTTCCGCCGCCTTTGGAGACGATATTGATTATAGCGCCGCCATTGTTTCCATACTCGGCAGGATAGTTATTGCGCAACACCTTGACTTCAGCAACGGCGTCCTGGTTGATTGTCATGCTGACTTTGTTAGAGCCACTCGGCTCACCGGCAAACAGACCGTCAATCGTCGGCACTGTCGAACGACCACGTTGCCCGGAAATGTTCGGCAGGTCGGTGCCGAAGCCTTCACCGACGGCCTCAATGTCATCGTTGTTCGACGTCCCTGGCAACAAGCGCAGCAGTGAAGTAATGTCGCGGCCTTTGGTTGAGATCAATTTGATCTGGTCGGACGTCAACCGGGCCGTAAGGTCGCTGCTTTCCTTCTCAACTAGCGCACCTTCGCTGATCACGGTGACCGTCTCGCTCACTTGGCCGGCCTGCAGCCTCAGCTCGCCGAGCGCCAAACCTTCATTGGCACTCAACACAACCTGCTGTTTCAAGAGGGTCTGGAAGCCCTGATGTTCGACCCTAAGCGTATAGACGCCGGGCTGAAGCGCCGCGAAGCTGAATCTCCCATCTTCATTTGTGGTGAGATCGCGCGTCGCCTTCGTCTGGTCGTTGACGAGCGTGACGTTGGCGCCCACCACCGCAGCGCCATTAACATCCGCCACCGTGCCTGAGATAGTGCCGGTTATGGTTTGTGCCATTGCTGATAGACTCAGGAGCAACGCAATAAGCACAAGCCTCGCCAAACCACACAGATGACGCCTAAAAGTAAACATGTCAGCCTCCTTCATTGGGTCGTCTAGCATTCTGTAATTTTCTTGTACATGACTGGTCGCCGATTTCCGCCGAACCAACGGACCGCCGCATTTCGGCAGCCGACCGCCTAACCTCAACCCAGTCCGGGGTACGCGAACAGCACGAACGGAGTTTGTCTTGTGTTCGGACAAATTCGACATGCATGTGGCCGCGAATGCCCTTTCGCTGCTCAACTCTTTGTCTTAGCCGACTGCTGAAACTTGATTGACCGTTTGTTCTTCGCTCTCTTCCAGGGCGAAGGCTCGCTGTGCCCGAAGAATATGCTCGCGCATCGCGGCACGCGCGTCTTCCGGCTGGCGCGCACGAATCGCGCGGTAAACTTGCTGATGTAGCTCGAGCGATTCCCTAAAGTCGTGAGCCCGCTCGATGGTGTCGCGCCGTCGTTCATACAACACTGCTGATACCATCTCCACCAGTGTGGCGAGCGTAGGATTACCAGAGGCGGCAGCCACGGCACGGTGAAAGCGAATGTCGTGCACGAGGTACTCCTGCGGATCGTTGAGCGCGGCGTACATTTCCGCAATCTCTTCCGCCAACGTGGCCAACTGTTCCGCGGTTGCGTGCTGGGCCGCCAGCCCTGCCGCGCCCACTTCGAGAATCGATCGTACTTCGAACATGTGATCAAAGCTGAACCCGTGCAGCGCCGCCAACAACCTTAGCGGTTCACTGTCGAGCGTCGGCGGCCCATTGGCAACAAAGGTGCCCGCACCTTGCCGGGACTTGAGCACCCCCATTGACGCCAGGGCTCGCAAGCCAGTCCGTAACGACGGCCGGCTTACACCGAGTTGTTTCGCGAGCTCACGCTCAGGTGGTAGACGATCCCCAGGCTTCAGTTGCGCGCTCTTGATGAGGTCCGAGACCCGCGCAACCACATCGTCAATGGTCTGGCCGGAACTCGTCTGCTCGATTACCTTAAAGCGACTACCGCCATTATTGGTTGAACCACTTTCCTGCATTGCGCGCCACGTATACTACCAACTTGGAATCCTGTCAAGCAAAAAATGCAGGCAACCTATGTTTATTTTCTTATCTTACTTTTGGAATATCAGCGCGATAAACACTGGACACAATGGGAAGAAGGCGCTCCTATCGGGCAAGGTGGAATGGTCAGTATGATTTTTACCGCTCCTGACACTTGCGATGCGATCGGTTGGACCACTCCCAATGCCCAGCACAAGTGTGGGTTACCACCAGTCGGCTTCCAATCATTCCAAGTAGGGCGCAAACCGCGGCCATAACCTTCGCGAGTCTGGCCCAGGCGGGCTTTGAAGGAAGAGTTCGCCGTTGGGTTAATTGCGATTTGCACTGCGTGTCGCGGCACGCTTCTCAAGCCACAATAACGTCTCAAGCAGATAGTAGTCGCCATAGATGGTCATGCCATCGTTTGGCCGAGTGCTGGATCCGTGACGTAGCACGCCAGCGGGCGTGCTGTCATCCTTGACTACAGGTGTGAGGTAACGGTCGATCAGTGATTGCGTCACGCGTTCGCCTTCGCGCCGGTAGAGCGGCGCTCTCTCCTTATCTGCAGTCAACTCAGACAAGCGCAGTAGAGCGCCGGCGATAAGCGCGGCCGCAGATGTATCGCGTACGCGGAAATGCACGCCTTCGTCGACGAAGTCGTACCACGGCACAGCATCGTCGGGCAGGTGGTCCAACACATAGGCCGCAATCTTCTCGGCGGTGGAGAGCATTCGCGGATCCTTTGTTTCACCGTATGCTGTAGTGAAGCCGTAAAGCGCCCAACTCGCGCCGCGAGCCCAGGTCGTGTCGGCCGCAAAACCTTGATGCGTATGCGTGAAAACTTTTTCACCAGGACGAGCGTTGTTTGGGACCCTAACCGGGAAGGTGCCGGAGGAAGAAGTAAAGTCCTGCCGATTGTCTCCCGGGTTGTAGTGGACCGACTGGATCACCGAGCCATCATCACGAATGAGCCACGCGGCAGACTTGAGCGCATGCTTCAGACCAAGGTCCCGCCATTGTGGATCGCCCGTCTCGCGCGTCGCCCACCACCAGATTTGCAAGTTCATCATCGTGTCGATGATCGTGTCGTCGCCGCCGACGGCCCAAGCGGGGATCAGCTCAGTCGTCGGGTTGTAGAGCTGCTTTAGACGCTCAGCCGCGCGCAATCCACTTTCTCGATACTTGGCATCTTTCGTCTGGCGGTAAGCAAAGACAGATGAATAGTAGTTGATGAACCCTACGTCGTGGTTCTCCACCATCTCTTTGCCAAGGAGCCGCGCGTTCCAAAGTTCCGCCCAGCGACGAAAGCGTTCGTCTTTAGTCTCCTCGTATAGAAGCCACAGTTCGCCGACCCAAAAGTTACCAGTCCAGAAGAATCCTTTCTGCTCTTTCCACTCGCCGGTCTGATTATCGCCTTCAGTGAAAAAGCCCAAGCCCTTATCACGGTCGGCGGCTGCGGGCGGCGTCTTCATGATGACCGGTTCCCACTTTGCCGCCGTCCGCTCTGCCGCGCGACGCATTAGATCCAGCGCCTCGGCATAAGTTTTCTTCGCGGCGGCATTCATTGTGTCCGGCGGTGCCGATTGCGGAGACGAGCTGCGCGTAAGGATGGCGATCTTCGTCGGTTTTGCCAGCCGCCGACTGGTTTCGCGCACCAGATTCAGGAAGCGTTCGCGCGTGTTTACTGCTTCGAACGGCAGAACGAGCGAGCCATTCCGATATTTTGCCGCAGCGTTTGTCGCGCTAACGATCATGTTCTCGGTGCCCTCTTGATCCCAGGCTGCCAGCACGTGCCAGTGCGCGGCGCCGCTTGCGATCGTGGGTTGAACCAGTAGGTTCAATGGATCATCCGGAAGTACCTTGCTATTCAGGCCGGGAGCGATGATCGCCAGCCCCAGATTCTGATCGGGTGTCTCTTCCGTCGCGGAAGTTCCCGTCTTTACTACTTGAAGTCCCCAGAGCGAGCGTGACAAGACCGGCAGGTCGGACGTTGGCGAAATGACTCGATCTTCAAGTCCGGGTTTGCGCGTCATCCCAGTGACGAGCGTGATACCTTCCGCGCCCTGCGCTTTGACGCTGTGATCGAAGCCACGCTCGCCTGCCCACTGCGTCATGCGGCTGACGAGATCTATCTTCCGTCCGCCGACTGCCCAGCCTTTGTATGTGAGCTCAACGATGGTCCGCACAGGGCCGGAGCCAATGATCCGCCATTGGCGTTGGTCAACGTCCGAAACTTTTACAGCTTTGCCATCAACCAACGCGGCTACTGCGCCAATGCCAATCGCGTCGCTGATGCGGTAAATATCCCGTCCCAGCGGTGACTCGTCGTGATAGATGTATTCGGGCAAACCGAACATCTCGAGATAGAGGCCCGGCCGCCTCTTCCCGTAGAGGTCGATCGCGTTGCGCTTGTCGAAATAGATTCGCCACGCGGTTAGCTCCGACTCCCAAGCCAAGCCATCAAACTTCATCGTGAACTTGGCATACGTTCGCCTCGGATAATCGCTACGCAAACGCTGAATAGTTGGTGGATCGCCATAGGCAATGGTGACTATGCGGGTCTGGTTCGGCTTGAGGTCGATTTGAAAAGCGATCTCGTCTAGTTTGAGATCGCCGTCCAGATCGTCGGCCTGCGAGGGCAGTTCCATCGTCTGTAGAGTACGCGCGTCTTCTTCCAGCGTTGATGCGTCGCTGGTGGTTACAACAATGTCGCTGGCTCTAAAGTCAGGAGCGACTCGTTTCAGCTCAGGAACGCTAACGACGATGTCCTCCGCGATGCGAGTTTCGGTGGTGGGGTTGGTGACAGCAAGCTTAATTACTTTTATTCGCGACTTGGCGACAATCAGGTGACTAAACAGAAGAAGGATAGCCAGAGCAGGCAGCGTTCTTGCAACGTGTCGAAGCACGCAGGCGAGACTCTTCCTGGTAGCGTGATTCCGCAAACTGTTCAGCCAGTCGGTCAAGACTTTCGCTTTGGTGCGCCCTTCAACATATGTTCGTTCATAATCAAAAATGCACCCAGGCCATGGAAGTCGTTGGCATTTCGTTTTCTGGCGAAATAGTAGGCTAAATCCGAGACGTTCGTCCCTTCGCAAATCTCGGTTATGTTGGTAAGTCCGTCCGGCCCGAGTGAAATCTTTGAAAGCACCCCCCGGTAGCCCCTTTTTGCGGTCCTCATGAAACTCTTCCTCACATAACCGCGTCGGACAGCCATCGACGTTACATAGGTGTACATGCTGGAACTGGATGTCTCGAGCCAATTGTCCGGCAAGTTACCTTTGTCGACTACCTGGTACCAAAGCCCGGTTCTTTGATCTTGAAATTGTGCCCAGGCTTTGACGAGTTGTTTGACTTGGGCGATCAACTGCGGCCGCCGCGGGTGGCTCTTTGGCAATACCTCCAGGACTTCGATCAGCGTCATGCCGAACCAGCCCATCGCCCGGCACCAGAATTCCGCTGAATGATGAGTAACCGGATCAGCCCACTTCGAGGCCCCGCTCTCGTCGTAGGCATGAAACATCAAACCTGTTTTTGGATCATTCAAATGACTAGCGTAGATCAATAGTTGTCTGGTCGCCTCGTCGTTAGCATATGTGCCATCACCAAAAAGGTTTCCGTACCTGACAAGGAAAGGCATGGACATGAAAACTCCGTCTCCCCACAATTGCCATTCCCGGCTCTTTGTTGCCGCATGCCAAAAACCGCCATCTCTGGTCCGCGGGTAAGTGTCGAAGCGCTTCCTGATCTTGTCGGCGGCAACTTTGTATCTGGCCTCCTTCGTCTCCTGATATAAGAGCAGCAAGAGATTGCCCGGCAGCATGCTGTCGAGATTGTCAAAGCTTATTTCGCTGACTTTCCCATCGTTATTTGTGTTCGTGACGGTGCCATTTATATCGACATGCGAATCGATCCATTCCTTGATGTATTGAAGGTACCGCGGATCTCCAGTCCTCTTCCACACCAGGTACTGACCATAAAGATAGAGTGATTTTGCGTAGCCCCAAGAGCCGAGGTCCTTCGCGGTCGGATAGCGCTTCATTGTTGACTCGACCATCGCCTTTGACCAGTCTGTCGCCGGCGCCGGCTGAGATCTAACGACCAGAGTGGGGCGCGATATCCGGCTGTGTGCAGGTGCCGGCAAGGTTAGGAACGACACTGCCAAAACCAGAACCATTGCTAAGGCTACCGTCGTACGCTCGTTCCACAACTGCACTGCCACTCTCCTCATCTCTTAACAAGTGCGAATTTTCTTAACAAGTGCGAATTTGAATTTGACCCGACTTCGGACAAAATCGGATACTAGCGGCTGTCGATAAGGCTGTCAACGTTTTTTCAAGAATCGATTTGCGGATCAGAAAGGCGCGAGTCTGGTTTGCATGACAATCCGATTCCGAAAGAATTGCTGTCTTGAATTGTTCGCGATGCATCAGCAGAGCGTAAGCCAAGCGGTTTGTTTGCCCTGATTTGACAAGGTCAGCTTGCCAATCTTGCGGGAACGTCTGATCATTGGCAGGCTAATCAGATCGGGAAGGAGGAATAATCTCGCATGTCGCAAGTGCTTAGAGCCTACGGCACGAGTATCGTCTTATTATTGGTCTGGATTGGCGGCGCTCTGGCCCAAACGCCAACAGAATCGGATCGAGCGCGGAAGGCAGCGTTACAGATGGCCCGTGGACATGAGATACCTGCGGCCACACTGCCATGTACTCCTGACGAAGCCAAATGGTGGGAGGATCTGCGAGCGGCGGGCAAAGCCGTCCAGGAAACACGCGGCGGTAAGAAAGAGAGGGAGAAGTTTCTTCAACTGTTGCAGCAGGGGCAGGAGAGATCCTATCAACCGCCGATTGCCGATACTAAAGTTATTGTCTTAAGCAAAACTCCGCCACGATACAGCGAACAAGCACGGCGAAGGATGATAAAGGGGACGGTTGCGCTCGCAGTCGAGTTGCGTCCGGATGGGTTTGTCGGCGAAGTAGAGATAGTTCAGGGGTTGGACCCGGGCCTCGACGAAAATGCCGCGGAAGCAGCGCGCCGGACCATATTTCTGCCGCCCGTGAAGGACAGGAAGTTCGTGTCGTTCCGCATGCCAATGACTATGTCGTTCAATTTATTCTAAGGAAGCGAGCACGGGACTCTTAGTTGCTGACCCTCACCAATCCCCTCGGAAGAGTGCGCGTGGAGGATTCCTGTTGAGTGACAGTACTCTCAAGCGTTCGCGGTATGATGCGTCGTCCAGCGCACGCCCGCATGCTTTCGGCACAATCGTTTATGGAGGCTTAGCTGTCGGAGTGTTGGACGCCCTGGATGCGATAATCTTCTTCGGTATAAGAAACGGCGTGAAGCCGATTCGCATTTTTCACTCCATCGCCAGCGGGCTGCTCGGGCGCGAACGATCTATAAGTGGCGGACTAAAGACCGCCCTGCTCGGAGTCTTCCTTCATTTCCTGATCGCCTTCATCCTCGCAACAGTTTTTTATCTGGCGAGCAGCATTCTTCCATTACTGATTCGGCACGCGGTGATCTCGGGACTCATTTACGGCGTGGCGGTTTATTTCGTGATGAACGAGCAACCGCGGTTGTTTCCGTTCTGTTTTTAGACTTGTCATATTCGTTCATAAGAAGATATGTTCAACCCCTGATTGAAGAAACAAGAAAGTCATGCTGGGAAACGGAGGTCACAATTCGAATGCTAAATCGAGTCGCGTTCATCTGCGCGCTGGCGTTGTGTCTTATGCCGACGCCCAACGGAAAAGCGCAGGAAGATCCAACTTCAAAAACGATGCGGCCAGTAATCCGGGGTCAGCATTACGCGGTCGTATCGATGAAAGCCGAGGCGACGCGGGCGGCGGAAAGAATCCTTGAAGCTGGAGGCAACGCCTTCGACGCCATCGTCGCGGGCCAGGCGGTGCTGGGTGTGGTCGACGCCGCGATGAATGGTGTCGGCAGTGACGCCGTGCTCCTGCTCTACGACGCCCGCGCGAAGAAGGTCATCTCGATCAATGCGGAAGGCACGGCGCCGCAACTGGCGACGATCGAGTGGTACAAGCAACACAACAAAGGTGAACTGCCACGAAGCGACGGGCTGCTCGCAGGTACTGTGCCCGGGACGGTCGATGCGTGGTACATCCTGCTCGATCGCTGGGGCACGATGAGCTTCGCAAAGGTGCTGGAGCAAGCCATCGATCTGGCCGACAACGGATTTCCCGTCGGAGCCATGATGGCCGGCTACATAGCCAACACCCGGAAAATCCGCAAATACCCTTCGACCGTAAAGGTCTACCTGCCCAGTGATCGCGCGCCGCAGCCCGGCGAAATCTTTCGTAATCCTGATCTGGCTCGAACCTTGAAGAAATTGGTGGAAGCCGAAAAGGAGAACGCGAGCAAAGGCCGTCACGCCGCGTTGAAGGCCGCGCGTGATCGCTTCTATAGGGGCGACATCGCACGCGAGCTGGCGAAGTTCTCAGAAGACAACGGTGGGCTGTTTCGCTATGAAGACTTCGCGAACTACACTGCCAAAGTTGAGGAACCGGTTTCGATCAATTATCGGGGCTACCAGGTTTACAAGAACGCTTCCGCGAGCCAGGGCCCGGCAGAGCTTTTCGTGCTCAATCTGCTCGAGGGTTATGACCTGAAAGCGATGGGCCACAACAGCGCGGATTACATTCACACAAGCGCCGAAGCGCTCAAACTCGCCTTCGCTGACCGCGAAAAATATCTCGGCGACATGGATTTCATACGCATTCCTTACGAGGGTTTGCTTTCGAAAGAATACGCTGCTGAACGGCGCAAATTGATCGATCCTAACAAAGCTTCGTTGGAGATGCGCCCCGGCACACCCGAGAAGTTTATGCGGAATACGATGCTGTTGGATCGTCCGGTATCCGTGAATCTGGATGGCGACGCTGAACACGCGAGCGACACGAGCTACATCGCGATCGTCGACAAGGACCGCAACATGGTCAGCTTCGAGCCAAGCCTGCACAGCGCCTTTGGCACCGGCATCGTGATGGGCGAAACCGGGATCATCTTCAACTGTCGTGGCGACTATTACTCGCTGATACCGGGTGAGGCGAATGCCTTGGCGCCGGGGAAACGTCCGCGCAGCACGCTCCAAAGCACGCTGGTGATGAAGGACGGGCAGCCGCACATGGTCCTGGGCAGTCCCGGCGGAGATGATCAGATCATGCGCACGTTGCAGACGTTGGTGAACATGATTGATTTTGGAATGGACGTGCAGCAGGCGATTGAAGCTCCGCGCTGGAACACTCGTAGCTTTCCGGCGTCGCCGTTTCCGCACACAATGTATCCGGGCGATCTGTCGGTCGAGGCGCGCGTGCCCGAAACCGTCCGGCAAGCGCTGATCGCCAAAGGTCACAAGCTGCGTGTCTCAGGAGCGTGGACCCTGGGCAGTAACGGAGCGATCGTCATCGACCTCAAGAGCGGGACGTTGAGTGCCGGGGCGGATCCGCGTGTCGAAGCTTACGCCTGGGCCTGGTAGCAGCCTGAACCAGGACCACCCGCCAGGACATTCGAAAAGCGATTACGATTTGAATGAACACCGTGAGTCGCTTTTTTGAGTGCGACATCGTTTGATTCACAGGCGAATTTCGGTCTATCTTTATCACCACGCAGGGTCAGTACTTCAATATTTCAGGAGGAAAACTGGACGCCATGTCTCCCAAAAAACTATTTCTCATTCTGCTGCTGGTTCTCGCTTCGATCACCGTGCTGATGGCGCAGACCGCGCGCCGGCCGTTTAAGCTCGACGACCTGGCGCGCCTGCGCGAGGTGCGCGATCCGCAGCTCTCGCCTGATGGTCAGTGGATCGCCTATGTGGTCTCGACCATTGACGCTAAAGAGGACAAGAGCAATTCGCACATCTGGATGGTCAGCTTCGACGGTAAGAACGATCGCCAAATAACCTGGAGCCAGGACAGCGAAAGCTCGCCGCGCTGGAGTCCGGACGGAAAATATCTTTCGTTTACTTCGTCGCGGCCCGGCAAGGCCAGGGGCAACCAGGTGTGGCTGCTCGATCGCAGCGGCGGCGAAGCCTACCAGCTTACTGAATTGAAGGGGCGCTTGCAGGGTTACGAATGGTCGCCTGATTCCAAGCGTCTCGCGCTGGTGATTGGTGATCCCGATCCGGAAGCCGATGCGAGTGCCAGCCCATCACCGGGCGGTCCTCCTAAACCTCCGAAACCGATCGTCATCGATCGCTACAGATACAAACAGGACGGGCAGGGATATCTTCTATCCGGACGCCACAGCTACATTTATCTCTTCGACATCGCCACGAAGAAGCTGGACCGTTTGACCAAAAGCAAGTGGGACGAATCGTCGCCTTCGTGGTCGCGTGATGGCGCGCGCATCGCATTCATGAGCAATCATGCGGACGATCCGGATCGCGATCCAGCGGCGCAACTATTCACAGTCGACGCGCAAGCCGGCGCAACTGAAAAGCAGCTAACGACGCCGGCGAACCGCGCCAGCCGCGCGCGGCCGGAATGGAGTCCGGACGGAAAGTGGATCGTGTTCCTCGAGGGTGACGAGAAGAAATTCGGCGCCTACAGCATAGAGCATCTGATGTTTGTGCCGGCGGACGGCAGCGCCGCGCCCACTCGAGTGAAGGTTGTCGAAGATCTCGATCGTGGTGTATCGGGCTTGCGCTTCGACAATGACGGCCAGTCGCTCGACTTTTTCGTCACCGACGATCGTTCCGTCTATCCCGCGCGCGTGTCTCGAAATACTCTGGAAAAAATGATGGCTCCGCCGGTGGTCGTCTCAAGTCTGACGAACGGTGGTGGCCATTCCGTCGTGCTTTCCGGTAACGACACGAAGCCGACGGAAGTTTATGCGATGGAAGGTAATGCTCTGCGGCAGCTTACCCATCAGAACGACGCGCTACTCGCCGAGCTTCAAATCGCCGAGACCGAAGAAGTCAGTTTCAATAGCAAAGACGGCACTGAGGTGCATGGCTTGTTAACTTATCCGGTCGGTTATGTGAAAGGAACCAAGGTTCCTTTGTTGCTGCGCATCCACGGTGGTCCGAACGGTCAGGATCAGCATTCCTTCAGTGTCGAGCGCCAAGTGTTTGCGGCCAATGGCTACGCGGTGCTGGCGGTGAACTATCGCGGCAGCTCGGGTCGCGGCCAGAAACATTCGCGCGCGATCTTCGCCGACTGGGGACACTACGAAGTTGAAGATCTGCAATCCGGCGTCGATCATGTGATCAAGATGGGCATCGCAGATCCCGATCGTTTAGGCGTGGGCGGCTGGAGCTATGGCGCGATTCTCACCGACTACATGATCGCGAGCGATTCGCGCTTCAAAGCAGCAACGAGCGGCGCGGGCACGGCATTCACTGTGGCCTTCTACGGAACCGATCAGTACATCATTCAATACGATTACGAAATCGGTCCGCCGTGGAATCCGAAAGCGTGGGATACCTATGTGAAGATTTCCTATCCGTTCCTCCACGCCGATCGCATCAAGACGCCGACGCTGTTTCTTGGCGGCGAGCGTGATTTCAACGTGCCGGTCCAGGGTGGCCAGCAGATGTACCAGGCATTGCGCAGTCTGGGCGTCGAGACGCAACTTGTAATCTACCCCAATGAGTTTCACGGCATTCAGCGCCCGAGCTACGTGCGCGATCGCTATGAACGGTACTTGGCGTGGTACGACAAGTATGTGAAGAAGAACCCGCCACCGGTCAAGAACATCGCCGAGACCAATACGCCGTAGGGGGCAGTAGCCCGACCGTGAGGGAGGGCGTCAATTAAGTCGGCGTTAGCCGACGAATGAGAGTAGCCCAGCGATTCATCGCCGGGATCGTAATTCATGTTTTGTTAATTGAGTCCGCGAAGCGGTCGGCAGAATGTGGGCTACAGAACCGCCAGCGATAGCGAGCGGGTGCTAACACTCAACTTGAATACGGGATCCGGTCGCAATCACCTCAGGTTCGGTAACTTTCGTCGCCCGTTTTCACAAGTGACATACCAAATGGCCAAAGGTCGACGCAGAATCAGCACGATTCTGCCCACTTACGAACGGGATCGGTATCAGTGGCGCAAGAACATTCTTACCAATGTTCTGAATGCCGGGAATAAGGTTGGAGTCCAGTATGAGCCAGATGATCAAATTGAAGTTGTGGTGCTGCTTTATTTGAGCAAGGGAAAGCGCCTCACTATTCACGATGTCGACAATCGTCTCAAGGACATCCTTGACGCGCTGCAGGCGCGATTCGGGCCAGTTAGGGCGAGAACACGCCTTATTGAGAACGACAGACAGATCTGTCGTGTTGTAATAGAGAAGCAGAAGATTCCTAAAAAGTTCGGCGATGATGCCGGAGGTAGGATTCTGATTCGCCGGTACGAAGAACGTCAGTGGCCTTTGTAGAGGATCAAGGATGATCAAGTACGTTGCACTTTTGCGCGGCATCAATGTTGGTGGGAAGAAGTTGATCAAGATGGAAGACTTGAGCCGCGTCTTCGCAGGCTCGGGATTCAAGAATGTCAGAACCTTCATCCAAAGCGGCAACTTGATCTTTGATGGTCCCGAAACTGATCCTGACGTTCTCGCCAAAAAGATCGAAAAGAGACTTCATAAGTCGCTCGGTCAAGAGGTCACGGTGATCGTGAGAACGATCGCTGAACTTGAAGACATTCTTAAACGCAATCCCTTCAAGAGAATCAAACCCGGCACTGACGTGATGATGTTCGTCACTTTCTTTTCCGCAGAACCAAATACCAGGCCGAAGCTGCCATTGATATCTTTCCCAGAAAACCTCGAAGTCTTCGCCATTAGGGATCGCGCCGCGTTCATTCTCGCCAGTCGCAAGAAGCATGGATGGTTCGGTTTTCCGAATAACTTCATCGAGAAACAACTTGGGGTGCCAGCCACCACTCGAAACTGGACAACGGTTAGGAAGATAATCGCGCGAGCGAAATCGGGGCAGTAGCCCGACCGTCAGGGAGGGCTTCGTATGGGCCGGGATAGGATTCCTGCGGAGATCAAGCGATGCAACCACAACTACTCATTGGGCGCTGAGATTGTGTTGGCGGGGCCACAGGGCGAGGTATGAAGAAGTTCAAATCGTTGCTGATTATGCTCCTCTTGAGCGTGACCGCCCCTGCGCAGACGAACAAACCATCGCGCAAAATGGCGGTAACGTTTGACGATCTGCCTTACGCATCTGCTGGACAGCCTCACGATTTGTCAAAAGCTCAACGAGTAACAAAAGAACTCTTGCGCGTCCTGAAAGCGCGGACTGTCCCTGTCGTCGCCTTCGTTAATGAAGGCAAATTGCAAGTGGCGGGCGAGGTTGACGCGCAGATTGCCTTGTTGCAGCAGTGGATCGATGCCGGCGCCATTCTGGGTAATCATACTTACTCGCATCCTGATTTCAACACTGTCACCGTCGAGCAGTTTGAAGACGAAATAATAAAGGGCGAGGTCGTTACCCGACGGCTGATGCAAGCACATCCATCCTATCAACTCTATTTTCGTCATCCGATGACGCACACCGGCGACACGCAAGCCAGGAAGGAAGCGATCGAAAAGTTTCTGGTGGCGCGCGGTTACAAGGTCACACCACACACGCTTGAGAATTCAGACTTCATCTTCAATGCTGTCTATGTGGACGCGCTCCGGAATCATGACGGGGCCTTGGCAAAGCGCCTGCGCGAGGCTTATCTGGACTTTACCATCGCGGCAACGGAATTTGCCGAACGAGTCTCACCAAAAATCTTCGGCCGCGAAGTCACGCAGACGCTGCTGATTCACGCCAACGACATCAACGCTGACTGCCTGGATGAAATGCTGTTGCGCTTTGCCGCACGCGGATATCATTTTGTGAGTTTGGACGAAGCGATGAGCGATCCCGCCTATCAAACCAGAGACACCTATGTCACGAAGGACGGGCCGACCTGGCTCTGGCGCTGGATGAAGAGCAAAGGAATGCACGTCCGCTTCGATAACGATCCCGAACCGCCAGGCTGGGTAGCGGAGCTGTTCAGGAAAAGGTGACGACTGACCTGGCGAGCCGTTGTGGTAGATTTTGTTTTGGAGAATAAAAGATGAAAGTTGGAATCATCGGATCCGGAGTAGTTGCCCAAGCATTGGGAGCCGGTTTTGCTAAGCATCGCCACGACGTGATGCTGGGCACGCGCGACCCGTCAAAGCTGGTCGATTGGGCGGAGCGAAATCCAACGGCGCGAATTGGCGACTTCGCGGCGACTGCAAAATTCGGCGAACTGGTGGTGCTGGCGGTCAAGGGCACAGTGGCAGCGGAGGCCTTGCGCGCGGCAGGCGCGGAGAATCTTTCGGGAAAGCCCGTCATCGACGCGACGAATCCAATTGCGGATGCGCCGCCGGTCAACGGCGTGCTGAAGTTCTTTACAAACCTTGATGAGTCGCTAATGGAGCAACTGCAACGAGAATTTGCTGAAGCTCGTTTTGTTAAAGCCTTCAATTCCGTGGGCAGTGCCATGATGGTCAATCCGCAGTTTGCGGGCGGCCAGCCGACAATGTTTATCTGCGGTAATGACGACGCGGCGAAAAAGACGGTGAGTGAAATTCTCGATCAGTTCGGTTGGGAAACAGGGGACATGGGCAGGGTCGAAGCGGCGCGAGCACTCGAGCCGCTGTGTATGCTCTGGTGCATTCCCGGCTTCCTGCGCAACGAGTGGACTCACGCGTTCAAACTTCTGCGCTAACCTGTGGGAAGATCCGCTACGGCACGGGATCAACGGTGCCCATCGGCACATCGTTGGTGCAGGATCGAATGCGTTTGTACGTTAGAACGAGACCGCGCAGCGTTCCGTGCCGTTGCACGGCGACTATCGAATAGTCCGAGCAGGTCGGACGATAGCGACAGGCGACCTTGCCTTTCAAAAGCGGTCTGCCGACGGCTTGATAAATCCGCACGCAACCAATATAAGAGCGCGCCGTCAATTGATTTGCGGGCAGGCGCGAAACGTCCGCCGCGAGCGCCAACCCGCCAACCAACACCAATAACAATAGAATCCGCTTGAACTTCTTCACGGGTTTCCACAGTGCGGACATTGCTGCAGGCCTTGCATCCGTGACTGACCACAACTCGGACACGGCATGACATTGCCCTGCGGTCTTTGCAAGACGTATATGAGCAAGCCAAGCAAGCCTAAAAGTCCGAACCATTTGATAGTGTCCGCATTGGGCATGCCTCGGGCCGTCGCGTCGCGTTTAATCCACTTAATAATAAAAATAATAAGAGCAACTGTACCCCCCAGCACCACCGCAATTATCAGGAGGTAAACAATAATCGCAACTACTCCACATCCCAAAGCACCGCACGCTTGACCGCCGTCTCCCTGAGCAAATGCGCATGTTGCCCCACTCATGAATGTCAAAAGAAACAACGTCAAACTCGCTGTCTTTTTCATAGACTTTTTCCTCTCTAAAATTAGTAGGTGGTGGTTTTCAGATTTTCCGGGGCTCGAATTCGCGTACACTATACGTTCGAGAGATTGATTTGTATAGCTGATCCATTCAAATCCCTCACCGCGGCTCTGGACTTAATGTGTCGGGTTTTAGCAGTAAGTCAATAGCCGAATTTGCGACACGGCAAAGGCTGGTGATTGCGCGTATACTTGGCCGAAGCAAGGGCTCTGCTTGTTCTACTCTTCACGCGCGTTCGATGACAAGTAATGCCTGACGTATGCGAAGAAAACCGAACCAGGCGAAAAACTCGCTCGTGTGGACCAGTCGCAGACCAGGTTTGTTCGCCAACTCGATCCACTCTTCGAGCGGGCGATTGGAATGCGGCTCGCCAAAGAGTTCCGCGTTGGTGATCGCGTCCACGAACCGAGTGGTGGCGCGCTCGAAGCTGTTCCGATAAGTATCCTCTAGAACCACGATAAGTGAACTCGATCGCCTCGTCGAGAGTCAGATTCTCCTTTTCCGGCGTCAAGGCGATCGACAAAATACCGATGCCATATTTTGTGAGGAAAAGCTGGATGCCGATTCTTCGCGTCGGCTTGAACGGCAAAGTGACGCCGCCGGGTAATTGAAGCAAGGCGCGTCCGTGGAAGATGGAGTTCAGAGCGTCTCCTGTAACTTTGAAGTACTCGCACGGACCGGCAGGGTGTTTGGCGAACAAGAATTCGCTTACGTGTTGCAGAACTTCATCGCGGTAAAGACCCGGCGCTTCCGCACGCTGCCAGACTGCCCGCTGATCCGTCGAGTCCGTCGCGTCAGCCAGCGTTGCCCTTTGCAGTCTCACAGCCGCCTCTCTGACTTCATTGCGCTGGAAAAAGAACAGATACAAGAATCTGGTGTGAGCTTCCCGCAACTGGTAGGGCTTCGCCTCGCGCATGGCTTGGGCAATCTATGGCTAGCCGAAGAGGTATGTCAAGAGACTTTCCAAAACAGTTGCGGAACTGACGCTCCGACCTGCCGGATAGATCGACGAGCCTGCGGCCCTGGCTAGTATTCACTTCGCGTTTTCGCCTGTCTCAGGTATACTCGCCGTAGCTCGCCCTGCCGGAAGTTTTTATTTCGGCGTGCTGTGTGCCGACCGAAGCAATTGAAGCACGAAGCAAACATCACAAGAGTTTTCCGTGCGCCCGACAGGCGAGATGCGGATTTTTGGTTGCTAATGCAGCGACCTGAGTATTGACTATTATCGGGACCGCTCACCCTGGCTCTGCGCCAACACGTGACGCACGCGACATATGCGGAAGCGTCGAACGCCGAAAGGATCTGGAGACAGGTTTCGAGCACATCGAGGCAGCAATTGCAGGCTCTTGGGCCCCAGCAATGCTGATTGAATGTTCGCTCCCTCGTTTGCAGGTTAGACGGCGCAAGTCCCCGAGCGGTTGATAGGTTCTCAGTTGAAGAGTTCAAACCACTGTCGCGCAGTGGAAGCGGCCTGTTTATGCGAGGCCCGCTTCGAGCGCGATCCACACGACAACCTTCACGGGACGGACGGCAAAGCTTTTCGAGCATTGTCCACTCGTCGTTCCGGCAATTCCACGAAATCAATCACTGCAAAGGTATTCGTACCTCTCAGTTTTCGCGCGCCCAGCGCGCGCCTCGCCTACGGGTTGATGGCTGCGCCGCTTTGCCGCTTCACATTTTTTACATGACGCAGGCCATAACGTTAGACGACCGACTGCAAGCTGCCACGGCAGAGTGGAGATCACTCTGCGCGACAAGAGCGGCGAGCACGTCACCGCTTCGCTGGCCGGTGCCTCAGGAGACAAACATTTCAGTATGGCAAAAGAATTAATTGTAAGCCTCAACGGACGCGAAAAAAAGATCGCGATCATCGAGAACGAGAAGGTTACCGAGTTTTACATCGAGCGCGGCGAAAGCAATCAGGGCATCGTCGGCAACATTTATAAAGGGCGGGTGATGCGCGTCTTGCCGGGAATGCAATCTGCCTTCGTCGATATCGGACTCGAACGTGACGCCTTTCTTTATGTCTCGGATTTCTTCGACGAAGAGGAAGAGTTTGAGCGGATCGTCATCGATAAGGCGAAGAAGGGTGATGCTGCTGGTGCTGAGCGCGCGGCCGCCGAACAGATCGCGCAAGCCCGAGTCGAACGAGAACATCACATCGAAGCGACTCACGCGCGCGCCGAACCCCTGCGCGAGGCAGAGCAGTTGGGCCACATCATTGAGACAGTTATTGAAGCCGAGCAACCCGCTGAACTGGCTCCAGAACTTACCGGCCGGCCTCGAGGTCGTCGCGGACGGCGACGCGGACGAGGCGCCGAGCCTTTCGAGCAGACGGTTGTGCCGCTATCGGCGACACCATTCGAAACCGAAGTCGTCAAGACACCGTTTGTGGCTGGTGACCCGTCAATCCAGCGAGTGGTTGACGACGACGAAGCCGCCGCCGTGAACGGCGAAATGTTCAAGGATGCCCGACTGCAGGAGCGCATCTTCGATCAGATTCACGCGGTGGAGTTCAACATTGAAGAGGATTTGCGCACGGCGGCGATCGGTTCAGTTCTGCCCACTGCTGGCTATGGTGGGTCGTTTCAACGCGTGGACGACAGCGACGTGATCGCGGAGAGCGGAGTCGCAACGTCGCGCGCGCCAGAGACAATTGCCGCGCACGTCGAGACATTTATTGACGAGGCGCCGGACGAGCCACTGGGCCGCCATTCGTTCCAACGCGTTAGCGATGACGAAGAGGTTCAAGCGCCCGCCCAGGAGGAAGATCAAGCATCAGATCCAAAGAAGAGCAGAACACGAAAGTCTGCGGCTGGCCGCAGCAGTAAGAAGACAACGCCAGGCAGGAAATCGTCGGGAGGAAAAAAGCGAGCCAAGAGGTCCGCCGAGACGGACAACGCTTCGGAAAGTGAAAGCGATCCGAGGTCGGAATTACCTTTCGAAGACGCCGACGCACGCATCACCGGGGGACGCTCGCGGGCCGAGTTTGCCACGCGCCGTGGCGGACGCCGGCGTCGTCGTCCAGGCAAACCCAAACCGGCGACCACCGAAGCCCCGGGCACGAATGGAAAAGACGAAGAGACGCAAGCGACCGTCGCCGTCGATGAGCCAGCGACGTTAGAAGCTCAACCGTCAGAATCTGTCGAGGCCGCAGCTCCGGCAGAACGTGCAGTTCGCGGCAGAAGGCCAACAAACGGTCGCGGCCAGCGTGGTTTTTCCCGACGCGATCGCCATCAACCGGCGATTACGGATTTGCTGCGCGAGGGCCAGGAGATACTCGTTCAAATTGCCAAGGAACCGATTGCCAAAAAGGGCGCGCGCATTACTTCGCACATCGCGCTGCCCGGCCGTTTTCTGGTTTACATGCCGACGGTCGAACACGTCGGAGTCTCGCGCAAGATCGAATCAGACAACGAGCGCCACCGCCTGCGCAAACTGATCCAGGTCATTCTCGCGAGCGAAGACATACCTTCCGGCGGGTTCATTGTGCGGACCGCTGGAGTAGGTATTAGTGAGAGTGAGATGCGCGAGGACGTGCGCTATCTCGTGCGCACCTGGCTCGACATTCGCGCCGCCGCTGAGAAGGCGAAGCCGGCAACGCTGGTGCATCGAGACCTCGATCTGGTTCAACGCATTCTTCGTGACCAGTTATCGGATGACTTTGCAGCGATCCGCGTCGACTCAGAAGAGGAATACGAGCGCATCGTCGAGTTTGTTAATCGCATCTATCCACGCATGGTAAAGCGCGTCAAGCTTTACACGCGCGACCAACCGATTTTGGAAAGCTGTGGCGCGCAAGCCGAGATTGATAAGGCGATCAAGCCTCGTGTTTGGCTCAAGTCGGGCGGTTACCTGGTCATCAATCAAACGGAAGCTCTGGTGGCGATTGATGTCAACACAGGAAAGTTCGTCGGCCGTGGCAGTGGACGTTTGGAAGATACAATAACGCGCACGAATCTCGAGGCTGTAGATGAGATTGTCAGACAGATTCGGCTGCGCGATCTGGGCGGCATCATCGTGTTGGATCTGATCGACATGGAGGAACGGCGGAATCGCACAAGAGTAATGCAGGCGTTGCAAGACGCTTTGCGTAACGACAAATCGCCCACCAAGGTTCTTTCGTTTAATGACTTCGGGTTGGTGATCATGACTCGCAAGCGCGTGAAACAGTCGCTCGAGCGGACTCTTTGCGCACCGTGCCAGTACTGTCAGGGCGCCGGGTTGATAAAGTCACCCCAAACGATCTGCTACGAAATACTCGAGGTGTCCCGGCGGCTTGGAAAAGAAAAGAATGGCGGGGGCAAGCAGACGACGCTTCGCATCAATCCTGAAGTAGCTCGCACTCTTCGCGGAGCCGAGCGAGATGTGCTGAATGAAA
>WNGG01004975.1_pt1 | contig 21119 bp, 17 predicted proteins | sample 5400661 | NCBI WGS metagenome assembly WNGG01 (sample SAMN13153372, study PRJNA577476) | soil metagenome | isolation source: 100 cm soil or saprolite under Garry oak tree replicate 1 | place: USA:California | collected 2016-06-15
CGAGATATTCGGTGGTGGACTTGGCCCGCGACATGAACACTTCGCCGCGCGCACGGACCATATCGGACTGGATCTGGACCGCTTCGTTGAGCGACTTGGCGGAGGCCAGTTTGTCGATGCCTGCGAAGAAGGCTTCGGTATCCTGATAGATCGCCTGCTGGATGTTGCGGCTGATTTTGGCGGCCTCGCTGACCGAATCGGCCACCGCGGTCTCGATCGCGGCAGTCACCTTCTCCGAACCTGCATGCAGGTCGGCGGCGCGGTCCTTGGCGGTAGAGGCGGTGCGCTTGACGAATTCACGGGCAGCCTCGGGAACTTCCAGGTTCTGGAGGTTCTTGAGCGCGTCGGTGACGGGCGCGAAAGCTTCCTTGACGGTGTTCAGTGCTGAATTGGTTTCGGTGGTCATGGCGGTCTCTCCATCCTCAGGTTTTGAGCTATGGGCTCACCCCGTCCGGACTGGCCCGGGGCGAGATCCTTGTGCCATAGTTAATGGTGCGACGCAACATCAATGTTGCGGTGCGATATCACGAATTAGTGATCACCCATTAAATTGAGCATTTAGCCCAACAATCCGGCTTTCCTGCCCTACCAACGGCCCTTCCAACGATTCCAGGCGTACAACAGATCGGCGAACCGATCGTACACGACGCCCGCAATTGGCCGGATCACCGGCAGGCCGACCAGCCGCCCGAGCCAGATGTCACCGGGCGTTCGGAGCCAGATCGCGATCGCGCAGTCGATCCCGGCGTAAAGCCGGTTCTCGGCATCGACGGCATGCAGCCTGCGCCTGATGTCGTTGACCCCGATGCCGAAGCCGGACAGCGCATCCGGCTCCAGATTGATGTCACGAAAATCGATGGCGCCGGCTCTGGCCGCGCGAACCAGCCGATGGTGCTGCCAGTCAATGCCGGCGTTACAGACCGGACATTTGGTGTTGTACCAAACTGTGAGTTTTTCCGTCATCACCGGATATATGACCTTCTTGCGCCAGGCCCCGGCAGTATCGTTGCGCAACGGTGTCGTAGCCGTTTGACGCGCCTAGTGCTGCACGGCGTCCGGCAGCCCATAGGCTTCCATCTGGGCCCGGACCTGCGCCACATTGTGCCCGAGCACGACGATGTCGTGCTTCTTGCCCTCGACATCCCGCACATGCTCGCGCAGCAGCGCTTCGGCCTTGAAGCCGAGGCTTTCGAACAGCGCGATCGCCGCCTGCTGATCGACCGTCATCTGCACCGAAAGCTTTTCGAGGCCGGCCCCCAGAGCAAGCGCGAAGGTTTGCTGCGACAGCGCACGTCCGACGCCCTGGCCGCGAACATCCTGCGACACCACCATTCGGATCTCGCCGACATGCGGCGACCATGAATGCGGATCGCGCACCAGCGTGCCGCAACCGACCACCTTGCCCGCCTGCAGCGCCAGCAGGCTGGTGATGTCGCCGCGCTCGATCTCATTGATCCAGGCCGACAGCACCTTCGGCTGGCTGATGTTGCGCGGCAGGAACAAGAGATCGTGGGTGGGAAGCTTTTGCGCGAAATCGAGCACCGCCACTTCGTCGGTACGCGACATCAGGCGGAATTCAATTTCACCGGCATCGGTCTTGACGTGTCGCGGGTAGGAACGTGTGTCGCTCATGTCGATCTCTCACCTAGCCAGGAATCCAGTTTCGGCCACAGCCGCTTGATGGCGTTGGCGCCGGCGACAAGGCTGACGTGGCCGCCCTTCAGCATCACTTCTTCCTTGTCGATCGAGCCGATCTTTTGGATCAGCGGCTTGGCGGCGTCATAGGGAACGATGTGGTCGTGCTCCGCGACCGCGTGCAGGATCGGCACCTTGATTTTGGAGATGTCGGCTGCTCGTCCGCCGACCGACATCGTATCGTTATAGAGCTTGTTATCCCACATCAGATCCTTGGTGATGGTGCGGAAATACTCGCCGGCCAGCGGCAGGGTGTCGGTGGCCCAGCGATCGAACATGCGGTACGACTTGACGTATTCGTCGTTCCAGATGTTTTCCCACAACTGCAGCTGGCTTGCGGCGCGCGACGCCGGCCGCAACATCTCGAAGGATGAAAGGATCATCTCGGGCGGAACGTTGCCGACGCTGTCGACCAGTCTGTCGACGTCGAAATATCGCCGGTCCGAAAAATTCTGGAACAGCTTCATCTCGCGGAAATCGACCGGGGTGGTGAAGCAGATCAGATTTTTCATCGGGCCGTCGGCGAAGATCGAGCCGTACAGCAGCGACAGCACGCCGCCGAAGCAATAGCCGATCACGGTGACGTCGGTCTCGCCGGAATCGCGCTGCACCCGGCTGACGCAATCGGGGATGAAGTCGAGGACGTAATCCTCCATCCGCAGCGACTTCTCCTCCGGCTTCGGCGCGGTCCAGTCCAGCATGTAGACGTCGTAGCCGCGCTTCAACAAGAACTCGATGAAACTCTGGCCGGGCACCATGTCCAGGATGTAGCCGCGATTGGTGGTCGCCATCACGATCAGGATCGGCACGCGATAGATTTCGTCCGAGATCGGCCGGTAGTGATACAGATTCATCGTGCCGCGGACTTGCAGGATGTCCTTCGGTGTCGATCCGAGCGATGGGCCCGCCGAAGAGATATATTCAACCCCCTTGATGCTGCGCTGAATCGCGCGCTGCACTTCGGATTGAATCCGGTCCGGGATCGATTGAAGATCCAGGTCCGCTGCCGCGTTCATTTTTGCTCTCCGCCCGCGGGCGGCGGACGTTTGGTACGCGGCGGCCGCGGCGCAGCCGCCGGCCCGCCTGCCGGCGCGCTGGAACTTTGTTGGGCCTGATACAGCAGCGCCTTGATCTCGTTGAGCTGCCCCTCGATCGACTGCAGCCGTTCGGCCATGCTGACCATCTGCGCCCGGCTCGGTAAATTCATGCCGACGAGATATTTCTCCATGAGATCGCCGAGCTGCTTTTGCGCGCCCGCCGAAACCCCGCCGACCTGATTGACGGCCTTGCTGAACTCCGGTGACGCCATCGCCTGATTGGCAAAGGAGTTGAACCCCTTCTCCATCTCGCCCAGCATGTTTTGCCAGATCGCGACCGGATCGTTGCTCTTCTCTGCCATTGGCGTCCCCCGGATAGGCGACGAATACCTCGCCTGTTTTTGGTGATACCACACTGTTGCGCCAAGGTGGTCAACATCGCGGGGCCGATTTGTCAGCCTCCCTACGCAGGCAAGCCTTCTGCAGTGCACGAAACCGTGTCATAAAATCCCAGCAAAACCGACTTGAGGGAAATCCAAGGTGAACGTACTCGCCCATCAGCCGCCGCAGATCGCCCACGCCAACGGTATCGACCTGTGTTACGAGATCTTCGGCGACGCCGGGGCCGAGCCGATGCTGCTGATCATGGGGCTGGGCGCCCAGATGATCCATTGGGACGACGATTTTTGCTGGCTGCTTGCGGCGCGCGGGTTTCGCGTCATCCGGTTCGACAATCGCGACATCGGCAAGTCCAGCAAGCTGACCGGCGGCAAGCGCCTGACCCCGCTCGAACTGCTCAAGCTCCGGTTCCTGAAAATCCCGGTCGCGGCGCCCTACAAGCTGCGTGACATGGCCGAGGACGTGATCGGCCTGATGGATGTACTCGGCATCCATTCGGCGCATCTGGTCGGGGCGTCGATGGGCGGCATGATCGCCCAGGAACTGGCGATTTCGTTTCCGCAGCGGGTACGTTCGCTCACCTCGATCATGTCGACGACAGGCAATCCAAGGGTGCCGCCGCCAACCCGCGAGGCCGCCGCCGTGCTGATGGCCCCGCCCCCGGCCACCAAGGAAGAGTATCTCGAACGCTTTGCGCAGACCTGGAAGATCCTGCGCGTCGGCAGCTTCCCGCAGGACGAGGCGCTCGATCGCGCCCGTGCCGAGCGCACCTATGCGCGCGGACTCAATCCGGCCGGCGTCGGACGGCAGTTCCGCGCGGTCCTCGCCTCAGGCAGCCGCAAGCAACGGCTGGCATCGGTCAAGGTGCCGACTCTGGTCATTCACGGCACCGTCGATCCCCTGGTGAGCCCCGAGGGTGGCAAGGACACCGCGGCTTCGATTCCCGGCGCGAAACTCCTGATGATCGAAGGCATGGGCCACGCGCTGCCGATTCCGATGTGGCCGGAGATCATCGACGCGATCGACAAGCATGCCCACGGCGCGACCGCGCAGGCGGCGTAGCGTCGTCCCGGCGAAAGCCGGGATCCATAACCCCTGGCGTCCGTGATGTCAGGGAGATTGTCTAACGTTGTTATTGAGCAAGACGACACGGCGTATTGGTCGCGGCGAGCGCCGGGACGACCCGTTGAAAATCCGCTTTACCCGCCCGCCCAGACGTCGAGCACGTAGCGGTTATTGGTGCCGAGATCGTCGATCCAGCGCAGTGCTGCGTCCGCGTCGGCGCCTTTGCGTTCGCGATAGATCGCAACCAGTGCGGCCTTGACGTCCGGCTCCATCTTCCCGCCGTCGCCGCAGACGTAGACGATCGCGCCTGATTCAATCAGGCTCCAGACCCGGTCCTTTTGCGCGGCGACCAGATTCTGCACATAGGTCTTTGGGCCCTCGGCGCGCGAGAACGCGGTGTGCAGTTCGGTGATGCCATCGACTGCGAACGCCTTCAATTCGTCGGCATAGAGATAATCCCGATCGGGATGACGGCAGCCGAAAAACAGCATTGCCGGGCCGAGGCTGGCGCCCTTGGCCTTCAGCGCCGCACGTTCCTGCAGGAAGCCGCGGAATGGCGCGAGCCCGGTTCCGGGCCCGACCATGATGATCGGCACGGCAGCGTTGTCCGGCAGCCGGAAGCCGGCCTTGGTTTCGCGCACCGTCGCCTGGATCGTCTCGCCGGCGCGGCGGCCGGCGAGATAGTTCGAGCAGATGCCTTTGTAGATGCCGCGTCCCGAACTCGCCGGCCCTTCGACCACACCGACGGTGACGCTGCAGCGCTGGGGATCGCCCGACGGCGACGACGAGATCGAATAATAGCGTGGCGCCAGCAGCGACAGCATTTCGAGATAGGCGTGGAACGGCAACTCGCAGGCCGGATGTTCCTCCAACAGATCGAACACCGATTTGCGCTTGCCGAGAATGTCCGCGCGATAATGATCCGATGCGGCGGCATCGTCGCCGACATAGGCCAATAGTTTCGGCTTGGTCACCGGACAGCGCGTGTGTTCCGACATGATCTGAATCTGCTTGCGGGTCGCGACCTGCTGCAATTCCACAAATTCGGAGAGCAATCGCCCGACCGACACGGTATCGCCGACCGGCAATTGCGCGCGGCGGCCTTCCGCGACCTGCAGCCTGATCTGGTCGGCGGGCAGAAATCCGAAACGGCGCGCGACGGAATCCACCAGCGCCGGATCGTTGCGCGGCACCACGCTGAGATGATCGCCGACCCGGTAGGAGATGCCGGAAGGCAGTTGCACCTCGATGTGCCGGGTCGATCTGTCGGAGGCGTTGGCGCCTTGCTTGTTCTGGAGTTCTTGGTTGACCAGCATCTTCATCGGCGCGACGCCGCCGAGTGCGACGATCGAATTGACTGCCGTCGGCGCCACGGGCTCGATTCTGTAAAGCGGCTCGTCGTCGGCGCTGCGATCGAAGCTCGTATCGATGCCCAGTTGCTTTACCGCCAGCGGGCGCAGTTTCGCGAACCAGGATTCGAACTGGCCTTCGAGATCGTCGCGCGCGTCGCCCTCGCCACGGACAAAGGCGTTGCTGGCACCGTGCGCGGCCAGTTGTTCGTCGATGAAGCGCGGGATCGACTGATAGGTCGCGAGCCAGTCGCTGTTGCCGCAGCCGAACACCGCGTAACGCACCTTGGCAAAGGCATCCTTCGGCAAATCGCCGCCAAGCCATTTGACGAACTCGGTGGCATTGTCGGGCGGGGCACCATTGTACGACGCGCAGAAAATCAGCACGCCGCCCTGCTCCGGCAGCTTGCCGACGAAATCATCAAGGGCTGCGAGCTTTGTCGCAAAGCCGTTGACCTCGGCGAGATCGGCGACGCGGGTTGCGAGCTCCTCGGCGGTGCCGAGGTTCGATCCGTAAAGCACCAGCAGCGGTGTATTGTGTCCCGGACGCGCCCGGGCAACCGGTGCCGCCGTTGTCGATACGGCGGCGGTCGCCGTGACACGGCCGGCATAGGCGCCGCGCTCCTTGTCGGCACGCGGACGCACCTTGATCTTGAATCCGTCCGGCTTGATCGTCAGCGTTTCTTTCAGATGCATCTGGTAGCGATTGACGTCGATCAGCTTGAAGCGCTGCAGGATCATGCCGATGGCAAGGGCGGCTTCATGCATGGCAAAGCCGCGGCCGATGCAGGCGCGCTGGCCGTTGCCGAACGGCTTCCAGGCATTGACCGGACGCGCCGTCTCGGCCTCGCGGCTGAAATTCTCCGGATCGAACGCGTCGGGATTCGGTCCCCAGACGCTTGGATCGCGGTGCAGCGCCATCACCAATATCGTGATGAAAGTATTCTTCTTGAGCTTGTACTTGCCGCCGATGGTTTCGTCATTGAGCGGCGCAATGCCGTAGGCCGGCGCGGGCGGCCAGAGTCGCAAGGCTTCCTTCAAGATCTGCGTGATGTAAGTGAGCTGGGTAACCTGCTGGTAGGTCGGCCTTGCACCGGTATCCGGCCCGAGCACCCGATCGACCTCCCGATAGGCTTTCTTGAGCACCTCGGGGTGCTTCAGCAGCGCGTACAACGTACAGGACAACAGACCGCTGGTGGTTTCGTGACCCGCGATCAGGAACGTATTGATCTGGTAGCGAATGTTGACGTCGTCGAGTTGTTCGCCGGTGCTGCGATCGACGCCCGTCATCATGGCGCCGAGCATATCCTTCTTGACCTCGGCGGCTTCCGCGTTCTTGCGGCGCTCGGCGACGATCTCGTCGACCATCTTGTTCATGAAGGCGACGTCTTGCGCGAGTTCCTGCCGTCGCCTTTTCAGCCAGATGCCCTCGAGCGGAATCCCCCGGGTCATCATGATGGTTTCGAGCGAGCGCACCAGCGATTCCACGAACGGGTGATAATCACGCCGGTAGAACGAATTGAATCGATAGTCGAACCCGCACAGACCGATGGTGTCGAGCGTCAGGGCCGTCATATCGTGGACGACGTCGATCTCCTCGTCGCCGTTCAGCCGCTCCCACTTCTTGACGAGCTGATCGGCGATATCGACCATGCTCGGATGATAGGATTGCATGGCGCGGTTGCCGAACGGCTGCAGCAGGATGTTGTGTGCCTTGCTCCAGTTCGGCTCGCTGGTATCGGCCGTGAACAGTCCGTCGCCGCCAACGGCGCGCACCCTGCGCAGCGAGCCACGCACCGCCTTGTCGAAACGCTTTTCATCGCTGAGCTCCTCGACGAGATCGTGGCCGGAGACGATGACCAGCGGTGCGCCCATCATGTCCAGCCAGAAGATCGGTCCGAGCTCCTTGGTCAGCCGCACCAAATGCTGCACCGGCGCGGTCGAATCCAGCGACAGCATGTTGCCGACCACCGGCTTCGTCGGCGGATGCGGGATCGGACTCAGTCTGTTGGTCGACGCCATCGCGGTAGTTTCTCCTAATGGTCGAGCGCTGTTGCCTCAACCGTCATTGCGAGCTCCGCGACGCAATCCATAGCCCCGCAAAACGACTGGATTGCCTCGTCGCTTGCGCTCCTCGCAATGACGATGCGTTATCTTAGCCAAACCGCTTTCCACGCCATTCGATCAGCTTGGCGCTGACTTCGTCCGGCTTTTCCTGCTGCGTCCAATGGCCGCTGCCGCGAACCAGATATTTTTCGAGGTCGGGAATGATTTTCTCCATGCCGTCGGCCGAGGATGGTGGCAGCACGTGATCGTTCTCGGCCATGATCATCAGCGACGGCACCCGCACGGTGTGATCGATCTCCGCAGAGCGCTGCCAGTTGCGCGACATGTTGCGGTACCAGTTGATGCCGCCGGTGAAGCCCGTTTTGGTGAAGGTATCGACGAAGACCTGCTTTTCCTCCGGCGACAGGATCGGCGTCCGCGGGTCGTGTTTGGCATCGTAACCGGCGATCATTTGCGGAAACGCCAGGTTGAGTCGCGGCGAAGCGCCGACACCCGCGGTCGGCGGCTCCGCGGGCACGGGTTCGCTGCGCGGGACGGGCTTACGCATAAAGGCGTCAAAGGTCTGTTCGACGCGGCTGTTGAATATCTTGTCGGCGCCACGCGCGGGATCCTGAAACTGCACGATATACATCTGCTCGCCGAAGCGCTGGCGTAACAGTTCGATCGGGTCCGCCGGCGCACGGCTGGTATGCGGGGTGTTGATTCCGACGACGCCGGCGACGCGGTCGATGTGCCGCAGCGGCATCTGCCAGACGATAAAACCGCCCCAGTCGTGACCGGCGAAGATCGCCTTATCGATTTTGAGGTGATCGAGCAGGCCGACGAGATCGCCGGTCAGATGCTCGATGTCGTAGGACTCGACGGCTTCGGGCCGGTCGGTTGCGCCATAGCCGCGCTGATCCGGCGCGACCACCCGGATTCCGGCATCGCCCAAGGCCTTGATCTGGTGACGCCACGAGAATGCGATCTCCGGCCAGCCGTGGCAGAGAATAACCGGCGGCGCATCCGTTTTCGGGCCCGCTTCATAATACCCCATACGAATGCCGTTGGTCTGGGCGAACTGTAGCGGCGGCATTTCTATCATGGTCGCCTCACTTGTTGATCTCCGCGCACGATCCGATCGGAAAACCGGTGCCCACCCTCCCCGATCATGCTCTAGCTTGCCGCGCTCTTCAGGTCGGCCGGTGGCGCAAAGGCGGCCTCGAGTGCGGCAAACTCTCCGGGCAGCATGTCGCACAAACCCTGCACATGGGGAATGATGTTGGCGCCGGCGATAAAACCGAAGTCCAGTTGATCGCGGTAGCTCTGCACGGTGATGTTGAGCGCGAGCCCGTGGGTCGAGATCGACACCGGGAAGATGTGCAGCAACTCCGCGCCCGCGGCATACAGCGTCTGGCGCGGACCGGGAACATTGGAGACCGTGATGTTCGCAGCCGGAGGCAGCACATCGGACAGGTTTGAGCGGCTGTACAGCAGCGCCAGAATTTGAACCAGTATAGGCGCGCCGAGCATGGAGACGTTGGAGACCTGTGGCATCAAGGCCCGCATCGGATGCGACATCTCCTTCGATTTGGCGGATTGCGCGATGATCGCCTCCAGCCGCGCCTTGGGATCCTCGATGTCGGTTGCAATCGAGCAGATCATGCCGAACACCTGATTGTTGGCATCGGTATTGCCCTCTTCGCGCAACGAGATCGGTACCGCGGCCGTCATTGATTTCGCCGGCAGCGCGCCGCGCTCCAGGAGGTAGCGTCTGACCACGCCGCTCGAAATCGCCAATACCACGTCATTGAGCTTGCCGCCGGCCTGCTTGGCCAGCGCCTTGGCACGGCTCAGCGGGATCGATACCCCGGCAAAGCTGCGCTCCGATGAAATCGATTTGTTCAGAATCGTCGACGGCGACACCATGCTGGCGATGCTGTCGCGCGATTTCGGATCGGATATCTTTCCAACCACATCCGAGACGCTCTTGAGCATCGTGGGAATGCTGCCGGCAAACTTCACCGCGGATTCGATCTGGAACATCGCGTTGTCGAACAGGATCGACCCGAGATCGCTTTTGCCGGTGCGCGGCAGATCGATGCCCTTGGCGGATGTCGAAGCATCGAACGGCTGGCGCCAAAGCTGCTGATAGGAATCGATGAAATTGGCGGCGATGTCGCGCGGCTCCTGCGCGACCTTCGCCTTCGCCGCCGGCGGCTCGACTTTCCTTGGAACCGGCGTCACATCGTAGATCATGCTGGTGAGCGCGGCCCCCGCGCCGCCATCGATGCAGGCGTGATGCATCTTGGAGTAGAGCCCGATCTCGTTGTCTTTCATGCCTTCGAAGACGTAGAACTCCCAAAGCGGGCGGGCGCGATTGAGAAGTTTGGCATGCATCCAGCCGACGATCCGCTCCAGGGTCGCGCGATCATGGGGAGCAGGCAGGCTGCCGCGGAAGATGTGACGGTCGATGTCGAACTGGTCGTCCTCGACCCAGGAAGGATGATCGATGTCGAGCGGCGCCTTTTCCAGGCGGGCTTTAAGGATCGGTGCGATGTGCAGCCGCGAGGCGATCATCGCCTTGAAGTCCTCGAAGAAGTCGCCCTTGTAATCGTCGGGCAGACGGAAGATCGCCATGCTCCCGACATGCATCGGCATTTCCGGCGTTTCCAGGTACAGAAACGACGCGTCCATCGAGGACAGCTTCCTGGCGTCACTCATACTTTCCCTCCCGGCACAAATCACGCGGCGCCTTGGTGGCGCTTCTGGCGTTCCGACCGTCCTGGGGTTCAGGACATTGGTCAGGATTGTGCAGTCTCCGGAGGCGCATATGCAATGGCAAACGGCCCCGATCGGTCAAATTGCTTAAATTCGCCCTCGGTTTGGGCCAGACGATCCGCCACCGCCCACAAAGCCGCGGCGTTGACGCCCAGTCCGACATGACTGGCGAGGTGGACCTCGATATTTTCGGCGGTATCGGAGGGACGCAGGAGGCACGTTCGCCAGTTCACGATGCCGTCTGCGCGCGAATAGATCGACGTGGTCGGAACCGGCAGATCGCCTGAGATCGCCGCTCGAAGCTCCGGGTTGTCCTCGACCGCTTCGCCCGACAGCGCCTCGTAAAGCCGCGTGGCGTTGGTCGCCCTCACGTCGTTCGCGAACGGGCTTCCCAGCGTCACGACACACCGCACCATGTCCGGCGCCTGCAGCGCCAGATCGCGCGCATAGACGCCGCCGAGGCTCCACCCGACGATACTGACCTTGCGGCCGGTAGCGCCGTAAATCTCGGCGAGCCGATCCCGCAGTGCGGCGCGCATGCGTGAGACGCCACCAACGTTGCGGCCCATTTTCCACGCGTAGGTGTCGTATCCGAGTTCCTTCAGATATCTCCGCATCGGCGCCATCGACAGATCGCTGGCAAGAAAGCCCGGCAAGGTCAGCACCGGATGACCGTCGCCCTTCGGCGCGCGCATCAGCAGCGGCGAAAACAACAGGCTGGCGTTGAATTCGAATATCCCCCGCACCTCGGCCAGCAGCAGACCGAGCCCCGGTGGACGCAGCCCGCCCGCCGGCGGCGGTTCGCTTCGATCAATCGGCATCGCTATTTCTTGTCGCTGGAGCGCGCGCCGCCGAGGCCCGCCATGGTCACGAACATGTCCCCAAACCGCTCCGCGATCTTCGGATCGAACGTGAACCAGCTCTGCATCAGAGCTTCCGGCGAAACCTTTTCGATGTTGGCCAGCATCTGCTTCTGGAGGTTATCCATCACTGCCGTCTGCATCGGTTGCACATCGGGGAGTCCGAAAAACTGCCGGGCTTCGAGAGGCGTGCAATCTATTTCAACGTTTACCTTCATGGCCGCTCCTGATCGCTGCTTGACCGCCCGTCACAGTATCGTCACGGGAGGCGGTACGACGCAAGCCACCTGATCGGCCAGTCGGCTTCTTGCGCCTTCATTTGGCACATATGGTCAACCAAAACGCTCCACCGCAAAGGGCCTCGGATCGGCAAATGGCGTCTCCCCGGCCATCATCTCCGCCAGCAAACGGCCGGTCGCGGGGCCAAGCGTCAGGCCGTGGTGCTGGTGTCCGAAATCGAACCACAGCCCGGCATGCCGGGGTGCCTTTCCGATCACCGGCAGCATATCGGGCAAGCAGGGCCGCGCGCCCATCCAGGGTTTGGCGTCGATAGCGTCTCCCAGCGGAAACAGCGCGTGCGCTTGCGGCAGCGCCCGCCGCAGCTGGATCGGCGTCGGTGGCGCATCGCGGCGCGCAAATTCCACGCCGGTGGTCAGACGAATGCCGCGGTTCATCGGCGCCAGCAGATAGCCGCGATCCGAATCGAGAACGGGATGATTGAGCACGGCATTGCCGCGCGGCGCCAGATGCAGATGGTATCCGCGCTTGATGCCAAGCGGGATGGAATATCCGAGCGGACCAAACACCAGGTCGGACCACGGTCCCAGCGCTACCACGACTTCGCGCGCGACCGTCGCGCCATGGGGGCCGCTCACACGCCATCCGCCGGCGCCTTGTTCGAGCGTTCGCGCATCGCCGACCAGAAAACGTCCGCCCTTGCGCTTGAGAAGCGCCGCATAGGCTTTGGCCAATCCACCGGGATCGGGGACGAATCCGGGTGCAGGAAAATGGATCGCGCCCGCGAACTCGCCGGTCAGATTGGGTTCGCGCGCCGCAATGGCCTTGCCATCGAGAACCTCGCCGTCGACCCCATATTGCTTCGCTCGCTCAAAATCTCTGACCGCTTTTGCAAGCGTTGCATCGGAGCTAAACAGCTTGATCCAGCCGGTCCGCCGCAACAGCTCCGGCACTCCCGCCTCCGCGATCAGCGCCTCATGCTCGATCAGGCTGCGCCGGATCAAAGGCAATTCGGCCATCGCGCTGTGCAGCGCGCGATCCGGTGAGGACGCGAGGTAGTAGCGCACGAGCCACGGCAGAAAGGTCGGCAAATCGGCGAAGCTGTAGCGCACCTGTGGCGTGCTGTTCATCGCGTATCGAAGAATCTGCCCGAAATCCCGTGGAAACATATAGGGAAACACCGACGCGCATTCGATCAGGCCGCCATTTCCAAAACTGGTCTCCTCGCCCGCGAGTTCGTGCCTGTCGACCAGGATGACATCCCGTCCCCGCTTCTGCAGGTGCAAGGCGGCGCTGACGCCGACCATGCCTGCCCCCAATACGAGGACATCGGCCTTGAGTTCCGCCATCCGGCGCTCCCGTTGAATGTTACGTGCTCGCGCGAGCTGCCTAGCCGCGTAGCAGTAAAGCCAGTTAATGCGCCATCGCCCCGCCAACCGCCTTGGCTTTCAGGAAATCGCGCTTGCGCGGCGGCTAAACTCTGGCAACATGGATTGGCCATAGCTGTCAATATTCCCGGAATAGAACAGCACGCCATAGTGGAGAACGTGAACAAATGTCGGTACGTCAATCCTTGCTTGCAGCGACCACGGTCTCGATCGTCGCTTTTGCGATGTCGCCGGCATCGGCCCAGACCCTGCGCTACGCCAACCAGGGCGACCTCAAATCGCTCGACCCCTATACCCTCAACGAAAGTACTACCCATGCCCATCTCGGACAGGTTTTCGAGGGCCTAGTCACGCGCGACAAGGATCTGAAGATCATTCCCGCGCTGGCGGAAAGCTGGGAAACGCCGGAGCCGACCCGCTGGCGGTTCCATCTGCGCAAGAACGTCAAATTCCAGAACGGCGATCCCTTCACCGCCGACGATGTGGTTTTCTCGGCGGACCGCGTGCGCGCCAAAGGCTCCAACCTGCAGACCCGCATTGCTCCCGATACCAAGGTCGTCAAAGTCGATGACTACACCGTGGATTTCGTCCTGACTTCACCAAATCCCATTTTGAATTCGCAATGGGATACCTGGTACATCATGGACAAGAAGTGGGCCGAGGCGAACAACGCGACGGCCCCGACGCCGGCCGCGGCAACCTCACCGAGCTTTGCGTCGCTCAACGCCAACGGCACCGGCGCCTTCACGATCGAAAGCCATCAGCCCGGCGTGAAAACCGTGTTCAAGGCAAACCCGAACTGGTGGCGCAAGCCCGAGCACAATCTCAAGGAAATCATTTTCACGCCGATCAGTTCCGACGCCACGCGCGTCGCGGCCTTGCTTTCGGGCGAGGTCGACCTCATCGAACCGGTTCCGATCCAGGACATTTCGCGCGTGGATTCCACTCCGAACGCGCAGGTGCTGAAGGGCCCTGAACTGCGAACCCTCTTTCTCGGCATGGACCAGGTCCGCGACGAATTGCTCTATTCGAACGTCAAGGGCAAGAATCCCTTCAAGGACGTCCGCGTCCGCGAGGCGTTCTATAAGGCGGTCGACATCGAGTTGATCAAGACCCGCGTGATGCGCGGGCTTGCGACGCCGTCACCGCTGATGATCGCGCCACAACTGTTCGCGCTTTCAAAGGACTTTGCCCGGCCGAAGTTCGATCCGGACGGTGCGAAGAAGCTCCTGACGGAAGCCGGCTATCCCGACGGCTTCGAAGTCACCATGGATTGCCCCAACGACCGCTACGTCAATGATGCCGCGATCTGCCAGGCGGTGGTTGGCATGCTGGCCCGTATCGGCGTCAAGATTAATCTGCTGGCGCAGCCCAAGGCGCAGTATTTCGCCAAGGTACTGAAGCCCGGTGGTTTCCAGACCTCGTTCTATATGCTCGGCTGGACTCCCGGGACGTTCGACTCGCATAACGTTCTCTACGATATCATGGGCTGCCGCGACGATGCGAAATCCAACCGCGGCGAGGCCAATCTCGGCGGCTACTGCAACAAGAAGATGGATGAAGTTGCAGACAAGGTGCTGGTGGAGGTGGATACGACCAAACGCGATCTGCTGATCAAGGAAGCATACGAAATCGCGGCCAAGGATTTCGGATATATCCCGTTGCATCAGCAGGCCCTGGCGTGGGGCGTGTCGAAAAAGGTGAAGCTCACGCAGCGTGCCGATAATCAGGTCCTGCTCTATTGGGCAACCAAACAGGACGAGTAGGCAGATTGGATGGTCAGAGTCCCGGTGGCTTTACGCTTCCGGGACTTTTCATTTTCGGTTGACACCAACGTCTGCCACATCAGAAGAACAGTGAAAGGATCACATGCTCGCTTTCACTCTTCGCCGGGCTATACAGTCCATCGGCGTCATGATCGCGGTCGGAATCATCTCGTTTTCGATGTTCCGGTTCGCCGGCGATCCGGTCAACCAGATCGTCTTCTCGGTCTTGACGATCCTGTCCCGCTGCAGTTCGCGCGATATTTCGGCAACGCGGCACAATTCAAATTCGGCGTCTCGTACCAGTTTCGCCAGCCGGTCGCGAATCTGCTGATGGAACGGATGCCGGCAACGCTGGAGCTTGCCACCTGCGCGACAATTCTGGCCATGGTGTTCGGCATCCTGATGGGGGTCTATTCGGCGCTAAGGCGCGACACGTTTCTTGCCAAGATATTGCAGGCGGTGTCGCTGATCGGCATCTCGTTGCCGACCTTTCTGATCGGCATCCTGCTGATCTACCTGTTCGCGGTGGTGCTGGGCTGGCTGCCGTCGTTCGGCCGCGGCGATGTGGTGCGGATCGGCTGGTGGACCACCGGCCTGCTCACGGTCTCCGGCCTCAAGGCCCTGATCATGCCCTCGATCACGCTCGGCCTGTTCCAGATGACATTGATCATGCGGCTGGTGCGGGCGGAGATGCTTGAGGTCCTCCGAACGGACTACATTCGCTTTGCGCGGGCGCGCGGATTGACCACACGCGCCATCCATTTCGGCCACGCGCTCAAGAATACCCTGGTTCCCGTCATCACCGTTGCCGGCCTGCAGTTTGGCTCGGTTATTGCATTTGCGATTATCACAGAAACCGTGTTCCAGTGGCCGGGCATGGGATTGCTGTTCCTGCAGGCGGTACAAAACGTGGATATTCCGATCATGGCGGCCTACCTGCTGATGGTGTCGCTGATCTTCGTCACCATCAATCTCGTGGTCGATATTCTCTATACGGTGGTCGATCCGCGCCTGCGCTCGACCATCAGCCGCCCAAGCCGAACGTGAGACCTTCATGAGCGAAGTCGCCCTCTCACACAAAGCCGATCCGAGCGCGCCGCCTGCGCACTCGCTGCCGGGAGGCTGGTTCAAGCGCGCCATCGAAAGCGATCTGCTCTACTCTTTTCGTCGCTCCCGGCTCACCATGGTTGCGGCCACCATAACCGTCCTGTTTTTTCTGGTCGCGATCTTCGCGTCGGTTCTTGCGGTGCAGAATCCGTTCGATCCGGCGCAGCTTCAATTGATGAATTCGCGGATCTCCCCGCTGTGGACCGCCGACGGCCAAAGCCCGTTCCTGCTCGGCACCGACGAGCAGGGCCGCGACGTGTTTTCCGCCATTCTCTATGGCTTGCGTATTTCGCTTGCCGTCGGCGTTCTCGGCGTATTGTTCTCAGGCACACTCGGCATCGTTCTTGGACTTGTCGCCGGTTATGTCGGCGGCGCCGTCGACGGGTTGATCATGCGTATCGCCGATGTGCAGCTTACCTTCCCTGCTATCTTGATCGCGCTGCTCATCAACGGCGTCGTCAAGTCGGTGTTCGGCAACCGCCTCGACGCCATGAGCACGCTGGCGGTGCTGGTATTTGCGATCGGATTGAGTTTCTGGGTGCAATACGCCCGCACCGTACGCGGCTCGGTGATGGTGGAGAAGAACAAGGACTACGTGGCCGCGGCGCAGTTGATCGGTCTGCCCGCCCCCGTGATCATGCTGCGCCACGTGCTGCCCAATGCGATGGGGCCGATCCTGGTGATCGCCACCATCAACCTCGCGCTCGCGATCATCACCGAAGCGACGTTGTCGTTTCTTGGAGCCGGCATGCCCGACACCATGCCCTCGCTCGGTACGCTGATCCGGATCGGCAACAATTATCTGTTTGCCGGCGAATGGTGGATCGTCGCCTTCCCGGGCTTCGCCCTCGCGGCGCTGATCCTCTCCATCAACCTGCTCGGCGACTGGCTGCGCGACGCGCTCAATCCGAAACTCCGATGAGAAGCGCCGCAATTCGCAGGTCTCAAACCGCATGACCGTACCAGTTCTTTCCGTGCGGAATCTTCAGGTGGAATTCGCCACCCGTCGCAGCACGCTCCGCGCCATCGACGGAATTTCCTTTGACATCGCCAAGGGAGAAGTGCTGGGCGTGGTCGGTGAATCCGGCGCCGGAAAATCCGTCACTGGTCTTGCCGTGATCGGCCTGATCGATCCGCCGGGCCGCATCACCGGTGGCCAGATTTATCTGTCGGGCATGCGGATCGACAATCTGCCGCCGGACGAGATGCGCAGGGTCCGGGGAAAACGGATCGGGATGATTTTTCAGGATCCGCTCACCAGCCTCAATCCGCTGTACCGGATTGGCGATCAGCTGGTCGAGACCATCAAAACCCACACCAATCTCTCGGAGCAGGCCGCGCGCAGGCGCGCCGTCGATCTGTTGGCCGAGGTCGGCATTCCCGCCCCTGAAAAACGCGTCGACGCCTATCCGCATGAGTTCTCCGGCGGCATGCGCCAGCGCGTCGTGATCGCGCTCGCGATTTGCGCCGAACCGGAATTGATCATCGCCGACGAGCCCACCACGGCGCTCGACGTCTCGGTGCAGGCGCAGATCATCTCGTTGATCAAACGGCTGGGGCGAGACCACGGCACGGCGGTGATGCTTGTGACCCACGATATGGGCGTTATCGCCGAGACATCCGATCGCGTTGCGGTGATGTATTCCGGCCGCGTCGCCGAAATCGGCCCGGTACAGGATGTCGTGCGAAACCCACTACATCCCTATGCCAAGGGCTTGATGGGCGCGATCCCGACGCTGGCGGGCGACGCCACGCGCCTGGTGCAGATCCCCGGTTCGATGCCGCGGCTCTCGGCAATTCCGCCGGGCTGCTCGTTCAACCCGCGCTGCGCATTCGCGTTTGACCGCTGCCGGGTCGAGCGGCCGGAGCCGATCCGGCATGGCACCCAGGCCGTCGCCTGCCATCTCTACGACGCCGCCGCGAAGGAAACCGCGGCATGACCGCCCCGCTCCTTGTCGACGTCAGAAATCTGCGTCGCGTGTTCGACGTCTCGAAGCCGTGGCTGAACCGGGTGCTTGAAGGCGGCCATCTGGAGTTCCTGAAAGCGGTCGACGGTGTCACCTTCGACATCGCCAAGGGCGAGACTTTTGCCCTCGTCGGCGAATCCGGCTCCGGCAAGACCACCGTCGCCCGAATGGTCGTCGGGCTGCTGCCGCCGAGTTCAGGCGAAGTGATCATCGACGGCGTTTCGATGAGCGACCCCAGGCAGTTGCAGGCTCGCCAGCATTTGCGCCGCCGCATTCAGATGATTTTCCAGGATCCCTATGCGAGCCTCAACCCGCGCTTTCGGGTCGATGCCATTGTCGCCGAGCCGATCCGCGCTTTCGAGCTGCTGCAAGGCGAGCGCAATATTCAGGCGCGGGTTGGCGAACTGTTGAACCTGGTCGGCCTGCACGCCGATGACGGCTGGAAATATCCGCATGAATTTTCCGGCGGGCAGCGGCAGAGGGTCGCAATCGCCCGCGCCCTGGCGTCCGAAGCCGAATTCATCGTGTGCGACGAGCCGACCTCCGCGCTTGATGTTTCGGTGCAGGCACAGATCCTCAATCTGATGCGCGACCTGCAGGACAAGTTCGGCCTCACCTATCTCTTCATCAGCCACAACCTCGCAGTGGTCCGGCATATGGCGAGCCGCATCGGCGTGATGTATCTCGGCCGCATTGTCGAGATCGCGGAGGGCCGCGAACTTTTCAAGAACCCGCGAATGCCCTACACCAAAATGCTGCTGGGCGCGGTGCCGGATCTGGCGATGTCCGGCCGCCAGCGGATTCCGGTCAAAGGCGAAATCCCCAATCCGATCGATCCGCCGCCCGGCTGCGCCTTCAACCCGCGCTGCCCGCTGGCGTTCGACCTGTGCCGCAGACAGGCACCCGCGCTGATCGACGGTGTCGCCTGCCACGCCGTGAACAGTCCCGCCCCTGTGCCGGCATGATCACAATGACGCGAGCAAGGCGCCTCCGCGGCCCCGTTGGCAGCCAGGCTGGGCTGTGGTCAAGTGCGCCCGCCTTGCCACCCACTGGATCGCCACCGCGGTCGGGATGGCCACCCTGGAGAAGGGCGGCAACGCCTTCGACGCCGGTGTCGCCACGGCCTTTACGCTGCAGGTTGTCGAACCGCATTTGAACGGTCCGGGCGGTGACGTGCCGATCATCGTCCACGATATCAAACGCGGCCGCACCGAGGTGATTTGCGGCCAGGGCCCCGCCCCGTCAGGTGCAACCATCGCGCACTACCGCGGCGAGGGCCTGGAAATGGTGCCCGGCACGGGGCTGCTGGCGGCCTGCGTTCCCGGCACGTTCGAATCCTGGATGCTGCTGCTGCGCGACTACGGCACGCTGCGGCTGCGCGACGTGCTCGAGCCGGCCATCGCCTACGCCCGGGACGGCTATCCGCTGGTGGAGCGCGCATCCGCGACGATTGCGACCGTCGAGCAGATGTTCCGCAAGCACTGGACCACGTCGGCGGCGGTCTATCTGCCGAACAATGAAGTTCCGAAACCCGGCGCGCTCTTCACCAACAAGACGCTTTCGGAAACCTATGCCCGCATCCTGACGGAAGCCGAAAGCGCCGGCGCCGACCGCGTCGCGCAGATCGAGCGCGCGCGCAAGGCCTGGTCGCATGGCTTCGTGGCCGAAGCGATCGACCGATTCTGCCGCACGCGGGACATCATGGACGTCAGCGGTTCGCCGCATCGCGGCGTGTTGCGCGCCGACGACATGGCGCGCTGGCAGCCGACCGTCGAAGCGCCGCTGACCTACGACTATGGCCGCTACACCGTCTGCAAGCCCGGGGTCTGGAGCCAGGGTCCTGTGATGCTGCAGCAGCTGGCGCTACTGAAGGGATTCGAACTCGATGGCCTGGATCCCGCGGGACCGGAGTTCATTCATCTGCAAGTCGAGTGCGCCAAGCTCGCCTTCGCCGATCGCGAGAAATTCTACGGCGATCCGAATTTCAACGAAATCCCGATCGCAACGCTGTTGTCCGACGCCTACAATGACGAGCGCCGCAAGCTGATCTCGGACAGAGCATCGCTCGATTTCGTACCGGGCTCAGTGCAGGGGTTTGGCTCGGTCGTGAAACTGCGCCGTCAGCAAGGAAACCGCGAGGCGGTCGGCGCCATGGGCGCCGGTGAGCCGACCGTCGGCCGTTTCGGCGAAGTGCGCGGCGACACCGTGCATTTCGACATCATCGATTCCGCCGGCAACATGATCTCGGCGACCCCGTCCGGCGGCTGGCTGCAGTCGTCGCCGGTGATTCCGGAACTCGGCTTCTGCCTCGGCAGCCGCGCGCAAATGTTCTGGCTCGAGGAAAATCACCCGGCAGCCCTGGCGCCGGGCAAGCGCCCGCGCACCACGCTCAGTCCGACCATGGCGCTGCGCGACGGCGAGCCGTATCTGGCATGGGGCTCGCCCGGCGGCGATCAGCAGGATCAATGGACCACGCAATTCTTTCTGCGGCATGTTCATGCGAAAATGAACCTGCAGGAAGCGATCGACGCCCCGGCATGGCATTCGGAGCATTTCCCGATCTCGTTCTGGCCGCGCACCGCGCGGCCCGGCGTGCTCGTGGTCGAGAACCGCGTGCCGAGGGCGACCGTCGATACCCTGAAGAGCCGCGGGCATATCGTGGAAACCGGTCCCGACTGGTCGGAAGGCCGCCTCACCGCCGCCTCGAAGGTCGGCCGCCGCCGTCGTGCTGCCGCCAATCCCCGCGGCATGCAGGGCTACGCGGCCGGACGATAAAGCATGATCCGGAAAAGTGGGAACCGGTTTTCCGAAAAGATCATGCGCAAACAAACGGCTGAGATGACGTGAAAGAGCGTAGATGACTTGGTCGATCATCGCCCGCGACGACATGACCGGCCAGTTCGGTATAGCGGTAGCGACACGTTTCTTCGCGGTCGGCGCACGCGTGCCGCATGTCGCCGCCGGCCTCGGCGGCATCGCGACGCAGGCGCTGGTCAATCCCTATTACGGCATCGACGGTTTGAAGCTGCTGCGCGAAGGCCGCACCCCCCGCGACATCGTCGAGACCCTGATTGCAGCTGATAACGGCCACGAAAGCCGGCAGCTGCACATCCTGGACGCCAGCGGCCGCGTCGCCGCCCATACCGGGCGCGATTGCGTCGACTGGTGCGGCCATGTCGAGGGCAACGGTTGCTCGATTGCCGGCAACATGCTGGCGGGCGCAAGCGTGCTGGACGACACCGCGCAAGCCTACATCACTGGCCAAAGGCTGCCATTCGCGCAACGCCTGATCGCGGCGATGCGATCAGGCGAAGCCGCGGGCGGCGACAAGCGCGGCAGGCAGTCGGCAGCGCTTGTGATTTACGGCGACGAGGAATGGTCGGCGCTTGATCTGCGCGTCGACGATCACACCGATCCGCTTG
>WNGG01006930.1_pt1 | contig 21107 bp, 22 predicted proteins | sample 5400661 | NCBI WGS metagenome assembly WNGG01 (sample SAMN13153372, study PRJNA577476) | soil metagenome | isolation source: 100 cm soil or saprolite under Garry oak tree replicate 1 | place: USA:California | collected 2016-06-15
GTGAACCTCCACGGGGAGCCGGAGTTTGGCGGCAGCGGAGCGCGCGAGGGGCACTACCCAGGGACGGGCATCGGATACCACGCGTCGTACGTCGCGGACGAGGAATTGCTCGCGGAAGAGCGATAGTCTAATCTTTGGCGGTGGATGCGGGGCCGTGCCGCGGGACCCGCACGAAACGCGTACGAAGCTCGAGGCGGCGATCTGCGCGGAGATGGGCCGCCAGGCGCTGCCGCACGAGCACCGGACCCTCCACTACCGGATCCGAATGAAATCGGACAAGGTCGCGAAATACGACCCCGCGATCGTCGTCCGCCGTGGCCCGATCCTGTTCCTCGTGGAGCCATGCTCCGCCCCCGGCGCAGCAGTCGAGCGACTCACGCAATTCCTCGATCAACATTCCCCCGAAATCGTCTTGGCGATCGTCGCGCCGAAGCGGGTCGCCGCCAAACTGTCGCCGGAAAGCTACGACGAGCTGTACGAGGAGGAAGACGTTCTCCGCCTCGTTAAGATTCGCCTGAGATTCGCTTCAATTTCGCCTCAATGGAGCGAGGGAGCCTCCGAAGGCGACCGGCGCGACCAACCCATCGCGCGCCTAACCTTCCGGCGCGAGCGGGACCTCTTCGAGCCCGTCGAGCCCGACGACGAGCTTCGCGACGCGCTGCTCCGCCGTCCGCAGGGCCGCGCTGCACCGCCGGTACAGCGTGAGGCCTTCCTCGAACGTCCGGAGCGCGTCGTCCAGGCTCGACCCGCCGCGCTGGAGCGTCTGCACCTTCGCCTCGAGGGCCTCGAGGTCCGCCTCGAACCCCCCTACCGTCGTTTCGTCCGTGTCACCCGACATTCCACATCACCGTCTTGGAGCATGACGAGGAGCGGATCTCCCGGGGAGACCGCGTCGACGGACGTGACGACACGCACCCCCTTCAGGGCGATCGCGTACCCGCGGCGCAGCGTCGTCAACGGGTTGAGGGTCTCCAGCTTCCCGAGGATCGCGTCGAGGCGACCTCGACGGACCTCCAGCGCGTTGCGCACGTCGGCGAGTCCCTGCCGCGCCGCCGCGACTCGCCGCTGGATGATCTCCAACTTCGCCGCCAACAACGACGGCGTGAGCGCCGCCCCGAGCCCGTCCGCCCGCTGCTGCGCGTCCCGAACCCGTCGGGACGCTTCGCGCACGAGGCCGGCGGCCAGGGCGGTCAACGCGCGCAGCACCTCGGAACCGTCCGGCACGACGAGCGCGGCGGCCGCGCTCGGCGTTGCGGCTCGGACGTCCGCCGCCATGCCCGCGATCGTCACGTCCGTCTCGTGGCCGACTGCCGCCACGATTGGAACCCGCGAGGCCGCGATCGCCCGCGCGAGCCGTTCGTCGTTGAACGCCCACAGGTCCTCCGCGGAACCGCCACCCCGCGCCAGGATGATCACGTCGACCGCGGCGGCGTTCAGACGTTCGATCGCCTCCGCGAGACTCGCCGCGGCGCCCTCTCCCTGCACGAGGGCGGGGGACAGGATGAGGTCCGCGAGGGGATAGCGGCGGCCGAGGACGCTGACGACGTCGTGGATCGTCGGGGGAACTTGGGCAACGGACGCTTGCGCGATGCGTCCAGGACGCCGTCGCGGGCGAGCGCCTCGCGCGTCTGCTCGAACGCCAGCCAAAGGCCTCCCGGTCCGTGGGGCCGCACGGCTCGGACGATGAGCTGCGGCTGCCCTCGTCCCGGATAGAAATCGAGGTCCGCGCGGACGAGGACCGCGAGGCCATCCCGGAGCGAGGATCGCGGATCGACCTCGGAGCGGAAGAGGACGCACGCGAGTTGGGCGCCCTCGTCTCGGAGCGTGAAGTACGCGTGCCCCGAGGCGGCCCGGGTCAGGTCCCGCACCTCCCCCCGCACGAACACGGGCTGGGGCTGCGCGCGGATCAGGTCCCGCAACCGGTCGCACAGTTCCGTGACGGTCAGGACCTCAGGGCCCTCCGCGACCTCCGACCGCGACGCCAGCGTCGCCGCGCTCTTGAACGACACCCTGCCCTCCCGTCGAGAGGAACGCGGCGGGATATACAGGTCCCCAGGAGGGGTCGACGAAAGTGCCCCGTCACGGAATTTCTCGCGACCGCCGAAGGCGCCGTCGGAAGAGCAACGTCCCGGTGACGCCGGCCGCGGCGATCACCGCCAAGAGCGCGAGCGCGGCAATCCAAGGGGCGAAGTCCACGGCCACCGTGTTCAGGAATACGTCGTGGACGACAGTCCCGTCCCCCACCGACGCGTTGAATCCAAGTCTCGCCTCGCGGTCTCCTGCGACAACCCGGAGCTCGAGGGAATCTCCCTCCCGAAACCACGTGGGATACGCGACCGTGATCGCGTACGCCCCGCCGCTCGTGGTCGTCGTGGCGGTGCGGCCGTTCGCGAGGTCAACGAGCGTCACCGTCGCGCCGTCGAGGAGCGCCCCACCCTGTCCCGTCACGTAGCCGCGGAACGTGATAGGTTGCTGAATCTCGAGCGACGAAACCACGGTCAAGTTCCGGAGTGTCCCGCCATTGAAGAGGTAGAACGTGACCTCGTAGAACCCGCCGTCGGAGAACGCGTAGCGGACCTCGTCGGTTCGACCCATGCCCGCGACGTAGGCTCGGGAAAACACGTAGGCGCCGTCCCGGTACACGTCCACCGCCAACGTCCCGTTCGTCGCCGGCTGGAACCGCAGCACGAGGGTGTCCTGGTATCCGTCCGCATTCGCGTCGGTCGTGGCGGCGGTGGCGGTCAGGCCGACTTGGGGGCGCGTCCCGATCGGGTATGAGAGCAGGAACTCGTCCCACGCGCTCTCCTGACTGAACGTCAGCGCGGCGTACTGGGGATCGCCGCCAATCGTCGGGAAGTACAGGGAAATGCCATGGGCATGAGCGGCGTGCACGTCGTTGATCGGCGACGGGTTGTCCCAGTGCCGCTCGTAGACGACCGCCGCGCGGATCGCCGCCTCGAGGGCCTCCCCGACGCGCTCCACGCGGCGACTCGGGATGCCCGCGAGGACGTTCTCGACGAAGTGGTACAGATCGTACTCGAGCCCGCCGGGGCCGCTGTTCCACTCGTAGTGCTCCGTCGCGTCCCGGGCGAGGACGACCTCGGTCGTGAAGTACGGCTCTTCCGACGACACCTCGGCGAGGAACGCGTTCAGCGCCGCCACGAGGGGAGGGAGGCCCGCCGCGTTCACGACGCTGAGGGCCACGCTGTACGCGGATACGCCCTCGTAACTCTCCACGTACCGGTCGACGAGCGCGGTTGCCGCGTCCGGCGGCGCCGCAGAGGGATTCGCGGTCAGGAACGTGAGGAACGCGTCGTACGGCCACCCCGCGAGCGGCTCATCCTTCTCGCTCCCCACGAAGTAGTCTGCATAGTCCGCGAGCTCGTCGTCGATCTCGAGGGTCATCCGGCACGCGTCGTTCCCGATCACGTCGATTCGCTGCCCGTTCGTCGCGACCACCGCTGCGAGCGCGCTCCGCAGTTCCGGCGCTGTCAGCCGGTCGTTCGGCACCGGGTCGTCGTCCGCGACGACCCCCTGCCACCCGTCGCCATGATCCCAGAGGACGAGGAAGTAGTGGTCCGCGGGGTAGTTCTGCATCCCCCAATCCACGAACCTCGTGAGGTTCGCGGGGTCCGCCATGTTCACCTCGCCGAGGGCGACGGGGAGGGCGTTCGCGGGATCGGGGGTCAGGTCCTTCGTGACGTAGAACAACTTCGTGTCGCTCCAGTCGCCGTACCGAGGATCGAAACCGGCGATCCGGTCGAACTGGACGACGATGTTCACGTCCGCGGTCGAGCCCACTTTGGCCATCTCGAGGAAGTCCTCGATGCCCCACTGCTCGAGGTTGTTGTCCGCGTCCATGTAGACGAGGAAGGTCCACCGCTTCGCTGGCGGCGCCGCCACATGCATGGGAAACGCGCCCAAGAGCAAGAGAAACGCGGCGAGCGCGGGGAGGAGCCGCACGGGTTTCCATCCTTGGGTTCCTATTTGGACGTTTGCCCCACGTTACTGGGCGCGGAGGTCCCGCGCGCATCCGTTCGATCGCCGCCCGCAACGTGCCGCCCGTCGTGACGACGTCTTCGACGAAAACGACCCGGTCGCCAGAATCCATGTCGCCCTCGAACGGCACCCTCGTGCCATGTTCCTTCGCCTCTCTCCTGACAATCACGAACGGAGTCCCGATCTCCAGGGAAACCGCCGCCGCGATGGGAACCGCGCCGAGCTCCACCCCCGCGACCCGCTGAAATCCCCTCGCGTGCGGGGCAATCCGCCGCGCGATCTCCGCCAGAAGGTCCGGTCGCGTGGTCGCTTTCTTGATGTCCACGTAGTAGTCGCTCGTCTTTCCGGACGCGAGTGTGAACGTTCCGAACTTGAGCGCGCCGCAGGCTACGAGCGCACGCACGAACTCGCGGTCGTTCACCACGGCACGTCCTTTTTCCCCAGCCGGAATCCGATCACGTTCACCAGCCGATGCAAGACGGGTGTAATAACCGTGACGAACGCGAACCCATAAATCGCGTCCCCCGTGACGTAGTGACCGAGGAAGAAGCCGTAGTCCGCGAGCACGAGGAGCCCGAACGCGCCCAGGTAGAAGTCGTACCAATCCAGCCCCGGTGCCCGAGCCCCCCTCGCCTTCCCCGCCCGACGCTTCACGTATGCTCCGAGGAGATCGCCGAGCAAGGCCCCGGTCGGAAGGACGAGGATCGGGAGCAGCCCCGCGGGGAACACGCCCCAGGAAAGGTCCGGGTCCAGGACGCCCGCCGCCCCCCATTGGATGAGACCGAGGATGATGCCGCACGCGATGCCACCCGCGAGCCCGCGCCACGTCTTCCCGTCCCCGAAGAGACGAAATCCATCGCGGAGAAAGCGCCCCCCGTCGATCGGCCGACCGCCGCCAAACAACACCGCGGACGGGTTCGCCACGTACGCGGGGAGGAAGAACCAGAACGCTTGGGCGAGTGCGAACCCCAAGGACACGGCCGTTGGAAAGGCGGCGCCGCCAAAAGGCTAACGGTTACCGGGCCTGATAATTTCTTCATCAATCCTTTATACCCTCGGTCCCGTGAGTCGTCTCCCATGGCGGAAGCCGCGGTTGCGAAGGCCGAGGCCGGCAGCGCGCGCCTTCCCTCGTTCATCGAAGGGTTCGACGACGTGCTGGGCGGCGGGATCCCGCGCGGGAGCGTGGTGCTGGTTTGCGGCACGCCGGGCACGATGAAGACGTCGCTCGCGTTCTCCATCCTCTACAACAATGTGAAGGCGAACGGGTCGAAGGCCTTGTACATCTCCCTCGAGGAGGGTCACGAGGACCTCAAGGGCGCCATGAACGACCTGGGGCTCGCGGGGATCGAGGACATGGAGATGTACATCCTGGACGTCTCGAAGATCCGCCTCGAGCACAAGGAAGAGGAGACCGCGAAAAACTGGCTCGAGATCCTGCAGACGTACATCGACCAGCGGGTGCGGGTGAACAAGTTCGACCTCGTGGCCATCGACTCCCTTTCGGCGCTGTATTCCCTGAGTCGCATGGACAACGCACGGCGGGAGTTGTTCCACTTCTTCGGGTTCCTGAAATCCCTACCCGCCACGACGTTCCTCGTGAGCGAGACACCGCACGGGTCCGAAGGCTTCGGGGCCTACGACGAGGACTTCCTCGCCGATGGGATCCTCCTCCTGAAGCACTTCGAGGCGGGCATCAGCGACGTGCAGCTTCGGATCCGGTGCGTAAAGATGCGACGCGCGCGACACGACAAGGGGTACTACCGACTTCTTCACAACGAAAAGGGCTTCCAGATCACGCGCGTGATCTCCGAGTGATCCGCGGACGGCGGTCATCGCAAGTCCCGCGACCTGAACGCGTGGTATCCTCAGACCAGAGTATCAGGCGTGATAACGAGGGACGCATCCATTTATAAGGCGAGGCCCAGAAACCTACCCGTCGATGGATGACATCATCCGGACCCGCATCGAGGGCCTCGACACGGTCCTCGGCGGCGGCATCCCGCGAGGCCACCTCGTCCTCGTCTGCGGCACGCCGGGCACGATGAAGTCGACCCTGTGCTACACGACGATGTACAACAACGCCGTCGAGGGTGAGAAGGGGCTCTACATCTCCCTGGAACAGGACGGGGAGCACCTCCGCCGCTCGATGTCCAAGATGGGGATGGAGGACAACGGCGACGGTCGCGTGTACATCCTGGACCTCGGCACGATCCGCCGCGAGCTCGCGGACAAGGAGACCCAGAAGGACTGGACGCAGATGCTCGTGGACATCGCGCGCCAGGCCGTCCGCGAGGATCGGTACACGATGCTCACGATCGACTCCCTCGAAGCGTTCTACGCCCTCGCGAACCTCGAGAACCCTCGGCGGGAGCTGTTCCACCTGTTCACGGAGATGCGGGAGTTCGGCATCACCGTGTTCTTCATCACGGAAGCTCCGATCGGTTCGAAGGTCCTTACGAAGAACGGCGAGGACTTCCTCGCGGACGGCATGCTCCTCTTGCAACACTTCGAGGTCGGGGAGACCGACGTGCAGCTCCGGATGCGATGCGTGAAAATGCGCCAGATGGGCCACGCGCCCGGCTGGTTTGCGGTCCACCACGACGGGACCCGGTTCCTGATCAGCCAGGTCCTGAGCCGCCGCCGGCGAACGCCGGAGCCGGACGAGTCCGAGTGAGTCGTGGCGCAAGGTTCTTGGTCGCGCTCGATCGTTGCGCGTCGTGCCCGATCCGCGCGTGGTTGACGTCTGGATGCGATGGGAATTCGACAAGCTGAACGCCGGAATCGTCCAACGACCCCGAACGCTCTCGTCCTTGTTGCGCGGGGAGACCCTCCAAACCAGGGAAGGCGAGGCATATCATGTGGAACGTCCCATCTTGGAACGCCTGGCTGCCGCGTGTTCCTCCGAGGAGGCGGGACGATTGCGGCTACCCGTCTCGGTGCACTTCTCCGCGGACGTCGCGGATGCGGCGTTCGTGATCGACGCGCTGGCGGCGGACGTGCTCCGCCGGTTGGAAGGATGGGGGCCCGCCTATCCGTTCCGCGATGGCAGGATGTGGCTGCCGCACTCGTTGGCGGTGGACCTTCTCTTTCGATACGGTGGAGCGCTCCAGCGGCTCATGCTGTGAGCACGACCCTACGGCTCGGGCTTCTTCCGCTGGTTCCAAACGTCCTCGGGGACGTCGTCGTAGATGGACACCCGCGCGCGAGCCTCTCGCTCCTTCGCGGCCTGGACGAGCTCATGGATCCGCTCCTTCCGGAACATCCAGTAGTGAATCCGCCACTCCCGCCCGTCGTAGAGCGTGGTCTCCTCGCGCTCCGTGGTCAGGATCCCGGAGTCCTCGAGCATGTAGAACGCGTCCCGGTCCTCCGGCTCGAGAACGTTGTCGATGATCCGCTCGGAGTACCCGAAGAAGTTCAACACGTGCTGCGCCATCGCCCGGGCCTCGTCATCCTTCATGCCCGCGCGGTCGATGCTGTTTCGGATTGCCCGCGTCAGGTCTTCCACGGTGAGGGTTCCGAGGGGGCCTGGCTCGGTCTTGGTCTGGATCGCCATGAACCGGCCTTCGCGGGTGCGTATGGTGGGCACTCGCTATTTATACCTTCCGCGGAGGCGGCGTTTGTTGATTCTCAACCACCCGTGGAGGTCGGAAGGCATAAAGACCCTCCGACCTACTATTGCTCTCGGGGCACCGGGGGAGGCCTTAGAGAACTCGATGGCCAAAGACGAAAACGTCGCACGCGAACTCGCGGAACTTCGCGATGAAGTCCAACGGCTGCGGGAGGCCGTCGCCGCGATCGCCGGGGCGCGGGCGGAAGGCCGCGCGTCGGGGCGGGTTCGCACGTTCGTGGAGGGGTTCGACGACGCGCTGGAAGGCGGCATCCCGGCGGGTCACGTCGTCATCCTGGCGGGTCCATCCGGATCGATGAAAACGTCCCTTGCGTTGAGCATGTTGCACCACAATCGGCGGGAGGCGGGGCTCAAGGGATTGTACATCTCCCTGGAGGAGGGCCGGGAGAGCCTCCTCCGAACGATGGAGCGTTTGGGCATGAAGCCCGAAGAGGACTTCATCGTCGACATCGGGAAGCTCCGGACGGAGCACGAAGACGTCGAGACCGCGCGGGACTGGCTGACGATCATCAAGGAATATCTAACGCGTCGGCTGGAAAAGGGGGGGGTCGGCCTCGTGGTCATCGATCCAGTGAATTCCCTGTACTCCCTGGCGGAGCTCCACAATCCTCGCCGCGACTTGTTCCACTTCTTCACGTACCTTCGCGGCCTTGAGGTGACGACCCTACTCATCGCCGAGGCGGAGGGTCCGAACGGTTTCCCGAACCATGAAGAGTTCCTTGCAGACGGAGCGATCACGCTCTCGTATGCGAACGAAGCGGACGGGCACGTGGAACTACAGATTCGTTGTGTGAAGATGCGGCACGCGAACCACACACGCGACTACTTCCGCCTCGAGTTCGAGGACGGACGATTCCGGGCCCGGCGCGCGGGCCGCGGGTGAACCCTAAAGGTTGCCGCGGATCTTGTTCCGGTCGATCTTCACGGACGCAGGCGTCGCGAGGAGCCAGTTCTTTCCGATCGCCGCGACGTCGCCGCCCGTGTCCCGGGCGACGTTCTTCAGATCAGCGGTGATTCGCTTGAGGGCGAGCTCATCGTTCGCGAGCGAGGTGTAGTCCACGAGCAGGAAATCGCCATTGTAGACGTGCGTCGTGAGGTCACCCAAGTCTTCATAGCGGTAGATTTCCGCGACCCGAACCCAGTGATCCGCGTTCACGCCGAGGGGCTGATCGTCCTCGAACGTGAGTTCGCCCAGGTCGATGTACGCGTCCGACTCGGCGGCGCTGCCGCCTTCCACGAGCTTCTTTAGGGGCTTCTTGATGAAGGCCATTCGGTCCCATCCCGTATTCCCACGAATGACCAAGGGGGACTTAAAGGTAGCGCAACATCGGCGCCGGACGCGAAAAGCGCTGCGTCCCTCCATAGAAAGGCCCCTGGACGCGTAACCGCAACACAACTCTCAAATACGGCCGCCATCTACGCGAAACGGTTCCGTGTGTACGACATCATCGTGATCGGAGGAGGACCCACCGGTCTCACCGCAGGTCTCATGGCGCGGACGCGGGACCTGTCCACCCTCGTCCTCGAGGCGAAACGCTTCGGCGGTCAGTTGAAGTTCCTGTACCCGACGAAGTCCGTGTACGACTACCCCAGCTACATCGCGATCGAGGCGGAGGACCTGGGAGGCCTTTTCGTGAACCACGCACGCGAGGCGGGGTGCGAGATGCGCGAGGGGGAGGAGGTCCTCGAGATCAAACGCCGGAAGCACGACCTCCTCGTGGAGACGGACAAGGGATCGTACGAAGGACGCGCCCTCATCCTTGCGCTCGGCTGGGGGCTGTTCCGGCCCAAGACCCTGAACATCCCCGGCGAGGCCGAACTCGACGGCCACGGCGTCTATTACATGATCCCCGACCGCCGGATGTTCAAGGGCAAGCGCGTCGTGATCGTCGGCGGCGGCGACAGCGCCCTCGAGGCCGCCCTCCAGCTCGTGGCGACGGCCGGCCATGTCACGGTCGTCCACCGCCGCGACCTGTTCCGCGGGATGGAGAAGAACCTGGACGCGATGAAGCGGGTGCCCGTCGAGATGCTCGTCAACTCGGAGGTCACCGAGATCCAGGGGAACGGCGCGGTCCAGCACGCCGTCGTCTACAACAACCAGACTTTGGAGCGGCGCGTGATCGAGGCGGACGCGGTCATCGTGCAGGTCGGCTTCGCGACGAACCTGGAGAAGGTGCGGCGATGGGGCGTGGAGCTCGAGGGGGACCGCCACATCCGCGTCCGGCCGGACATGAGCACGAACGTGCCCGGCGTCTTCGCGTGCGGGGACATCGTGTCGTACCCGAACAAGGACAAGCGGATCGTGACGGGCGCCGGTGAGGCGGTCACCGCGGTCATGTCCGCGTACAAGTACCTGCGGACCCCCTACTGGGCCTAGTCAGTCCAGCTCGTCGAGCTTCCATAGGTCGTCGCCGACGTGGTGGATCGACTTCACGGCCTTTCCCTTGTCCGCAGCCGCCATCTCCGCCCCGGACATCAGCGCCTCGCCCACCGCGAGCGGCTGGCGATTCCGCTCGTCGCGCACCCAGACGAGGTCCCTCGCAACAATCCCGGGATCCGCCTCGACAATCCCCGGGGCCATCACGTCCGCACCGTTATAGACGAACTTGACCGCCCCCATGTCGACCGTCACGTACCGCCGCGTGGGGCGGTATGCGATGAGGCCGCGCACGGTCAGCACAGGCCGGTCCCCGACCAGGAGCCCCATCGCCTTCTGGTCGACGAGGAGCACGCGGAACGGGCCCGCCTCCGCGAGGTCGACGGGTTCGTCCGGCTGGAACGCGGAACCCCCGAACGCGGACTCGAGCGCCGCAGCAAGGTCCGCCACATCCTTCCGCCGCAGCCGTTGGCGGTTCCGAACCCGGAGCACACGCCCGCAACGGGAGCGCGCTACTTATCGGAATCGGCTATCCGACGCGGGAGTTCGCCCGTTCGAAACACCGCGCGGCCTCCTCGGGCCGCGACAGCGCTTCGAGGGCCTTGCCCTTGTACAACCACGCGGGACGGAAGTTCGCGTTCCTCGCGAGGGCGTCGTCGAACAACCGCAGCGCCCGCCTCGGATCGCCGCCCTCGAGCACGAGCCGACCCTTCTCGCACCAGTACTCCTCACGCGTCGCGTCCGCCCCGATCGCCGCGTCGAGGGCATGGAGGGCGCCGCGCGCGTCCCCGACCCGGGCGCGGGCGCGGGACAACGTGAACCAGACCAAGTCCGCGGGCTCACCGGCTCGGAGCGCATCCTCAGCGCCCGCAATCGCGTCCTCGGGTCGCTTGGCGGCGAGCAGGATCTGCGCTCGCAGCGTCCGAATCGGAGCGCCCATCTCAATCGCAAAGTCCGCGGCGGCGAGGGCCTCCGCAGTCCGGTTGAGCCCCAGGTACAGGCTCGCGAGATCGACGTGCGCCTCCCGATCCTCGTGCATCTCGACACACGTCTGGAAGGCCTGGAGGGCCTCGTCCGTCCGGCCGACGGCAGCCAGGGCGCGCGCCTTCGCCCGCCACGCGTGCCCGGACTCGGGATCCGCGCCGATCGCCTCGTGGGCCGCGAACACGGCCTCGTCCGCGCGTCCCAGGCGGACGAGGAGCTCGACCCGGGTCGCTAGGACCCGAGGTTCTTTGCGCAACTCCGGCATCGAATCGATGAACGCGAGGGCGTCGCCGTGCCGCTCGAACTCGAGGAGCAACTTCAGCTTCGCGGCGGCGGCCTCGACGTTCCCCGGGTCCGCCTGGAGCACGAAGTCGTGACATCGGAGGGCCTCCCGATAGCAGTACTCCGCCTCGTCCGCGTTCCCGATCCGCTCGCAGATGTGCGCGCGGAGGACCCACGCTTCGTCGAACCCGGCGTTCAGGATCAACGAGTTGTTCACGGCCTCGCGCGCCTCGTCGAGCCGGTCGAGACGGAGGAGGACATCCGCCTTCGCGTACCACGCGTGGTCGTAGTTCGGATTCAGCTCGAGGGACTGGTCGATCAGCTCGAGCCCCACCTCGTGCTTCCCGAGCTTGCTGAGCGCGTACCCTTTCGCATACAGCGCGTAGTCGAAGTCCGGCTTGACCTCGAGGGACTTGTCGTGGTACGGGATCGACTCCCCGTGGCGTCCCATCTTGTCGAGCGCGTTCCCGATGTTGTTCCAGGCGATCTCGTAGTCGGGGTTCACCTCAATCGCAGCGAAGAAGTACGGAAGCGATTCCTCGTACCGGCCGAGGTTGTACAGGGCATTCCCAAGGTTGTTCCAGAGGACCTCGTCGTCCTTGTCGAGCTCGAGCGCCTTCTTGTAGCACGCAATGCCGTCCTCGAGCTTGTCCATCCCGTGGTACGTGTACCCCTTGTTGTACCAGGCGTGCTTGTATCGCGGGTTGATGGCGAGGGCTCGGTCGTAACACCGCAAGGCCTCGTCGTGAATCCCGAGCATGAAGAACGTGAACCCCTTGTTATTCCATGCCTCCTCGCTCCGGGGGTTGATCGCGAGGACCTTGTCGTACGACTCGAGGGCTTCCTCGTAGCGCTCCAACGCGTACAGCGCGTTCCCCATCCCGTTCCAGGCGTCTGCGTAGGCCGCGTCGATGGCCGCCGCGCGTCGGTACGCCGCCACCGCATCGTTGTAGCGCCCGAGTTCCTCGAGCATGAGCGCCTTGCGGAGCCAAGCGGCCTTGTCGTTCCCGTCGAGCTCCACGAGCCGGTCGTAGCACTCGAGGGCTTTCCGGGTCCGGCCGAGGTGCGCCAAGGCGATCCCGCGGTCGTACAGGGCAATCCGATACGCGGGGTCCAGCTCGAGCGCGCGATCGTAGCACTCGACCGCCTTCTCGTACTGCGCAAGGTACGAGAACGCATTTCCCATGTTGTACCACGCGACCTCGTAGGAGGCGTCCGCCTTCAACGCCTCCCGATAGGAGTCGAGCGCGTCCTCGTGCCGGCCGACGGAATCGAGCGCGACGCCGCGGTTATTCCAGACGACTTCATCGCGGAGGCCGAGCTCTATCGCACGGTCGTAGTGGGGCAGCGCCTCGTTGAACCGCTTCGCATCGCACAGGGCGTTCCCCTGAAGGAACTCCTCGGCCGCGGAATCCTCGGGGATCGGTTGGACCTCGATCGCCATGCGCGACGCACCTACCGGGGACGCCGTTATAAATCTCTTCCGACCTCGTTCCCCTCCGCGGTCCAGCGTTCAATACAGGAGGCATTCCACGAGACGATCGCCCACGTTCTTGGGCGCGAGCGGGTCGGGTGGTCGGAACGTGACCACGACGGCACGCTCGTCCCCTCGCACGCCCACGACGGCACGTCGCATCGGCTCGGACGCGTCCGCGAGGATGGCTTCCACGCGCGCGCGGAGCGCCGCAGTTTCGTCGGGCCGAACCTTGCGCATCCCGTCCAGCCCCTCCGAGCGCCACTCCTCGAGATCTCCGAGGGCCTCCGCTTCCTCTTTCGCGCGTGCGGGATCGAGGCGACGTTCCTCGAGGAACGCAAGGAAATCCCGCCCCTCCCAGCCGCACGTGGGCATGGCCACCGGGCACCGCGGATGGAATCGACATCCCGCCGGGGGATGGATCGCGTCGGGGACCTCGCCCGCCGGAAGGACTTTCTCCGAACGCCGCTCCGGGTCGGGGACCGGGATCGCCTGGAGGAGGGCCCGGGTGTAAGGGTGCTTCGGGTCCGCGTAGATATCCTTCGCGGGACCCATCTCCACGATGCGCCCGAGGTACATAATCGCGATCTCATCGCACATGAACTTCGCGGTCGCGAGGTCGTGGGTGATGAACAGATAAGTGAGGCCATAGCGAGACTGTAGGTCAAGCATGAGCTGGAGAATTCGCGCACGCACGGACATGTCGAGCATCGCCACGGGCTCGTCCGCAATCACGAGCCGAGGCCGCAGGGCGAGCACCCGGGCGAGGACGGCCCGCTGCTTCTGTCCGCCGCTCAGTTCCCGCGGGTACTTGTCGTGGACGAACTCCGGCGGCCGGAGACCCACGTCGTCGAGGACACGGAGGACCTCCGCTCGGACTTCCGCGTCCGACTTGGCGGGAATCCGTTCCCCGTCTTCTTGCACGATCCCGTGCGTGCGAACGACGTCCCCAATCGCCTCGCCGATCGTCATCGCCGGGTTCATGGCTCCGTGTGGATCCTGATACACGACCTGGATTCGCTGTCGTAGCCGCACGAGGTCGTCGCGGCTCCGTGCGGTCACGTCCTTTCCCTCGAAGGTGATGCGACCCGCGGTGGGCTTCGCGAGCCCAATCAACGCCCGGGCCACCGTGGTCTTCCCGCACCCGCTTTCGCCTACAAGGCCAAGGACGGATCCGCGGGGTACCGAGAACGTGACGCCGTCCACGGCGTGCACGTTCAGACCGCTGCCCCCGAGCAGGCGATGCACGAATCCCTTGAAGACGGGGAAGTGGACTTCGAGATCTTGCACGTCCAGGATGGCCTCGGTCACGACGGCGCCTCGTACAGATGACACGCGACGCTGCTCCCCGCGCTATCTCCGGGCCGGGGCGTCGGGTACACGGTCCTGCAAATCTCCATGCGCTCTCCACACCGGTCGTAGAAGGGGCAGCCCAGCAGTTCGCCGAGGAGGCTGGGCGGATCCCCCGGGATCGAGTACAGGTCTTGCGTCTCGATATCGATCACGGAGCGGAGGAGCCCTTGCGTGTACGGATGCAGCGGCTTGCGAAACAACGCGCGGGTCTCCGATTCCTCGATGATGTGACCGGCATACATGACCGCGACGCGGTCCGCGAACTGCGCCACCAGGCCCAGGTTGTGGGTGATCAGGAGGACGCCCATCTGGTACTCGTCCTTGATCGACTGGAGGAGGCGAAGGATCTGAGCCTCCAAGATCACGTCGAGGGCGGTCGTGGGCTCGTCCGCGACGAGGAGGGTCGGGTTGAACAACAGCGCGAGTGCGATCATCGCGCGCTGTCGCATCCCGCCGCTGAGTTCGTGGGGATACATGTCCATCCGGTCCGGTGGCACGCGGACGGAGGCGAGGACCCTCTGTGCGCGTTGAACCGCGTCCTCCTTGGAAATCTCCGGGTCGTGGGCCCGGAGGGTTTCGACGAAATGGCCACGGATCCGCATGAGGGGATCGAAGCGAGTCATCGGATCCTGAAAAATCATCGACAGGTTTCGTCCCCGAATTTGCCGAAGCTCCTTGGACGAGAGGGTGAGAAGGTCCTTCCCGCCGAACTCGACGGAGCCGCGGGCCTTCGCATTCTCCGGGAGGAGGGCGAGGACGGCGCGCCCCAGGGTGCTCTTCCCGCACCCGCTTTCCCCGACGAGGCCGAGGGTCTCCCCGGTCTTCAGGTCCAGGTCCACGCCCTGCACGGCACGGACGGGACCCGCGGACGTCTTGAAGGTGACGGAAAGGTTGCGGAGCCGCAGAAGGGCTTCGCCGGGATCGCTCATTGCCGCTCCCGGAGGAGCGGATTCAGGATGTCGTTCAGCCCCTCCCCCACGAACGTGAGCGCGGTTGTGAGGAGGATGATGAAGAGGCCGGGATAGAACGTCGCCCACCACGCGCTGTCGAACACCTGCCAGTTCAGACTGATGTCGAACCCCCAATCCGGGATACCCGGCGGCAGGCCGAGTCCCAGGAACGTGAGGCCCGCGGCGGTCAGAACGGCGTCCGCAGCGTTCACGCTAAAGATCACGGGGATGTTCTGGGCGACGTTGGGGAGGACATAGCCCGCAATCACTTTCCGCCTCGGCATCCCGAGGGCGACGGCGGCTTCCACGTACAACTCCTGCTTGACGGACGCCACGTGGTTTCGAATTACGCGGAAGTACGTGGGAATGTAGACGATCGCGACCGCGATCGAGATGTTCAGCACGCCGCGTCCGATTACCGCCGCCACCGCAATCGCGAGGAGGAGACCCGGGAACGCGTAGATCGAGTCCATGACCAGAACGAGGATGCGATCGAGGCGACCCCCTTGGAAGCCCGAGACGAGGCCGAGGGGGAGTCCGACGATCAGGGAGAGCAGGGTCGAGACAACGACGATCAGCAACGGGGTGCGACCACCGTACAGGATCCGGCTGAACACGTCCTGTCCTCCCCGGTCCGTGCCCATCAGGAACAGACCGCCGGGGGGCGCGGTGACCGCGCCGGCCTTCGTGTTCGGGTCGAAGGGCGCGAGGACAGGAGCGAAGATCGCGAGGACCACGATGACGAGGATGACCGTAAGTCCGACCCAGACAAAGACCCCCGACATCGTGTCGGACTCGCGGAAGAACCGGTCCAAGAGGTGGCCCACGACGGACTTTCGGCCTCTGGCAACCCATTTCGATAGATACGCCATCGCCATGGTCAGTACCGAATCCTTGGGTCGATGAACGCGTTCAGGATGTCAATTCCCAGGCTGATGACCACCATGAGAATCCCGTAGTAGACCACGGCCCCCTGGATTGTGGGATAGTCCCGGAACCCGATCGCCTGATACACGAAACGGCCCATGCCCTCGAACGAAAACACGGTCTCCGTGAGGATGGCCCCGGAGAATAGGAGGGCGAACGTGAGACCCATCGTCGTGACGACGGGCACCAGCGCGTTCTTGAGCGCGTGGCGGTAGAACACGATCCATTCCCTAATCCCGCGCGCCCGGGCTGCCTCGACGAAGTCCGACCCCATGGCCTGGATGACGTTCACGCGCGTGATCCTCGCGAAAAATCCGCCCAGAACGACCCCTAGGGTGACGGCGGGGAGGACGAGGTGCGCGAGCGCGTCTCGGAACGCGGTCAGGTCGCCGGCCAGGAGGCTGTCGACCGTGTACAAGCCAGTCACGTGCGGCGGCACGGCAAGCCGTGGCGAGAACCGCCCAGAAACGGGGAACCACGGTAGCCACACGGCAAAGACGAGTTTCATCATCAGGCCGAGCCAGAAGATCGGAATGTAGCGGAGGTATTGAATCGGGAGCGGGTCGTTCAGTCCCAGTTCCTGTTTGATCTGGTTGATGAGGACCGGGTTCCCCTTTTCCCCGAAGATCGTGCTCACCGGATCTCCGGGGGCGACGCGGAGGATGAAGAAGACGAACGTCAACAACAGGAACAGCATCGGGACGACGAGGATGACCCTCGTGATCACGTACGCCCGCAGGGATCCAGACCCAGCCATCGGCGAGACGACTCCGTCTCCTCCCCATCGGAGGGAGGGAAAAAGGAAAAGGTTTCCGGTATCCGCGACCTACGAGACGGTGATCGTGAAGTACCGGAAGAACTGAATCGGGTCCAGGACGATGCCGGAGACATTCGGCCGGAACACGACGACCTGCTTCGTCTGGAAGAGGGGCAGGTACGGCACGTCGTACGCGAGCCCCTGCTGGATGTCGTCGAAGAGCTGGGTGCGCTGCGTCGGGTCCGCGGTCGCGGCCTCCGCGTCAATCTTCGCATCCATCGTCGCGTTCTTGTACCAGTTGCCGAACGACGCGGTCCCTCCGGACGCCGAATGGAGGAACGGGAACACGTAGTCGTCGGAGTCGAAGTAGTCCGGGAACCAGCCGAGCAGGAAGACGTCGAAGGCGCCGGACCGCCACGCGGCCTTGTAGTCCGCCCACTCCTTCAAGTCGATCGTCACCGTGACCATCCCCGTGGCCTCCCACGCGCGCTTGAGGGCCTGGGCGACGAAAATCTCGGGGTCGCCGTAATGGGACGGCGTGTACCAGAGCGTAATGGGGAGCTTGTTCGTCGTGTCGTACCCGGCCGCCTGGAGGAGCGCCTGCGCGGCGGCGACGTTCGGCGAACTTCCGTAGTGCGTGCTGAAGACGTCCTCATGGCCGAACATCCCTTCGGGGACGAGGCTGAAGAGCGGCGAGACCGTGCTGGCGTACGCACTCGTGGCGATGTCGTTCCGATCCGTCGCGTATGCGAGCGCCTGCCGGAGGCGTGGGTCCGCGAAGATCGTCGCGCGCGGGCACCACAGGCTCGCGACACCGAGCGGGTCGCACACGTTGAACACCAAGTACCGGATGACGGGGCTCTCGCCCTCGGCCGTCCTCAGGTTCGGATTCTGTTTCAACGTGTTGTAGTCCGTCGGAAGCAGGCTCCGGTAGGCGATGTCGATCTCGCCCGTCTGGATCGCGAGCTTGAGGTCCACCGCCGTCGTGTAGCGGACGATCGTCACCTTGGCCATCGCGGGCGCCGGGCCGAAGTACGTGGGATTCGCCTGGAGGGGTAGAACTTGTCGTTCGTGAACGAGTTCGGGTCCACGGGCGCGGTGATCGTGAACGCGAGCAGGGAGTCGAATGGCGACCACTTCCGGTTGAGGTTGATCCGCACCGTGAGGGGGTCGACGACCTGGACGCCCTGTGCCGTGTAGTTCGCCCACGCGCTGTCCTTCTGCGTCCCCGCGGGAGCGTTCCAGTAGGCGGACGCGCCCACGATGGGGTCCAAGAGGAACGCGGGCTCTCCGTTCAACTTCACGACCCGGTCGATCGAGTACTTTACGACCGCCGAGTTAATCGCTACGCCGTTCTCGAACGTGGCGTTCGCACGGATGTGGAGCGTATAGGTCAGCTCGTTTGTGGTGATCCCGCCGTTCGCCAGGGTCGGCACCGAGGTCAGAAGCGCGCCCGTCGTGGTCAGGTCGGTCGTCCCCGGAACGTAGGTGAGGAGCATCGCCATCGTGTTCTGGATGAAGTTGATCGAGAAAGAGTCGTACGAGTCGGCGGGGTCGAACGTGATCTCGTCGTCCGTGGTCCCGACGACCAACGGCGCGGCCTGGCCTCCCGGTGTGGTCCCGGTCGGAGCCCGCGTCGCGTAGACGTACGCGACGATCGCCAGCACCAGAATGATAACGAGAACTCCTCCAACCCGATGGCGCCGGGAACCCCCGGCGGACTAATAAGGGTTGTCCCTTCCGATTCCCTCCATGGGAAGGAGGCTTTCCGAAGCAGCGCGCTTCCTGCGAGCCTGCGCCCTACCTTTAAGTACCCGGGGGGAAGATTAGCGGCGACCGATGGCCACGATTGAGCCCGAGCCCCCCTTCTCCAAGTCCAAGGCGATGGAGTTGCCGCGCAGCGTCGTCATCGGACACGACGCGATCCAACAGGTCGGCGAGGTCGTCGCGAAACTGAAGCTCGGACGGCGCGCGCTCGTCGTCGCAGACCCTACGACGATGAAGGTCGCTGGGGAGACAGTCGTTCAGCGACTTCAGTCGGAGAAGTTGAAGGTGTCCGAGTATCTAATCCCGGACTCCACCCTGGCGGCGGTCCGCGAAGCGGAGGAACTCGTCCGGGCGGGCGACATCGACTTCGCCCTCGGCGTTGGCGGTGGGAAGAGCATCGACGTCGCGAAGTGCGCCTCGTTCAACGCGGGTGCGCATTTCGTGAGCGTCCCGACGGCCGCGAGCCACGACGGCGTCGTGTCGTCCCGCGCGAGCATTACCGGCGATGGCGGCGAGAAGCTCAGTTTGGTAGCGCAGACGCCTGTGGCGGTGATCATGGATACAAAAGTGATCTCCGAATCGCCGTTCCGCCTCTTGGCGGCGGGATGCGGAGACATCCTGTCGAACCTCACCGCCGTGAAGGATTGGGCGCTCGGCCGGAACCTCCGGAACGAGTATTACTCCTCGTACGCCGCCGCCCTCTCGGAGTTGGCGGCGAAGCTCGTGCTCGAGAACGCCCCGAACATCAAGCCGCGCCTCGAGGAGAGCGCGTGGTTCGTATGCAAGGCGCTCGTGTCCGCGGGCGTCGCGATGTCGATTGCCGGCTCGTCGCGCCCCGCGTCCGGGAGCGAGCACAAGTTCTCCCACGCCCTGGATCGAATCGCGAAGAAACCCGCGCTCCACGGGGAGCAGGTCGGCGTCGGCACGATCATGATGATGTACCTGCACAACGGGGACTGGGAGGCGATCCGGACCGCGCTCCTCGCGATTGGCGCGCCGACGACGGCCCGAGCGATGGGCGTCACGGACGAGGAGGTCGTGGACGCCCTCGTCCACGCGCACGAGGTGAACAAGGAGCGGTACACGATCCTCGGCGACGAAGGCCTCACCCAGGAAGCGGCGGAGCGCCTCGCCCACATCACGAAGGTCCTGTAGGGGAAGGGCTTAAGCCCCGGCCGTCGATTGCGTCCTCACTGTATGTTGGGGCATGTGCCCCGGAAGGTGGGCCGCCAATCGCTCGAGGTGGCCTTCCGGTCCATGGGGTACCGGACCAAGGGGGAGACGTTCGAGCTGCACGGGTACCGTCAGCTCCGAGGACGCAGGCGGTTCCACGCGAAGGTCGAGACGTTCGGCGGTGTGGTCGTCCCGAAGGCCGCCACAATCGATCTGCACATCGACAGGATGAGCGACGACCTCCTCGGTCGGCACGGGTACGAAGTGGAGGGGCAGGTGATTCAGGACGAGATGGACCGGATCATGCGAACGTTCGATGCGGCCTCGCGGAACGGGACCGCGCGAACCGCGTGCCCGGAGTGCGGGAAAGAACTGTTCTCCGATCATCTCCGGAACCACCTCATGATCGAGCATCCGCCCTGACTAGAACAGAATGACGCGGACGCGCTCGCCCTTCTCGACGAGGTCCACGTTCGCAGGGATCTGGATGTACCCGTCCGCGTTCGCCATCGAGGTGATCGCGCCGCTCTCTTTGTACGCTGGCACCGCCAATCCGTCCTCGACACGTACGGTGTGGAACTCCACGCGTCCCATCGACGAGACGAGGCGCTTGCTCAGAGGCAAGTCAATCCACTTCTCGGGCCGTGGCGGCAATCGCGCCATGGCGCGGAGCATCGGCGCGAGCATCATGTAGCAGTTCGAGAGGCAGGACGTCGGGTACCCCGGCATCCCGAGGATCGCCTTGCCCGAGACGACCCCCAGCGCGGTCGGCTTTCCGGGCTTCACCGCCACGCCGTGAAACTTGAGCTCGCCCATCGCCTGGAGCACATCGACGATCATGTCCCTCTCGCCGACGCTCGAGCCTCCGCTGAAGACCACCAGGTCCTCCTTCGCCGCCCTCCGGATCGCGGCCTTCAGGGAGTCCAGCCGGTCCGCGACACGCACCAGCGGCACGGGATCCCCGCCCGATTCGCGGACGACCGAGGCCATCGTGTGCGCGTTGATGTCGTACACCTGCCCGGGTCGGATCCGGGAGCCTGGCGGCACGACCTCGTCGCCCGTCGTGAGAATCGCCACGCGGGGTTTCGCATACACCTCGATATCCCGCCGACCGACCGCCGCCAATGCGCCGACTTTGGCGGGGGTGAGGAACTCCCCTTCGCGTACGACGACCTCGCCTTTCTGGATGTCCTCCCCTTGCGGGGAGACGTTTTCCCCCGGGTGGACGGGCGAGTAAACGCGGACCGTCGATTCGTCGCGCTCCGTGTCCTCCACCATGACGACCGCGTCCGCGCCTCGGGGGATCGAGGACCCCGTAGCGAGCTCGACGCACACGCCTTTCGCGACACGCCGCTTCGGGACGGAATCCGCGTACAGGGTCTCGATGCACCGCAGCTCGGTGGGCCGGAACTTGCCGGCGCGATACGTGTCCGTCG
>WNGG01019632.1_pt1 | contig 21107 bp, 20 predicted proteins | sample 5400661 | NCBI WGS metagenome assembly WNGG01 (sample SAMN13153372, study PRJNA577476) | soil metagenome | isolation source: 100 cm soil or saprolite under Garry oak tree replicate 1 | place: USA:California | collected 2016-06-15
CCGGGCCAGGGCATGGGCATGAACCTTTGGATAATCAGCATCGCGATCTTCTGCGTTGGCTCACTGCTGGGCGCGCTCAACTTCATCACGACGCTGCTGAACATGCGCACGCGTGGAATGTCGCTCATGCGTATGCCGCTGACTTGCTGGGCCTGGTTCACGACGGCGGTGCTGGCGCTGCTTTCGTTTCCCGTGTTGCTTGGCGGCGGAATTCTGTTGCTGCTCGATCGGCTGGCGGGCACAAGCTTCTTTATTCCCGGCGGGCTCGTGCTAACCGGCGTACTCTCCGGATCCACTAAGGCATTTCCCTTGCACACCGGCGGCTCGCCTATTCTCTGGCAGCATCTGTTCTGGTTCTTTGGTCACCCGGAAGTGTACATCGCGATCCTGCCGGGCATGGGCGCCACGTCGCACGTCCTCGCAACTTTCGCGCGGAAGCCCGTCTTCGGTTATCGCGCAATGGTGTTTGCGATTTTCGCGATCGGGCTGCTCGGCTTCTTTGTTTGGGGCCACCACATGTTCATCAGCGGCATGAGTCCGTATTCGGCGATGGCGTTTTCGATTCTTACATTGTCGATTGGAGTGCCCTCCGCGGTGAAAACATTCAACTGGATCGGCACGCTCTGGGGCGGCAAGATACGCTTTACAACTCCCATGCTGTTTGCGATTGGCTTTGTCTCCCTTTTTGTGTCCGGCGGCATAACGGGACTGGTGCTGGGCCAGACGTCGCTCGATCTGCCGATGCACGATACGTATTTCGTGCTGGCTCACTTCCACCTGGTGATGGGCGTCGCGTCGATCTTCGGCATGTTCGCGGCAACCTATTTCTGGTTCCCAAAGATGTTCGGCCGGATGATGAATGAAAAGCTTGGGAAGCTCCATTTCTGGATCACCTTTGTAGGCGTCTATTCGATCTTCGTGCCGATGCACATTATGGGTATCGTTGGCATGCCGCGCCGGTATTCTGAGTTCACGCAATACCGATTCCTGGATTCACTCCACCCGCTGGTGGTTTTTGTCTCCGTGGCCGCAATTATCACGGTGCTGACTCAAGTAGTTTTTTACTTCAATGTGATTTGGAGCATGTTCAAAGGTAAGAAGGCGAGCGACAATCCGTGGGAGGCTACGTCACTTGAATGGACCACGGCGACGCCGCCGCCACACGACAACTTTGCCGGGCACGCGCCGACGGTTTATCGCGGGCCTTATGAGTACTCAGTCCCGGGAGCCGCGAAGGATTTTCTGATGCAGACCGAGCCGGAAGCCGCCGAAGCGCTTCTGGGAGCGGAAGGGATTAGCGGAAATGGCCACGACGGTCACAAGCACTAAGGCTGGAGCGAAAAGGGAAATTGATCGGGGCGGTGGCCCTCGATTTCCCGGACCCAATGGCAACGGGTCGCGAAAGCAAAACGGGAGTGGAGATCCGCTTTTCGAACAGCGATCGTCAGCTGCCCGATATCGGATTGGAACGTGGGTGGCTGTCGCTTCGATCGCGATGCTATTCACAGCGCTTACCAGCGCCTACATCGTGCGCGCTGCTTCAGCGCAGGACTGGCGGCCGCTGGCGATGCCACGAGTACTTTGGCTTAGCACGGCATTGATCTTGTTCAGCAGCGTTACACTCGAGACTGCACGTAGAAGTCTGAAGCAGCTATTTGAATCAGGATATGTACGTTGGCTCTCACTCACTGCGCTTTTGGGTGTGGGCTTCCTGGCGTCGCAGTTATTCGCCTGGCGTCAGCTTGCGCGGCAGGGAGTTTATCTCGCGAGCAATCCGCACAGTTCGTTCTTCTATCTATTGACGGCGACGCACGGGTTGCATCTGCTCGGCGGTTTGCTGGCGGTTGTTTATCTGCTGTTTCGCGCGCGCCGGCCGCGCGTGGATGAATTGGCGGAAGCCAGGCGCCTCGCACATGCCGATGCGGTCGCCATTTACTGGCATTTTATGGACGGTCTTTGGATCTATCTGTTTCTACTCCTATTCCTTTGGAGGTCACAGTGAGTACTGAGGCACGCGCCGAAACTTTCTCCGCCGCCGATTGGGGTGGTGGTGTGCTCCCTTATCGCGTCGGTCATCGGAAGCTGGGAATGTGGTTGTTCATCGTTTCCGACTCGCTGACGTTTTCCGCGCTGTTGATTGGCTACGCGTATTTGCGGGCGTCCAACGTCTGGCCTACGCCCTTTCCGTTCTATCCGAGCATCGTCTTCTCTTCGGTGATGACTTTCTGTTTGTTGTCTTCGAGCTTGACGATGGTCTTTGGCGTTTCCGCGTCGAGCCGCGGTGACAAAGCCGGCGCGCGGAAATGGATCCTGGCAACGATCTTCTTTGGTTTGGCGTTCATCGTGCTGCACTTGATCGAATGGAACCATCTGATCGGTGAAGGTCTGCGGCCGTTTTTCTTGCCGGAGCATTGGGTGAAGACGTTCACCACGACTGACGGCATACCGCCGTCGCCGCTATTTGGCGCTACCTTCTTTACCATCACGGGCCTGCACATGTTCCACGTGTTTACGGGAACGATTTATCTCGGCGTGGTCGCGGGACGGGTGAAGAAATTGAAGCACGAAGACGTCGAGATTAGCGGTTTGTACTGGCACTTCGTGGACCTGGTTTGGATGTTTGTGTTCCCGTTGATTTACATCCTGTCTGTCGATGTCGGCGGACACCTGGCACGGTAGAGTTTCTGGCGGAGGAAGAAAATGAGTGCACACGTTGAAGAACATTTCGCCGGCAGTAACAAACTGTTTACATCGATCTGGGCCTGGTTAATTGGGCTAACGCTGATCGAGATCTTTCTCGCTTACCGGCCCATGCCGATTCGCTACATGCTGACGATCTTGATGGGCCTATCGATTATCAAGGCGGCGCTGATCGTAGCGTACTTCATGCACATGAAGTTTGAGCGACTCAGCTTGATCCTGACGATTGTGCCGATGCTGGTTATTTGCATCTGTCTGCTGTTCGTGTTTTTCCCGGATAGTTTCCGGTCGTCGGGTCTGCGTTATAAATTCAAAGAGCCCGAGCCCGTCGCGCCGAAGAGCGTCGAGTAGCGTGGATTGAATGTCATGCGCGCATTGAGGTACATCTTGTTAATCGTTCTCGCGGGTCTGGCGATCCTAACGTTGGAGCCGGCGGGCTTCGCGCAGTGCGCGATGTGCCGGGCGTCGCTGGCCGGCTCGAATAATGCGCATTTCATCAGGAATCTGAACATCGGCGTTCTGGTCCTGCTGATTCCTCCCGTGGCGATGTTCTGTTCAATCTTTGTTGTGCTGAAGCGACATCGGAAACGAGAGGACGAGGCTTCCGCCCAAGCGTCATTGCGTGATTCGACAAATGGCCGAACAGACTGAATTGGCTATTGACGTTGAAAAGCGGACCACACGCGGTCGCGCATGTCCGCGTTGCGGCGGAAAGATTATCCCTTCAGATCGAGCGGTCTACCAAAGCACAGCCGATCCGAATGCGGTTTTTCCGATCTGGCAGTGCGAGCGTTGTGGCTACGAGGAAATGTCCGAGCGACCGAAGCCCGCAGGGAAGTCGAAGCATTGACAGCCATGACAACTTGAGTTTTGTTCCCGGATTTTCAGGCAGCATCAGTCGGAGGATTCTTGTAGAGTGACGATAAGCGAGGTCGAGGGAAGTGGCATGAAGAGAGAAACGGCACTCCTGAATATCATCTGCCTTGTGGCGGCAGTTGGGTTTGTCGCACTCGCGCTCCTGAATGCGATCTTCTCAGGCGATTTTCTCACGACGGACAATCTGTTCCTGACTTCTGTGTGTCTGGTGCTGGCGTTGATGTTTGCTGTGAACCCTTTGCTGTATCTAAAGGAGGAAGGAAGACTCCCCATTCCTTTCCAGCGAAGCACCGGAAAAGAAACCAGGCAGCTTGCCGGTAAGGGTGGTGCTGCTGGTGCTTTGCCTAGCGGTTCGAGTGTCGGTGTGGTTCGCAGTTCCTTAAGTAGCCCGCCGTTGTTGGATGCCAAAGGCCGGCCAGTTCCAACTGACGTCAAGAACATGGTCGAAAGATTCAAACAGCCGCAGCAGAAGGATGGTTGAGGCACCCGTGTCGGATCATGGCCCTGGACGAATTGACTCAGCGAGTGCTCGGAATGTTTGCGCAGTTGAACAAGGACGTGCTCGATCTGCATCAGTTGTTCGAGGCTGGCGGCAACGAGCCCGCGGCGCGGACCGCGGTGCTTGATCGGATCGAAGCGCTGGTAAAAGAAGGCTTGCTCGAAGAGCGCGGCAACGATTTTTATGCCTTGACCGACCGCGGCCGGATAGCGGCGCAGCGCGCGGAGAGTTCCGGCAGGGAAGGCTAGGATTGCCGCTTAGATCTTTAATGCCTGATTACATTCCCGTTCTGCCACACCTCAACGCCATACTCAATGCCACGAGCGCGATTCTTTTGGTAACGGGTTATACATTCATTCGGTTGCGCCGGATAACGGCGCATCGCAACTGCCAGATCAGCGCGTTCGTTTGCTCAACGCTTTTTCTCATCTCGTACCTGACCTATCACTACTTTCACGGCGCCACGCATTTTCCGGGGCAGGGGATTGCGCGGCCGGTCTACTTCACAATTCTGATCAGCCACACGATTCTGGCTGTTGTGATCGTGCCGCTTGTTCTGGTGACTCTCTATCGCGCAGTCCGCAAAGATTTCGTCAGGCACCAAAAGATTGCGCGCTGGACGTTGCCGCTGTGGCTTTACGTGTCGGTCACTGGCGTCGTGGTCTATTTGATGTTGTACCAGATCTATCCTGCGCGCTAGCAAAGGGCAGGGAGGCAGAGGTCGGCGAGCGGCGAACGAAATGGTCGCAAACGAAAACAACGCGACGGTTACGGTTGCTGCTCCCGAGGCGCGGCGCCGTTCGTCGCTCCCGATTCTGATCCTTGCCGTGTTGTTTGTGGCAGCGACGTTCTTAACCTGGTACTTCACATGGTTCGGCCGCGAGTTGAGCGATGCGGACACTTCAAAGTATTTGGCAGACGAGAAACATCCGCGCCATGTGCAGCACGCGCTGTTGCAGATTCGGGATCGCCTGGAAAAAGGAAGCCCAAGCGCCAGACAATGGTATCCGAGATTGCTGGAGCTGGCGGGCGATCCGGAGACTGAGTACCGTCTGACGGTCGCGTGGGTGATGGGTTCTGACAATAAGTCGGAAGAGTTCCATCAAGCGCTGCTGAAGTTGTCGAAAGATCCGGAACCAATCGTGCGACGTAACGCCGCGCTCGCATTGGTCAGATTCAATGACGCAAGCGGGCGCGGTGAGTTGTTGGCGACGCTGGAGCCCTATCCGGTTGTGGCGGCAGCGGAAGGAGTTGTCAGCAGCACACTGAACGAAGGATCACCCATCTCACGCGGAACGTTGCTGGCCCGAATCCGACAGGCCGACAACAAAAGCGTCGAGTTGCGCGCGCCACTTTCAGGCAAAATAGAAAAAGTTGTAGCGCCAAACGGATCGAACGTGGGCGCCGGCAACACCGTGCTTACCATCACTTCAGACGAAGAAAGTGTTTGGGAAGTCTTGCGTGGGCTTTCGCTGATTGGAGAAGCAGAGGATCTGCCGGAAATTGAAGGTTACGCGCGCGGTGTTGGTTCGCTGCCGGATCGGATCAAACAACAAGCGGCACTCACGGCGAAAGTCATTCGGGCCCGCTTGAATCAGAAAGAGAATTCTAAGCAGTAGGTGGAGCCGGTGGAGCATCGGGAAGCGCGATACCATGCACTGCTTCCCAATCTTCAGTAGGCACCATCTCGATCGCGTCCCACGGGCACCCGTCGAGAAAAGCGCCGTCAGGTCCTTTGCTGATGCACTTCTGGCAGCCAATGCAGAGGTATGGATCAACTTCAATCCGGCCAAACGGCGGATGATCCTCATCAGGAATCCAGAACATGCAAGCTTCTATTGGGCAGTACTCGATGCACGCGGGAGAACCGGCGCACCCCGTGCAGCAGTCGGTCGTGATGGCGAGTATGCGCGGCTTCTTTTTCCGCGTCGCCTTTCCGTCACCAACTGACATGGGCCAGTGTTTTTCTACAATGTCATACATGTTCTTGGTTTCCCCGGGCTGCCTATTCTCGCGAGCTTGCAGTTGACTTTAACACGGGCGCGTTCATTTCCTCAATAATCCGGGCTCAATTAAGTGGCCGCCCGCAGCGTCCGCTTGGTAAGATTACTCGACGTTTGAACGGACGGCGATGAAGCACTGTCCTAAATGTGGAAGCTCGAGAATTCGTCGGGGTTACTCGCCCGACCCTCTGGCGCTGCGGCTCGTCGGTTTTCGGGAACTCTTGTGCGACGCTTGCAATTTACGGTTCCGCGGATTCATCTGGCCGGGAACGTTGCCGCGTTCAAGCCGCCGCAAAAAGCAACCAGGCAAACGACAAACGGAAAGCGAAAACCACGGGGAAGAGCCAATGACAGTTGCGACGTCTCATCTCGAATCAAAGCGCTGCCCGTTATGCGAAGGCCAAGCGACACATCGATCTCATCGGCGCGGCATCATCGAACATCTTGCGTCGACATTCAACATCTATCCGTACAGATGTGATGGTTGTAACAACAGGTTTCTGGCACGTAGACGGCGTCATGAGTAGAGGGCTGAGGCATCTAACGGCAGCCTTGATTCCAACTGCAGGAGCGAACATTAGTTGAAAGATGTTCTGTTGAACATAATCGTGCTGGTCGCAATCCTTGGGTTGAGCGCGCTGATTACCAGTCTGTTCGCCCGGGCCATGTATGTACGCTGCCGGGATTGCGGGACGCTCAATGCGAAGCGACGCGCGCAGTGCCGAACGTGCCAGAAGCTTCTGTCTTGACCCACCACGTTCAATCCCGAACGAGAATTTAAATCTACCTGTTGAGTCTACCAGTTGAGGCCATTTGCGGCCGCGCGTCGAGAAGCCCGGCCGCTTCGCCTCAGTCGAAATCCCGATCGCAGCCCGCTTCAATGGGATGTTAGACGACCGTTCTGCGACCTGAGATTATGTTGATAAGCAACACTACCAGCGCTAACACCAGAAGCAAGTGGATAAAGCTACCGATGGTATAGCCGCTGACCATACCCAGCAGCCACAGGACTAAAAGGATTACAAAAATAGTCCAAAGCATTTTTCAAACTCCTTTCATGCTAAACGTTTTCGATCGCTCACACTTTCACTTCGCTCATGAAGTTGGCAACGCTTGTGCCAGCGGCGCGAACATCGATGATTTAGTCCGGAAAGTCATGGGTGCGCGCTGTTTAATCGAGTGGCACGGACAAACTCTCTCGGTTTGATCTTTGTACGAAAAGAGGAGACTTTGTATGGAAACGCGCCAGTTGATCGAATGTTCTATGTTTTGAATTGCGACACGCGAGGAAATTTCTGAAGTTAGAAGGCGTGTCGTTTTAGTGGGCTAACGCATCGGGATGCTCTGCGACTTCTTTGACCGCCTGGCTTCGACCGCGCTTGGTAACCACGCCAACCCCGGCGAAGATTAGAACGCACGCGACCAGCGTACGCGCGTTCGCTTTCTCTCCCAGGACCAACGGTGCAAGACCAAAAGCAATAAGCGGCTGGAGATAAATGTAAGTCGCGACGGTGCTCGGTGAGACGCGCATTAGCGCCCAGGCGTTGAGGTAATAAGCACCAACCGTGGGTACCAGGACGATGTAAGCAATTCTCATCCATACGGCTGCGTTTAGAGTGTTCAAGTGAGCCCCACGCAATCCGATTATGCCAATCGGTATCGTGATGATGCTGCTGAACAGGAACACCCAGGTGATTACGTTCAGAGCACCATAGCGCTTAAACAGGTCTTTCGAGAGCACGATGTAGAAAGCATACCCAAGCGAGTTTGTAACGATCAGCAGATTGCCAACCGTCGTGCGTGCTGAAAAGTCAGCTTGCAGCGGATCGACCAGATACACGACGCCGCTTGCCGCTAAGATGATCCCCAGACTCCGCCTCCAGGAAATCCGGTCGTACCCGAGCAAGATACTGACCACCAACGTAAAAGCCGGAATAGTCGCGGTGATTAAAACCGCATCGATGGCAGTGGTTAAAGAAAGGCCTTTGACGAAGAGAAGCTGATTCAAGGCTACGCCCAGTATGCTGCAAAGAATAAGCAAGGCGAGGTCTCTTCCGGGTATCAAGCGGAGTTGGCCAAGCTTTCGCTGTAGTAAAGTCAGAGCGAGTGCCGCTCCGCCCACCCGAAAAGCGACGAGACCGGTGCTTGAAATTGAACTCAAGACAACCTTACCAACGATAAACCACGTGGCGAACATCGCCTGCACCGCGATCAGCGCGACATGAGGCGCAATGCCCGGGGCCTTCCGTGATGATGGCGATGTCATCAATTCACAGCAAAAAAGATCGGGCAACCCCGATCCTTTGAAGAGGGCCGACTTGCCTGTCCGCCCTGACTTGCCCTCGTTCGGGCGGACACGTCGGTCCGCCCCTACCAAACCTTAAACAACCAGATAAAGCGGATTCTCGAGAATCTTCTTGAGTGTCTGGAGAAACTTCGCTCCAGTCGCTCCGTCGATGACCCGGTGGTCGCAAGACATGGTCGCGCGCATCATCTGACGCACGACGATCTCGTCTTCACGCACGACCGGCTTCGGCGTGACCGTGCCGACGGCGACAATCGCACCTTCCGGAGGGTTGATAACCGCAGTAAATTCGTCGATGCCGAACATACCGAGATTGCTGATTGAAAAGCCCGCGCCGGTATATTCTTCGGGACGCAGCTTACGAGCCCGCGCTCTTTCTGCAAGATCGCGCAGCTCGCGCGCGATTTCACTCAAGGACTTCTGGTCGGCTGAACGGACGACCGGCGTGATCAAACCATCTTCGATCGCGACGGCGACGCCGATGTCTGCGCGTTCGTAGTATCGGATAACCCTTTCCTGAAACGACGCATTGACTTGTGGGTGCTGAATCAAAGCTGCGGCAGCAACCTTTACGATAATGTCGTTGATACTGATTTTGAGATCGGGATCAAGCGCATTGATGTTTCGGCGCATTTCCACGGCGCGGTCCATCTCGATCTCTGTCGTAAGAAAGAAATGAGGCACCGGGCCTAGTGAAGTCACCAGGCGTCGCGCGATTACTTTTCGTATCTCACTAATTGGTTCATCTCGGAAAGGCGACGCGCCCGCGATGGTGGGCTGTTGCAGTGGTGGGACCGCGCGCAGCCGTGGCTGGGCAGCCTCGGCTCTTTCCGGTGCTGTAACTTCTTGTCCCCTGGTGATTGCATCCTCGATGTCGCGCTTGATAATTCTGCCGCCTGGGCCACTGCCGCTCAGTGAGCGAAGATCTATACCGGCTTCTGCCGCCATGCGCGCAGCAAGTGGTGAAACAATCAAACGGCCCGACGCCTCAGCCGCAACAACGTCACCTTGTCTGCCGTTGCCGCCCGTAGTGACTTCTGGTTTCGCCGCGGCGGGCTGCGGGGAAGGGGGCGGTGCAGCAGTGGATGGTTCAGACGGCTGTTCCTCAACGGGAGCCTGCGTTGAAGCAGGTGGAGCAGCCTCCGTTTTAGGTGCTTGAGCTTTGCGTTCGAGTTCGGAGATATCTTCGTCCGCCTCACCAACGATGGCGATCACGTGGCCCAAAGGCGCGGATTCACCTTCCTTGATCAGAATCTTGCGCAGGACGCCGCTCGTGAGCGCCTGCATTTCCATCGTGGCCTTATCGGTGTCGATTTCAGCAAGCGGCTCACCCATGGCGACGCTATCGCCTTCTTTCTTGAGCCAGCGCGAAAGTTGTCCCTCCTCCATTGTCGGGGAGAGTTTTGGCATAATTACTTCTGAGGCCATTCAGCGTGCACCTTACTGGAATCTGCGTCACAGACTGAAATCTGTGCTACTCGAGATACGCAACGTCACGGACCGCCTCCACAATTTGTTCAACGCCGGGAATCGCGAGGTTCTCAAGATTCTTCGCATAGGGCATTGGCACATCCTCTCCTGAGACGCGCCGTACGGGCGCGTCCAGATAATCAAACGCGCGCTCGTTGATCTCCGCGCTAATCTCGGCGGCCACTCCGCAAAACGGATGCGACTCTTCAGCGATGACAACCCGATTCGTTTTCTTCACCGATTTGACGATCGTCTCAATATCGAGCGGACGAATGGTGCGCGGATCGATCACTTCACACGAAACACCCTGCTGCTCCAGCTGTTCTGCTGCTTTTAGCGCAGTCGGCACCATCAACGAACGCGCAACGATCGTTGCGTCCGTTCCTTCTCGCTTAATCTCCGCAACGCCTAGCGGGATCGTGAAGTCGTCGTCTTCCGGCACCTCACCCTTAATCCCATACATTCTTTCCTGCTCAATGAAGATCACCGGATCGTCGTCGCGAATTGCTGATTTAAGCAGCCCTTTGGCGTCGGCAGGAGTGGAGGGTATGACCACTTTCAGACCGGGAAAGTACGCATACCATGATTCCAATGCTTGTGAATGTTGTGAAGAGACCTGAAAAGCGGAGCCGCCTGGCCCGCGAAAGACGATCGGGATTTTGAATTGTCCGCCAGACATGTAAAGCATCTTCGCGGCGGAATTGATGATCTGATCAGTGGCGAGAATCGAAAAGTTGAACGTCATGAATTCGACGATGGGTCGCAGGCCTGCCATGGCGGCGCCAACGCCAAGACCCGCAAACCCCAGTTCAGTAATCGGCGTATCGATGACCCGCTTATCCCCGAACTCTTCAAGCAGGCCTTTCGTGACTTTGTACGCTCCGTCGTAAGCAGCAACTTCCTCGCCCATGAGGAAAACATTGTCGTCGCGTAGTAATTCTTCGCGAATCGCCTGGTTTAACGCTTCGCGCATTGTGATTACAGCCATAACGAAAGTTCCCGTCGTTGTAGGGGGCAGACCTGCGTGCCCCGGCCTTGAACTGAAGATCAAATTTCGCCGCGGCTAATAGGACTCGCGTAGACGTCCGTGTACAGCTCTTCGGATGCGGGTTCCGGACTCTCGTCCGCAAACCGCGCCGCACGCTCAACTCTGTCGCGGACCTTCTCGTCCATTTCGGCGAGCTCATTCTCACTTACGATCCCGTTCTCGTTCAGCGTCGCGGAGAAAAGCTTAAGCGGATCACGTTCCTGATACTTTTCAATTTCCGCACGCGTGCGATACTTTCCTGGATCGGACATCGAGTGGCCCATGAAGCGATAGGTGTGCACCTCAAGCAAGGTCGGGAGAGATTGTTTGCGGGCCCGTTCCAACGCGCGCTCGGTCGCCGCCCGGACGGCGAGCACATCCATGCCATCGACGTGTTCCGCGGCGATCTCGTAGGCACGAGCCTTTTGCGAAATGTCCTGAAACGACATTGCGCGTTCGAGCGACGTGCCCATGCCGTACTGGTTGTTCTCGCAAACGTAGATGCAGGGAAGTTTCCAGAGCTGCGCCATATTCAGAGATTCATGAAACGCGCCCTGATTGACGGCCGCCTCACCGAAGAAGCAGAGCGTGACCTGGTCCGTTCCTTTGTACTTTGACGCGAACGCCACGCCCGTTGCGAGAGGAATCTGGCCGCCGACAATAGCGTGCCCGCCAAGGAAGTTCACATCTTTGTCAAACATGTGCATCGATCCGCCCTTCCCACGGGAGCATCCTCCAGCTTTGCCATAGAGTTCTGCCATGACAGCTTCGGGAGAGATGCCTTTGGCGATCGCGTGCGCATGCTCGCGGTAGCTCGCAAGAACGTAATCGTCGGGACGAATTGCCGAGATCGTGCCGACCGCAACTGCTTCCTGCCCGATGTAGAGATGGCAGAAGCCGCCGATCTTTCCCATGCTGTAAGACTCGGCCGATTTCTCTTCGAACCGGCGGATTAGAAGCATCTGGTAGTAAAGATCTCTAAGGGTTTCCCGATCTAACCCTTGAAGGTTTTGTTCGCTATCGCTGCTGTCTCTGGAGGTGTGCTCGGGCGTGGTGGGTGCTTCCTGTTCAATGACGGCGGTTGCGCTTCTGCTTTTCGCTCCTGTGCGCGGGCCGGAATCGGATGATTGCTTGTTCATTGCTCGTGTAGGTCTAGATTCGCTTGTCTACCAAAAGCCGTTTGACGGAAACTTTGTTTGCTTAACCCCGGTATTGATTGGTGTGCTACTGGTGCCGGAATTATACGCGAGATACACAGCAACGTGCAAAAGCTCGGTAAAACAGTAAGGAGCACCCTGTTACAAACAGCGTGCTCCTCAATTGGAGGCCTATGGATGCAGGCTCACGTAAGGACGTCAATTGTGACCGCTGTGGGTGTCGCTGAGAGTGTCGCGATTGTCTTACGCTCATGTTTGTCGTGTTGCATGCTTCGCGCAGCGGCTGTCAGCAGTTCCTCTGTGGTTTCTCCTTCTGCCGGATAACAGGCACTGCCCATGCTCAGTTTTACTCCAACAGTGGTGCCTGTTCGAACCGTAAACTTTTTCGACTCGATCGCGGCGCGTATTCGCTCGCCGACCGAGCCGGCCATTAAAGTTGAGGCCATCGGCATGATTACCACGAATTCGTCTCCGGCGTAACGAGTGAGAATGTCCATCTGCCTGAGCTCCTTGCGGATCACCGCGGCTACGCTCGCGAGCAGGCGGTCGCCGATGTGATGTCCGTAAGTGTCGTTTATCACCTTGAAATCATCGATGTCGATGCTAATGAGCGCCAGTGACTCGCGGTTCAAGCGCTGGCATTCGGCAATGCGCTGCTCAAGCATCATGTACAAGCTGCGCGCGTTTGGCAGCTCCGTTAGTGGATCAGTTAGGGCGCTCTCTTTTGTTTTTTCAAATGTTAGAGCATTGTTCAAGGCGCTCGATGCGTGCTGCGCCACTGATTCCAGCAATCGCACATGTTCGGAAGTATATGAGGTGCGGCTCTTTGAATATAGCGTGATGGCGCCGAAGGCCCCATCTTCGCGCAGCAAGGGCGAAACGAGCACGCCGCGGAACTGCTTGGCGATGTCGTCCGGTATGCCAACCAGGTCGAGTTCGGGCGAGGCGTTGCACATCGATCGCGCGTTCGCAATTACCCACCCGGTAATGCCATCACCGACTTGCATTCGGCGGCGTGAAAAAAGCTCGACGTGCTCGCCGGCGGAATGGGCCGCGACAGCCTTACCCGACTTGTCGTCAACTGTAAAGATGATGCAAGTATCAAAAGGAACGATAGCCCGCAGCTTGTTCGTTACGAGGGTGACGGTGTCGTTCAGATTCAGCGACGAGCCAATAGTCTGCGCGATCTCATGCAGCGCAAACACTTCGCGCTGGGCTTCTGTAATCGATCTGAAACCAGAGCTATGGTCCGGCGTTCCCAGCGTGTCGGGTGCCAGCCCCGCATCCGGACGAGTCGTCGTCTGGTAGTCAAGCTGCTCGGACGGTACCTGTTCCTGAATGTCCTCGGCGCCAATGAGCTTGTCAAATTCTTCCACGTGCTGAATGAAAATGTCGACGACGCGAGGATCAAAGGCCGTACCGGCCATTTTCCGGAGCAAAGTAACGGACTCTTCGCGCCGCATTCCCTTGCGGTATGGACGGTCGCAGCGCGTCGCATCGTAGAAGTCGACCACAGAAATAATCCGTGCCACAAGCGGAATGACGTCACGCTTGAGCCCTTTGGGATAGCCGGTTCCATCCCACTTCTCGTGGTGATAACGGACGATGTCTTCTACGGGATAAGGAAAGTGAACTCGCTTCAAAATATCGCCACCCACAGTGGGATGAATTTTCATCTTTGCAAATTCGGCTTCAGTCAACTTTCCTGGCTTGTTCAAAATGTATTCAGGCACAGCGAGTTTACCAATGTCGTGCAGTAGCGCGCCGGCGAATAGAGCCTGGGATTCCGCCCCACTGACGTTGAGGAGCTTTCCCATCTCGGTGGCATAAATTTGCGTCCGGCGAACGTGGCCATGCGTCGTTTGGTCTTTCGCGTCAATCGCGATTGCCAGAGACTCAATCGTATGGAGATACTGAATGACGGCGACAAAACAGAGCGGTATGAGAAATACACTCAAAGGCACTCCCCTTTGAGGCGCGTCGACGCCGGTACTAGCGAAGAGACCGACAAGCAGCCTGTAAGCGTGGGCCGCGATGAACGTCGAAATGACCGCGATGCCGGTCGTAAAGATCACAGCATGCCGTCGCGAATAAGGATATGAAGATGCGAAACCGACGAGCGCCGCAAGAATTATCGCTGGCCCAGCAGTGCTTGCCGGCGGAACTGCGTAGATCATCACAGCCAAGAACACGAACGCGTCGGCGACGGACTTGCGGCTTTGACTTACGCCATCAGCGCTGGTCACAGTCACCGTGAAACGGCTGGCCGCGAGCGTGAGCAGCAGCAGCGCAAGCATCGGGGTTAAGCCTGACCAGCTAAGTAGCGGAAGTCTCAACGTGGAGACGATTGCTGAAAGCAGCAAAGCGAAACTCAGGATTGAGATCGAGAATAAGAGAGCGAGACTCTTCCAATTCCGTTTTGTCATTCGAGGAGTGCCTTTATTGCAGAAAACACTAACGTGGGGCTCAAAAAACTAAATTGCAGCGATCTCTTTGGGAACCTGGACTGTTGTGTTCGGGGTCAGAGAATACGGAACGCTTTCAGGATTACGATCGTCAGCAGGCGCCAACGATGTTTATCAACAGCTAAAGATAACGGTTTTAAGGGTTTCTCGTCAAGAGTTTTGTCGGTTTGCTGCAGACAACCTGAACGACTATCGACGGTAACACAAGTTTTGCGATTCAGTTCGCCTTCAAAGGGGCTGCAGGCCCCAGTTGGGAGGCAAGATCTTCAGCTTTGGTCACCGGCCGTTGACAGGAGTAGTGCTCGCACACAAAGGCCGTAGCCGTTCCGTCCAGGGCAGAGCGACCTTGCAATAGTGGCAATGCGTCGGCCGCGCGCCCCACTGTTGCAGGAGATTGGACGACGATCTTGTTTGGCAGGTAACGCTTCCAGACCTCACGCCGCAGCAGCTTGGTATCCTCTGACGTACTGTCTCCGACAATGGCAATCTCCTTGGGCGACGAAAGGTAGAAATCAAGAGCCCCCAATGCTCTGCCAAAGGCCGAAGGATAACGTTTGAGAGGCTCGGCCAGGAGTCGCAGAACTGTGGTTGCGCGGCGGCGGTAGTCCTCGTCACCAGTCAGCAAGGCAAGCCGCAGGAGCACTTCGGCGGCTACGGAGTTTCCTGACGGAGTAGCATTATCAAAGTAGTCCTTTGTGCGAACAATCAGCGATTCATGACTCTTGCCCGTGAAGTAAAAGCCGCCGCCCTCTTCGTCCCAAAACTCTTCAATCATCTTCCCCGTCAAGCTAATGGCTTCTTCGAACCATCTGAACTCACCGGTAGCTTCGAACAGAGTCAAGAGGCCGTCGATGAAAAAGGCGTAGTCTTCTAAATAGCCATTCAGTTTTGCCTGCCCGTCTTTGTAGGTGCGCAGCAAGAGTCCGTCGCGCCTCAAGTTGTCGAGCACGAAACGAGCATTCTTTCCGCCGATCTCAGCGTAGTCGCTCCGATCAAGAATCGCTGCTGCTTCGGCAAAGCTCGCCATCATGAGGCCATTCCATGCTGTTAGAATTTTTTCATCGCGACCCGGCTTGATGCGTTGTTCGCGAACGTCGAAAAGTTTCTTAACACTTCGCTCGAGCACTTCTCGCAGGCGTTCAACATGTACGTTCCTTATCTTTGCGACATCCTCAAGTGAGCGCGTCACATTCAGGATGTTCTTGCCTTCGAAATTTCCCGTTGCTGTCACGTCATAGTGAGCGCAGAAGAGTTCCGCGTCTTTGGCGCCCAGGACTTGCGTTATCTCTTCAAGAGCCCAGACGAAGAACTTTCCTTCGTGGCCTTCGGAATCAGCATCTTGCGTGGAATAAAAGCCACCTGCGGTGTCGGTCATTTCGCGGGCCACATAGTCGAGCGTCTCTTCCGCAACCCGCCGAGCTAACGCATCGCCTGTAGCCTGGTACAGGTGGAGGTAGAGCCGCGACAAAAGTGCGTTGTCGTAAAGCATTTTCTCAAAATGCGGCACCAACCATTTTGCGTCTGTCGAGTAGCGATGAAATCCACCGCCGAGATGATCGTAGATTCCGCCTTCGGCCATCTTGCGACAGGTATGCATGACGATTTCCAACGCGTCGTCTCTTCCGGTTCGGTGATAAATGCGGAGCAGAAATTCGAGGGTCATCGCCGGCGGGAACTTTGGAGCGCTGCCAAAGCCGCCGTTGATTGCGTCATAGTTCTTGATGATGCCGCGGTACGTCCCTTCCAGCAGATCCGTGGACAATAGGTCGCTGGACTCTCGCGCAACGTTCAGGCGCCGCAGCTCTCCGAGCAAGGAAACCGCGGTGCGTGTCACCTCGTCCGACTGCTCGCGGTAAGCCTGCGCCACGCTCAGCAGGATGCGCGGAAAGCCTGGCATGTTGAAGCGATCCTCCGGCGGAAAATAGGTCCCACCGTAGAAGGGCACACCCTCAGGCGTGAGAAACACCGTCATGGGCCAGCCGCCGTGTTGCGTCATCATCTGGACTGCATTCATGTAGATCTGATCCAGATCGGGCCGCTCTTCGCGATCCACTTTGATGTTGATGAAGTTTTCGTTCATCAGTTTGGCAATCGCTTCGTTCTCAAACGACTCATGCTCCATCACGTGACACCAGTGACAGGCCGAGTAGCCAATACTCAACAGCACAGGCTTGTCTTCGCGGCGCGCTTTCTCAAACGCTTCTTCACCCCAGAAGTACCAGTCGACGGGGTTGTGCGCGTGCTGGAGAAGGTAAGGGCTGGTTTCGTTAATCAGACGGTTTGTATACTTGTGTCCGCTCATCTGGTTCTCTTCGCGTTTACGCGATTCACATTGGACTACCCGGATTTCGTCAATCCTTAAACCAGTACGGGGTCTTCTTAGTCCAGGGGCTGGTTGGGTATCGTTTGTGAAGCAGGTCATACGCCGCCTTCGACCACCTTCCCGTCTCCTTGTCCGTGCAACCATAGCGTGTTGCCTTCACTGCGAGATGCAACGCTTCAGGCACCCGCTGATCAATCGGGTGTTTCACGGCCCAGGCGATTACTTCGCGACATAAATAGTTCGGCGCCGCGCCGATGGCGACCAGGCGCGCGTACTCCTTCGCGCCCGTTGCCTTCTCGGCGTCAGGTAGAAAGGAGAGATTTGCTTCGCCTTTTGCGGTGATCGGAGGGGCGGTCGTACGCTCGCTCGCATCGGCTTCAGGCTGGTTACCCGACTCGGGAGTAATCGCCACTGAACACCACCAATTATCGCGGAACGAGTCCTGTTGATTTAGTGGCGTCCGGCGCCCGACGCCCGTATCAACTATTGGTTCGATGCCGGGGAACTTCAACCAGGCGTACAAAGCGGAGAACTTCGCGGCGTTCGGGGCTTGTGCTTGAGCGTAATCCTCAAGGAACGGTCGCATTTCGGGAATAAGACGATTCAGAGTCGGCATTAATTCTCTGGCCGTCCTGCTGTCGTCCAGTATCACCGCTCTGATCCATGCAGCCTGCGCAACATCGCGGCGCAGCACCGTCGGCAGCACGTCACTCATCGCTGCCTCTCTCAAAATGGCCAGCGGCATTTTCTTGTTCAGGATTTCGGCGCCATCGACGTCGAATAGCTTCTGACCCTGAAGGCCTTTGATATCTTCTCCAACCTCCGACGCCTCCGCGGGAATCTCGCGCCCATCATCATTCCAGCTAAAGCCGGCCGGCAACCTCTGCGCAAAAGAGAGAAACTCTTTGAGATCCGTTGCGAGTGTCATTCGCAGGCTCAGAAACAGGTTGATTGTCGAAGCAGGGAGGTGTGATTTGTACTTCGCGAGAATATCATCAAGCCGCGCTCTAGCCTGATCCACCTTGCCCGATTCGTTGGCCAGGCGAATCGTCTGGAACACGACCGACGGAAAAGCGGGAGAATCCGGGCTAATCTTTGCGCCCGCTGTGACCAGCTCCGCGATGTTTGCGTGATGGGCGTCAACCTTTGCTAAAGCGGCAACGAGCCAGGCGGCCGAATGATGGTCCTGCCATTTGACGATCGCGTGATCCAGCGAGTTCTTGTTCGGAGATTGGATCGTTAGTATCCAGTCTGTCAGATCGTCTTTCATCAGGCTCTTGGGAATCTCCTTCTTCGTATCGTCACCGATAAAGCCGTCGAGCAGAATCGTGTAATCCCAGACGTCCTGTTTTAACTTCTCATTCTGATCCATTTGCAACAATGAATGGGCCAACTCGTGCAACTTGTCTTCCGGATGCAACCGGACGCGTACTAGGTTCAACAGTCGCGCGGCTGCCTGATGCGATGATGCGAGTTTCTGATCCTTCAGGATCTTGTTTAGTTGTCCTTCAGCCTGGTTGAGTGCGGAATCTTTTCCTTCCTGCGGACCGAGACTCGCTTTGCGGATTAGAGTGCGCGCGACCAGGTATGCGGCGGTCTCGCGCCAGGGAGAAGAGTTATCGCTCGAGATCGCGGCGAAAAGTCTCTGAGCCTGATCGAAATTGCCGGCATAAAAATTTGCCGCCGCGATCTGGTAAGCTCTGTCAGCGCGGAGCAGTGGCGGGAGGTCCGGAGCTTCCACCGGGATGTGTTGACCTTCAGAGCAATTGGCAAAGACCAGGTCCTGGGCGTCAACCCAGTTTTTGATCCCCGGGCTGTCGGCGCCAAGTTGCCTGATGCGTGCCTCAAGCGTGGCGGCCGCCGTTTCAAAGGCATCCTTTTGACAGTTGACGTAGGTTTCGTATTCGTTGGGCTTCTCTCGGTGACGATCAACGCTGAGTTTTGGCGCTGGTCCAACGCCCTGGACTTTCTGCCGGGCCTCCAGCCAGGGCTTGGGCCATTGCTCGTCGTATTCCGGCCAGGTGAACTCCAAACGCTCATGCCATAGCTCGACTAGTGACTTCTGCTCCTGCGGATTGAATCCAGTGCCGTTTAGATAGCGATAAGCCACGAAGAGATACGATCGGGCGTAGCTCGGTTGAATCACGCCGAGTTCGCCGCGTGCGAACTTCTCGAGCGGATATTCTGGATGCACTGTGAACGTGAAGATCGAGTCCAGGGAGAACGGCCCGCAGGCAAGGGCAAGATTTGAGCTGAAAAGAAGAGCGGCCATCAACGGGATGGCGCATACGGTTCTACAGGTCGTGCGGTTCATCGTTGATAGTTCTCCATCACTTTTTGCACTTCGGTTTGTGTCCACGGCTTGGGATTGAAAATGTAAAGATGCTGAGTAACCGGAACGCGTTCCAGCGGTTCGTCGGTAGAGATTCCGGAGCTGCTGCTGCAGGGCGTCGAGTTGAACCTTGCTCCCGACGCAAGCTGCGACAGAATCTGCCGGCGCTCGAGGCCCATGCGAAACAACATCGGCACAGCTTCGTCTAACGGAAGATCGCTCAACCAGTCATCGCCCTGGCACCACGAAGCAAGAGCGGTAATTAAGAGTCCGGTTGAATCCGGGAGTTCACGGCGCAGCGCGAGCAACAGATTGCGATAGAAGTTTCGCTCTGATCTGGTGGCATCAAAATCAACTTGCACGGCAGCCACGTGCGGCAACCGGGCAAGTTGGGCTATCTCCGACTGGGCACGAATCATCTGCGCGTGCGAAAGAGAAGGTATCGTGGAGCGGTCCGATTCGATGCGCGTTACGGCTATCAGAGTCGTGCCTTCAGGTACATTGAGCGATTGCATTCGGGGGCGCGCGACTACCTTTTCACCGCGGAGGTAAAGCGTCTGAGAAAGAAAGGCCACGCCAACTCTTTGGGGATCAATGAAGTCGAGCTTTTCCGGTCTTTCCCAAGCCCAGAGAATGATCGGAGGAAGAGCAGACAGCCGCGGCTTTGCGTGCGCTCTTGTTCGCGTGCTCCCCAGTCCCTTCCGTTCGATAGAGTGGATTGCGCTGATCGACAATACGAACGCCAGAGGGGCCAGCCACAGGGCCATGTTGTTGAGTTTGAACTTTTCCATCCGAGCAGACGCTAATGCAATGTACGCAGTTTACACCCCGCCGTTCAAATGACTGAAAGAAAATTTGGCGGATAGCACGCAAAACTTTGACTTATAAACAGGCAGGGCGTTTGCTATACTGCCATAAAATGAATGGCTATTCATTATTGTAGCGAGCCACGCCTCTACAAGGCCGGATGAAAGGGGCCGACTGGTGCAACGGGAAAAACTGGAATTCGATGTTCTGTTCGTGGGAGCGGGGCCGGCGAACCTGAGCGGAGCGCTCCATCTGTCGCGGCTGATTACGAGCCACAACGACCGAGTCACGAGGGGTGAGAGTCCGGGTAACACGCTGGGCGAAATCGAGATTGCAGTAATCGAAAAAGGCGCGACCGTTGGCGCGCACATTCTGTCCGGTGCGGTCATGGATCCGAAAGGCTTGAGGGAGCTGATACCGGATTTCATCGAACAAGGCGCACCGCTCGAATCACTCGTGAATGAAGATTACTTTCTGTATCTGACGGAGAAGTACGCGCTCCGCTCGCCGATTACGCCACCGCCGCTGAAGAATCACGGCTACTACATCGTGTCGCTGAATCGCCTGACGGCCTGGCTCGGCGAAAAATGTGAAGAGGCCGGTGTTTGAATCTCGACGATGGCCGTGAGCCGCAGGTGTACAGCGTCGGCGTAAAAGAATTGTGGGAGTTGCCGGATGATCGCTATCCAGCGGGACGCGTTACTCACACACTCGGTTTTCCTTCTGACGCGCGCACGTATGGCGGCGGTTGGATTTACGGCATGCAAAACCGCATCTTGAACATCGGGTATGTCACCGGACTCGATTACCAGGATCCTTTGCTCGATCCACACGCCGAGTTTCAGCGCTACAAGCAACACCCGTTTGTCGCGAAGTTACTTGACGGGGGCAAGATGATTCGCTATGGCGCTAAGACAATCGTTGCCGGTGGGTATTTTGCCATGCCGAAGCTTTATGCAGCCGGCGCGCTTTTGGTGGGTGATTGTGCGGGCTTCCTGAACTCGCAACGGTTGAAAGGAATTCATGCGGCAATTAAAAGCGGGATGCTGGCTGCCGAGGCTATCTTTGAAGCACTGCTCGCCCATGAGTTTTCAGCTAAGCGACTCCAGCGTTACCAAGAATTGATAAACGAGAGCTGGATAA
>WNGG01005894.1_pt1 | contig 21104 bp, 19 predicted proteins | sample 5400661 | NCBI WGS metagenome assembly WNGG01 (sample SAMN13153372, study PRJNA577476) | soil metagenome | isolation source: 100 cm soil or saprolite under Garry oak tree replicate 1 | place: USA:California | collected 2016-06-15
CAGCTTAGTCATTGCAGTTCGTGGTCATCACTACTATTGACCCCCCCAATTAGCCCTTAGTCCCTACAGTTAGAAGGCTTCCGCGCCGATACGAGTGCCAGGGATGGCGAAATGATCTTACGAACCGCAAGTACAGACCAGGAGTTGGTGGAAGCCTGCCTTGATGGACATGAAGTGGCATGGGGCGAACTGATTCGGAAGTATCAGCGGCTGATCTATTCGGCCGCGCGAGTGCTTTGTCCGGAACCGGCAGACTCCGCGGACGTTTTCCAACAAGTCTGTCTTGAACTCTATCAACGGCTACCTCAGCTCCGCGACGCTCAGAGCCTTCCAAAATGGCTGATCACGGTTACTCGCCGCAAGAGCGTTGACGTGGTTCGCCGCTGGTCCAGGACCACGGAATTAGCCGACGATGAGTTTCATAGCGATCCAGAAGTTGAAGCCTTGCAGCGTCATCATGAATTGGAACGGGCTCTGGATCAGTTGCCGGACCGCTCCAGACAATTGATCGTCTACCTCTATTTCAGTGAAGAACCTCTAAGTTATGCAGAAATCGCCGAACGTCTCGGCATACCGGTCTCCAGTATTGGACCCACGCGCGCTCGCGGTCTGCAGAAGCTGCGGAAATTGATGGAATCGCGATGAGTGTACTGACATTGAAACCCTCGGAATTGACAGAAAATGGGCAGGTCGAGCCGGTTGCATCCGAAAGCAATCCGCAGCAGCTCTGGGATCTGCTCGCGTCAATGTGGATCAAACTCCGCTCTTCACACATGATCTCTGGACAACCTCGAGGCGAGAAGTCTTGTGAAAGCGTATCGCTGGCCCAAAGGGCGCTTTCGATTGCATATGGAACCACGGATACGGCGCTGCATGCCGAAGCCCACCGCATGATGGCATACGCCTTGAACGGGAATGAGCAATACGAAGATTCGATTCATCACTATGAGCTTGCACTGGAAAGCCTGGAGCTGCTGGTGACGAGGGCGGTCTCGCCAGACTGTATACGAATCTTGGCAACGTTTACCATCGCCTTGACGACCACGCCCGGTCGGTCGAATACCACGCCAAAGCGAAAGTTGTCTTTAAAGCGAACGGTGATAAACGGGCGCTCGCACTATCGATGCTGAACATGGCGAACAGCCTGTCGGCGCTCGATCGTTTTGCCGAATCGGATCGTCACTACTGTGCTGCCGAGCGTTTGAGCCGTCAGATGGATGTGCCTGAAATGCTGATGCAGGCCAAATACAACCACGCCTACCTTCACTTCTTGCGAGGACGTTTCAGTGACGCCCTCAAAACATTCGCGGGGCTGCGCCAACAGTTCATAACGCAACAGAGTCTGCGCTACGCGGCGTTGTGCGATCTTGATGAGGCGGAGATCTACCTGCACCTGAATGTCTGCTCAGACGCGGCGATGCTGTCACAGCGCGCCATCGAAAGCTTCACGAAGCTTGGCATGCGCTATGAGCAGGCAAAGGCATCGGTCTTCCTCGGTATTGCGTTGGCGCATCAATCGGAACTGACAGAAGCACAGGCTGTCTTCAAGCAGGCGCAATTGATGTTCGAAGAGGAGAGTAATGAATACTGGATCGCTATGCTGGACCTGTATCGCGCGGAGATCTACTTTTCATTGCGCCGTTTGTGGGAAGCTCAGTCGTTGGCCGAATCCGCACGGCAGCGATTCGCGGCCGCCGGTATTCCTTCCAAACACGTGCTTTGTCTGATTCTCCTCACTCGTCTTTCGATGGAAGTGAACCACGACAGCGCAGCCCGGCAATACGCCGAGGAGGCGTTACGGCTTACGCGCGCGCACAAAATGCCGCTTCTGCTCTTCCGAACCTTGGCAACAAACGCCGAAGTGTTGGAGCGGGTCTCGGAGATCGAGGAGGCCAGGAATCTTTATGTCGAAGCCGCACGCGAAATCGAATTGAGCCGAAGTTATCTGGAACGCGATGACCTCAAGGTGGCATTTCTCGAAGGAAAACACGCCGTCTTCGAATCGCTCGCCAACATTGCCCTGGGTGAAGCTGAGTCTTCAGAACCATCGTCGGACTCCATTATCGAGGCGTTTGCCTGGTGCGAACGATCGAAGGCCCGCGGTCTAATCGATCTTCTTTCCGGCCAGGTTTCCGGTATTTCCGGCCATGCGGACAAGTCGCTGCTCAACCGCGTCCGGCGTCTGCACGAAGAGCTGAACAGCAGTCACGTCCGGGCAACTGCCGACACACGGCTTGTGAACAAAGCCGCTCCGGGCATCGATGTCGGTCTGAAGGAGAACGAGCTTTCGAGAATACTTGGTGAACTCTCCGATGCTGATCCGGAGTACGTTTCGCTTCAAAAGGTGTCTGTGGCTTCGCTGCAAGCGATCCAACAGTCACTGCCGGAGAACACGACCCTCGTGGAGTACTTTTCAATTCATCAGGAGATCGTGGCGTTCGTGATCAACTGGCGTCATGTGAACATCGTTCGCCGCCTCTGTCCTGCGAAACGCGTGGATCATCTTCTGGAGTGCTTCCGCTTCCAAATGGAACGTTTTCAATTGTCCCCGGAGTATGTCAAAGGACACGAACAGGTCTTGGCGGCGTCGATGCAACAACAGTTGCGCGATCTTCATCAGGCCCTCGTCGCGCCGATCCGCGACTTAATCGATACACCGCATTTAATAGTCGTTCCTCATGGCGTGCTTCATTACCTGCCATTCCATGCATTCTTTGATGGCCAGCAATACCTCGTGGATGCTTATGACATGTCATATGCTCCAAGTGCTTCGGTTCTGAAGTACTGCCTGGAGAAAACGGAGGTCAGCGGCTCTACGCCTCTCATGATCGGAGTACCCGACCGCAATGCACCTCAGATTCGCCGCGAGATCGATCAACTCACGAGCGTGTTCCCAAGCGCACGGCGGCTGGAAGGGCGGCGCGCAACTCGCAAAGCCTTCCGCAGAGAGAGCAATTCGGCCGATTTCATTCACATCGCAACTCACGCGGTATTCCGCAAAGACAATCCGATGTTTTCTGCCTTCAAACTTGGCGATGGATGGATCAGCGCGCTGGACCTGTATGGAATGTCGTGCAATGCGAATTTGATCACATTAAGCGGCTGCAGTTCGGGAATGCAGCAAGTTGCCGGTGGCGACGATCTTTTGGGCCTCGTGAGAGGATTTCTGTACGCAGGCGCCAGGTCACTGCTTTTGAGCCTGTGGCCGATCAGCGACGAGTCAACGGCTTCTCTAATGGGCCACTTTTACCGCTACTGGTTTGAAGGAGCAACGAAAGCCGTGGCGCTGCAGCAGGCGGCGATCCGTATTCGGGAAGATTTCCCCCATCCGTTTTTCTGGGCCCCCTTCATGCTTGTCGGCAAACCGTAAACGCCCACATTCACGGTGTTTTTCACGTCAGCTTCATTTTTAATCCGGCTTTGTATTTTTTGGGCTTTCTGCCACGACCTTTACGCAGGAGATGGAAAACAATGAGACATGTGGCCACAGCAGCCATGATCGATTTGGTAGAGCAAAAAGTGTCGAAGTCCGAGCGTGAAAGGTGCCAGCAGCATTTGACGGATTGCGAGCGCTGCACGCCGGAATACGAATCCTGGTGGACGTTCCTCTCCGGCCTCGGGCCATCGAATCTAACCGATGCTCCTTCGGAATTGCTTAACGGGTGCATCGCGATTTATCGGAAACCGGAGCAGCAACTTTCAGGATTTCAGAAGGCGTGTGTGCTGTTTGATAGCTTTCTTCAGCCGCTGGCGGTCACGGGCCTGCGTGGCACGATGACCGAGGCGCGCCAGGTGGTCGTTAGCACCGATGACTTCGACGTTCATTTGAAGGTTTCCGGCAAGGAATTCAACCAAACGGTTATGGCCCAACTGCTACCAAAGGGTTACATCGACGTCGCGGATGCTGAGATTCAATTGCGGGTTCCCGGGCACGCGGCGCTGCTCACGCGCAGCAACGAGTTCGGCCAATTCACGCTCAAAGGAGTACCAAGCGGTCCGTTCTTTTTTCTAATCGCACTCCCTCCGTCAGGGAACAAGGTTCAATTTTCAGTTTAATAAGGAGAATAGTTATGTCCGTTTTTAAGCGCGCGATTTTGTGCGCACTCTTGGTCTTTATTCTCGGAGGAACGAGTTTTAACGCAGAGGCGGCGGGACAGAGAATTGTCGTCAAACTGAACACGGCGTCGCCAATCGGCCCTGTGCTCAACCTGTTGAATGCCACCGTTCTCGACGTGATCTCCGACTCCAATTTATACCTACTGCAAGTTCCACAGCTTCCCTCGCTGGGTACGTTGACTCTCAATCTGCTCGGAATTGCGTACATCGAGGTGGATACAACCCTTTCCGGCCCAACCCTCCGAACGCTCGGCGTAGTTCAATCGAAATCGACGGCGGACTGGTACCGCCTGCAGCCTGCATTGACGCGTATTCGCGCGGTTCAGGCCTCGCAATACTACGATGGGTATGGCGTCGTGGTGGCGGACATCAACAGTGCCGTCGATTATGGACATCCCGCCCTTCAAGGTCATTTGACCGGCGGTTACGACTTTGTCACAGCGCAAGGTTCGACCTATGCCGCCTTGAATCAGTCATCCGGCAGTTTTATGGATCAATCGTCGGGAAGTTTCCTGGATCAATCGTCGGGGAGTTTCCTCGATCAGGCCTCCGGTAGTTTTCTGGACCAGGCGTCCGGAAGTTTCATGGACCAGGCGTCAGGCAGCTTCCTTGATGGAGCGCCCCTTCTGAATATGGTCACCGGTAGCAATTCGGCCTACGGACACGGCACGCTGTGTGCGGGTCTTATCGCTGCGGTCGCGCCGAGAGCGATGATCATGCCTCTTCGCGTGTTCGACGACAATGGTCAGGCGGACATTTTCACGATCACGAAGGCTATCCGGTACGCTGTAAAGAATCAGGTGAACGTCCTCAACATGAGTTTTGGAATTTCGACCAATTCGAGGTCAGTTCGAGAAGCCGTCGCAACAGCAATCGCGGCGAACATCGTCGTGACCGGCTCAGCTGGAAACGCGAATACTTCAACGCCGCAGTATCCTGCCTCCTACTCGTCGGTTCTATCCGTGGCAGCGACGGACATGAATGACAAGAAAGGATCGTTCTCTAATTACGGTTCGTCCGTATCAGTCTCCGCTCCCGGTGTGAATATTATTTCGGCTTACCCGGGCGGCTATTATGCGGTCGTTTCCGGTACATCGTTTGCCGCACCCATTGTGGCAGGCGAGGCCGCTCTGGTGCGATCCAAGCAAGTAACCGGGATCACCGACGCGATGGTCCGCGGAACAGTCAACATCGACGCTCAGAATCCGCAATACGTCGGGAAACTCGGCAAGGGGCGTATCGACGTCGTATCCGGGATCGAGAAATAACAACATGAATAAGACACAGAGTACCGCAGCAAATTACGCGTTTCGAATTGCAAGTTTTGAAGAAAACCAACGTGAACAAGTGCTCTCGATGGCTTGCACGCTCGTGTCGCTCGTCGATTTGCGCGACTCCTATACGGGCGGTCACAGCAACCGCGTGGCAGGGTACAATCGCGGCACTGCCGTAACCCTGGGTCTGAGTTATTCGGATACGAACAACATTGTGATCGCCGGTCTGCTCCACGACATTGGCAAAATCGGAGTTCCGGATCACGTCCTGTTGAAGCAGGGCAAACTGACTGATGAAGAATTTGAGTTGATCAAGAAACATCCGGAATTTGGCTGGATGGCGCTGAAGAGCGTCAAGGAGTTCGAGGAAGTGTCACTCATGTTGCTGCATCACCACGAACGAATCGATGGCGGAGGGTATCCCGGCAAGCTCAAGGGTGCACAGATTCCCCTGGGAGCCAAAATCATTGCAGTCGGCGACAGCTATGATGCCCTGACTACGAATCGGCCCTATCGAACGGCACGAAGTCAGGGTGAAGCATTAGAGGAGTTGGTCCGCTGCCGCGGAACTCAATTTGAACCCGAAGTGTTGGACGCTTTTTTGAAATGGATCCAGTCCCCGGTTGCGACGAAGAGCCGTATTGGGCAGGGATCCGGTGTGCCGGAACGCAAACCACGATCGATGTAATAGGACTCGTATTCCTGGACGACCCGAACCTCCTTCACTGCGTGAGGCTGAGCTGCATCCGCCAAAAGTAAACCGGTATCGTCCTTTGACGGCACTTTAGAACGAATACCGGAACATGATTTGAGTGATCCGCATAAATCCGGCCTGATTGGTGATCTGACCGAAGTTCGCATTACCGACCGTGTTTGCGTTAAAGCCGGCTCGCACGGTGACGCGGTTGAACAGGTTCAGCATTTCGACTTTCACGACGGCTGTCTTGCTCTCACCCAGTCTGAAGATCTTCATAAACGACGCGTCAACATTCTTCTGTGTCGGCGAGCGGAGCGCGGTGATCGTGCGCGGCGCCGTCCCGAAGGTGTTCGCCGGCGCGAAGCTGAAGCCGGCGGCACTGATCCAGGTCGCCGTTCGATGGTCCGCAGAGGCCAAACGGTCTTCATAATCACCAGGTGTGGCCAGACTTTGTCCCGAAAGATTGGGTCGCTGAGCGCCGCCCAGCAAGCCGGTGTTATCAGTTTGCGTCACATTCAACGGGAATCCGCTCTGCAGGTTCACGATCGCCGAGATGGACCAACCGCCGAGCACCCAGTTGGCAGCTTTGCTTGTATTGGCCCATTTCCGGTTTTGACCGAAAGGAAGCTCAACAATTGGAGCAAGAATGACGCGATGCGGCACATCGAGCATGCTATAGCCGTACTCGGCATAAGGATCGTAGCAGGCACTCGTCAACTGAGCACCTGCCGCGCATCGTGGATTGGAAGCAATGTAGTTGTAGTTATTCAGCGGCAACTGAGTAGAGACCCTCGAATAGAAATTGTCTTCCCCAACCTGATTGTCCTTCAACACGCTATAGGTGTAACTCATGCGTCCGCCCCAACCATGGCTCACGCGTTTGGTCCACTCGATCACGCCGGCGTTATACCGGCTGAGTCCCTCCGTTACCTGGCGCGCATTGATGTCCAGGAATTGTGGATACGGACGCAGGAGCTGAGCGCGGGAAAGCGTAGCGCTTGAACCAAGGCTGGTACCTGCCAACTCTGGCCTTCCGAAGAATGGATTCGCCACCGCCTGCGCCAGCGCCGAACCAAGTGACAGATATTTCGGATCGACCTGATTAATGTTCACGGCGGTGTCATTGGACCCGCCTAGCCCGATATGATCGCTTCTGGCTCCAACGTAGCCAATAGTGATCGCCATATCGGCCGGGAGTTCCCGCTGGACATCGACAGAATACTGCTGCACTCGCGGTGCCTTTCGATTCTGATCCACGTAGCTGATCGTTGTGCCAACCCCGCTCAGGGCGCCTTTGCTGTTGCCGGTTGGACCGACGACGCCACTTGGGAACGGGTTATCGAGCGTGACCGTTGGGTTTGGCGAGCTCTGCGGAACTACAGTGTTCTGTGTATAGCCGACCTGCCCGTAGTTGTTGTTGGATGTGCTGGGAATCGGATAATTGTACGGCGCCCAAAACATCCCATAACCGCCGCGGACGACGGTTCGAGAATTCAACGAATAGGCCACACCGGCGCGCGGCGACCATTTCAGCGAAGGCGGGTCGCCTTGATAGGTCCTGTTACCGCCAACACCGGCATACATCAGGCCCCCGCTGACCTGCCGCGCTGCCGTACCTGCGGTGGGATCGGCGGGAATGGTCAGGTTACTCAAGCTGCTACTTGCTTTCGGATCAAAACCCACTGAGAAGTTATTGTGCTGTTCGCGCAAGCCATCTTCATGCTCTGCACGGAGGCCGTAGTTCAGCGCGAGTTTCGGAGTGATTCGCCAGTCGTCCTGCCAGTATGCCCCGTAGTAATGCGTGTACACGTTCAGCGGGGTCGAGATTGGTAATGTACTCTGCCGGCTTGCAAGCCCAGATGGCAATCCGAGGAGGAAGGCCGCGACTGCATTGCCGGACAAGACGTCGCTGGTACCGCCGTTCACGGACGTGAAATCTTTCTCGAAATCAAAAAGCCCCGATCCGGGGCCGGAAATATAGGTGTCGAGGCCCATCTTCCGGAAATCGGCACCCATCTTGAAAGTATGCGTGCCAACAAATTTCGAGTAGCCCCCGTTGAAGCTGACCGACTTCCAATTGATCTGGGTTGGATCGTTTGCACCAAGCGTATGAGGAGTACCCAATGTGGACTGGTCGTACCCGCGGATCCGGATGGTTGGAAACTTCTTTAAAGAAACCTGGTTTAGGAATGCCGGCGAGAACCCCAATGTTGCAGGGTCGAAAGCCGCTGTCATCGTATCGTTGTCAGGAAAACGCGTCCAGCCAAATCGCAGGGCCAACACCGAACTGTTGCTCAGTGTCGAAGTGCTATTGACGGCGACAATCTGCGGCCGGCGCTTGAGCAAATAGTCGTTGGGATCGGCAAAGCGATTGGGGCCGTTCAATCCCGGTTCGAAATAATCGGCATCGGGTTCGTCGGTCCGGTTGTAGAGGTAGAAGCCGCTGACAGACACCTGATCGGTGAACTTATGCTCAATCTTGACTGTGTATTCCTGCTGGAACCTATTGTTGATGAGCGCCGTCCGCGTGTAATTGGTGCCGCCGTTATCGATATTCTTATCCGGCATTGGCAGATACTTCAGCATCGCGGCGGCAACGGGGTTGATCCGGTTTGCAAGAATCCTGTTTCCTGGAAAGGGATCGCGCACAACGGCGCCATTGACGATGCGGCTGGTCAAAGGATCGTAGATAATCACCGGACGGCCTTGAACATCGGTCAAAGCGGAAAAGTCGCCCGCACGTTCGGCGGCGGTCGGCATTATCACGCTGAGGCTTCGCGTCTGCACGTCGTGATAATCCTCAGCAGCGACCCAAAAGAATGTCCTGTTCTTTATGATGGGACCTCCAAAACCACCACCTCCGAGATAGTACGGATTGGTCGGCTTCGGAATACCAGCCTTCTTGCTGAAGAAGTTGTTCTCCTCTGCCCAAATGGGACGCGTCTGAAAGAAACCAGTACCGTGAAAGCTGTTGGACCCAGTTTTTAGCGTCGTGTTGAACACACCGCCGCCGGTGCGGCTCATCTCGGTGTCATAGGTGTGCACTTGAACCTTGACGTCTTCAAGAGCTTCAATTGTCGGGTTCGCCGTCGCGCGATTGCGGAGGTCGGTAATCGGAACACCATCCAGCGTGTAGTTATTGCCGCGGCGTGTGCCGCCGCCGAGCGAGAGCAGCGATGCGTTTGTCTGATCCTGCTGCCGGTTGAATTGAGTATCGCCGGACGGGATGACGGTCGGCACCGATGTACCGATCATGAACGCATTGCGTCCTGGAGCGGGCAGTATCTGTAAGGATATCGTGTCCAGCACGGTGCCCTGCGAAGCGTTGGAAACTTCGATCAGCGGGCTTTCCGCGATAACGCTAACGGCCTCAGCAAGCGCACCCACTTCCAATTTCAAATCGAGCGTGACGAATTGCTGCGTACCGACGCGAATGCCGGCAAGGTCGATCGTCTTATAATCTGTCCGCGAAGCGTTGAGCCGATACGAACCGGGTTCGAGCGCGGCAAAGCTGTACTCGCCACTATCGTTCGTCACGGTCGACCGCGAGAGGTTCGTCGCTTCATTCGCAAGCGTCACTTCGACGTTAGGAACGACGCCATCAGCATCCCTTACGGATCCGCGCAGGCCTCCCTGGAAACCTTGCCCGAATGAGGCAATGGACACGGCCAATAATGCGATAAAGGAGAAGGTTGGTCGGAATCTCATGGCTTCCTCCGTACACATCAAAGTGAGAGTGGATTGGGGCGGATTCTATCGCAAGCCTTGCACGACGTACAACCGATTATGAAACTGGGTTTAGCATCATCTGGTATATGATTCGCTGTGAATTCCAATCACAACGGAGGCGTGATATGAAGACCGACATTGCTCGCCGCAAGTTTATGGGAAAACTAGCTGCCGTGTTGGCCTACGCTGGACTGGGCCCACTTCGGCTTTCAGCGCAAGCTCGCACGCGGCAAGGTTCAGCCGCCGCGGCTTCGACACCTGATCCGAAAAAAGTGGACTATGACAAGCTCATCAAGCTTGCGAACAATGAAAATCCGTATGGCCCGCCGGAAGGCGTAATGAAGGCGATGAACGATGCATGGAAATACGGAAATCGCTACGCCGCTCCGGATGGTGGCCTGGTCGATGCCATTGCCGAACATCATCACGTCAAGCCGGAGAACGTTCTGATCGGTTGTGGTTCAAGCGAGATTCTGAAGATAGTGGATGACGCTTTCCTGCCCGATCACAAGCTGGTGGTTGGTGTCGATCCCACTTACGAAACCGTCTATCGTTTCGCCACGAACAGCAAAGCCAAGGCCATCGCCATCCCTTTGACCAAAACTTATGACGCAAATATGAAAGAGATTATCCGCGTGACGAAATTGAACGCGCGGGATGTCGGTGTGGTGTACATCTGCAATCCGAATAATCCGACCGGAAGGATCGTTCCGAAGGACGAAATCAAGCTGTTGCTAGACAGCATTCCGGGCGACATTCCGGTATTCATCGACGAGGCATACCATCATTTCGTCGATGACCCGAACTACGAGCCCTCTGTGAAGTATGTCATCGAAGGACGCAAGGTGATTATTGCGCGCACCTTTTCCAAGATTGCGGCGCTTGCGGGAATGCGCCTTGGTTACGCTATTGCGCCGAAAGAAATCATCGATCAGCTAAGATCCTTCGTGATGGCTTACAACACGAATACCATCGTTAAGTTTGGCGGCGTCGCCTCACTGAAGGACACGGCAAATGAAGCCAAGACAAAACAGCTCAATAAGCAAATACGCGACCGAGTCACCACCGAGCTGAAGGCCATGGGCTACGAGGTCATTCCGTCACAAGCGAATTTCTTCATGGTGAACGTAAAGAAGGACGTGACGGCCGTGGGCGAAGAGTTCCTCAAAAAAGGCTTTATTGTCGGCCGGAAGTTCCCTCCCATGAATGAATGGCTCCGCGTTTCTGTCGGCGCCGACGAAGAAATGAAAGGTTTCATGAAGGCGTTTAAGGAACTTTTCCCGGTTCAGCCGCCGGCACAAACCAAGGCAGGCGACTAGTAGCTCTATTACCTAGGCGCTGGTCATGCCTTTGACCACGGGATCAAAGGCTGTGAAGTATACCCATTTCGTTGTTGCCGAACGTGGGTTGAAGCTAAGTCCCCTCCTTTGCCAAGGAGGGGAGTCTGCTTCGCCCAAGCGTTCAGCAAGATTAAATGCGTATACTTCACAGGGGCCAGGTGCCATACGCGTTCGTTGTGCTGCGGCCGGGCGCGAGCGCCACGGAAAACGATCTCAAGCAGTTTGCGCTTGCCAATGGACCAGCCTACCAGCACCCGCGCCGCGTTTTGTTTCTTCAAGCTGCCACTCGCGGGCACCAACAAAATCGATATATGACTCCACATAACAACGGAGCAATCGGGTGAGCGAACAAACAATAGACATTGAAAAACTGCAGCAGCTCATTTCACTCGGACCGTTCAACAAGTGGCTCAACTTCACTGTTCTGAAAGCGGGCGAGGATGGCATCGAGATCAAGGCTGGCTGGCGCGATGAATGGGTGGTGAATCCGGAGCGCCGATACACGCATGGCGGCATTCTTGCGGCGATCCTGGATGTGGCCGCAGACTATGCGATCGCCGTCAAGCTCGGCCGCCCGGTGCCTACGATAGACATCCGGGTGGACTATCACAAGGCAGCCATGCCTGGCGACCTTACCGCTAAGGGGCGCGTGGTGCGCATGGGCAATCAGTTCTCGACCGCCGAAGCCTACCTTTACGACGAGGAAGGTGCGCTGATCGCGAGCGGCCGTGGGACTTACTTCACGGCTGCACCCAAATAGACGCGGCGCGCAGACCCAAGCGCGGTCGCGCCCTCATCCGGCCCTTCGGGCCACCTTCTCCCGGAGGGAGAAGGTCCCTCTCCCTATGGGAGAGGGTGCCGCGAAGCGGCGGGTGAGGGTTCCGGAGATAACATGAACACGCAATACTCCAATGAAAACTTCCGCGAGTTCCTCGACCGGCTGAGTCGCGAGAAGGAACTAACCGACATCAGGCAACCGGTGGACATCCGCCACATCGCAACACTGGTGGACCAGGCACAGACTGCGCTCCTGTTCCACAATGTGATCGGTTATGAAATCCCGGTGGTCTCCGGCATCATCCGCTCGCGCCGCCGGGCAACGATGTCCATGGGCTGCGAAACCTACACCGAGATCGAGCACAAGCTAGAGCACGGCATCGACCATCCCATCGCGCCGAAGTACGTAAAGACGGCGCGCAACAAGGAAGTCGTCGAAATTGACGACAACGTGGATCTCTACAAGCTTCCCATCCCGATGTGTTCAATCTACGACGGCGGCCCCATGATCACCGCCGGCGTGGTGATCGCGAAAGACCCGGAATTTGGAATCAACTCCGGCATGTACCGCTTCATGCTCAAGGAGAAGAACCTGACCGGCATCGATATCGTGACGCCCAATAACATGCGGTTGTTCGCCGAGCGGGCCTACGAAGCCGGCCGAGCCTGTCCGATCTCGATCTCCATCGGCACGCACCCGTTCGAGGTGATGGGTTCCGGCTTCCGAGCCCCTCTTGGCGTGGACGAAATTGCGATCGCCGGGGGCATTCGCGGCGCTCCCGTTGAGCTTGCGATGTGCGAGACCATCGAGATGCCGGCGATCGCCGATGCAGAGATTGTCCTGGAGGCCGAGATCCTGCCCACGGGCTGGACTCACCCCGAGGGCCGCTTCGGCGAGTTCACACGGCTCATGGGCGGGCTGCACTGGAACCCGTTGGTCAAGATTAAGGCCGTTACGATGCGAAGGGACGCCATCTACTACGCGCTTCACATGCCGTGGGAGAACACATGGCTCGCCGCGCCCACGCGCTACACCGTCATACGGCGCGCGTTGAAAAACGCCGGAGTTCAGGTGAAAGACATCAACGTTACACTGGGCGGCTGCGGATTCTGGCATGCCATCATCTCGATCAAAAAGCAGGCGGGCGAAGGAAAAAATGCGCTGCTCGCGGCCCTGACCGCGATGGATCTGAAGCACGTCGTGATCGTGGATGATGACATCGACGTTTTCGATCCCACCGAAGTCGAATGGGCGATCGCCACGCGCGTGCAGGGCGACAAGGACATCATCATTGTGCCGGGTGCGCGCGCGAAACCGCTGGACCCCAGCCTGCCCGTGACACCTCCGGGCATGGTGCCGACGGGCGCCAAAGTGGGCATCGACGCCACGATATCTGAAGGCGTGCCGCATGAGCGCTACGAACGTATTGCTTACGCTTACGCCGATCACGCGAAGATTGAAGACTATCTGAATGGGAAGGCAGACAAGTCCTCCCAGGGCCATCGCAACGACGAAAACACAGTCGCAGAACTCTCCGGAAGGATATACAAGCTCATTGACGCCGAGCCCCAATACTACCAGCAGATCGCGGACCACTTCGGCGACTATGATTTCCAACTTGTCGCGCGGGCCCTGGGCAAGCTGCACACGGAAGAGAAACTGTGGCAGGACGCGCGCGGGCGAGCGTGCGTCCGCGGCTCGCGGTTCTCGGCCAAGCCTGGGTCGAAGCCGGAATAGCTTGCACCTGTTGGTATTGGACGCAGGCGTCAAGACAAGAACCAGCGATCGATCTCAAGTATCGCGTGTGTTGGAGAATTTTGAAAATTGGACGAGTCCTGCCTCTCAAATTCGAAAACCGAGTCGCCACGCTAAACACAAATTTGCTTCACTTCCCCGTCACCGTTTTGCTATCGCAAAAGGCGACTCACGTGTGGACGGGGTCCCGCCGCTTAAGGGTCGGTCGATTATCACTAGGAAGAAACTTGATGGTCGAGGAATTCAGGATGAACTTATACGAAGCGTAAACTCCCCGCCTTGGCAAAGGAGGGGAATTCCAGCTCATTCTGTTTTCCTCGTTTGCTGCAAATTGTCTGGTGAGATCAGGATCTCTTAATTTTCTTCAGCGTCCCTTCATGAATACCGAGATAGTGCGCTGCCGCTCTTGGACCGAACAGTCGCCGAAGAGAGGCTCCCCCGGGCTGGGACCCATGCTTCAATGCCGAGGGCGTCCGGACAGCCAGTTCCATACCATGGCCATCATGTTCGGAGGATAGACGGAGCCGTTGGGTTGTTCGGCAGTCTTGCGGCGTTGCTTCGCGGCTTCCAACAGGCGTTCGCCTCGAAGTTGGACACGAAAGTGACGCGTGTCGCGCCAGCGGCGGTCGCGCTCCGCCTCGTCGGGCCACGAGTAGACGCACCCGCAGGAATCCAGCCGGAATAGCGTCATGTGCAAATCGACAAACCGGACCGGGCCGACCTCCTGGATGGATGTCAGGACGAGCTCTTCGAACGGTGAGAGTACCCCCTTTTGTAAACGTAGGAAACTCATGCGGACCTTCCTTCAGGGCGGTGTCCGCGGTTTATATTTTTCATAAAACGGTGGAAGCCCCTGTGATGGATCTCCAGTAACCGCGATGCTTCTTTGTAGTCACCGTCTGCCCAAAGCAATGCGTTTTCGATGGCATAGCGATCGGCTTGCTGCCGCACTTTCTGAAGGGCGGTCGCGTTGGCGAGGCAGGACCTGGGCGGCGTGAGCACAACCTCGCGAGGCAGGTCGCGCGCGCGCACGAGCGGGCCGGAGCCAAGGACGACGGCGGCTTCGATCACGTGCTCCAGCTCTCGCACGTTGCCCGGCCACTCATATCGTGTCAGGATGCACCCCGCCCCGGGCGAAATCCCGGAGACATCGCGCCGGTGCTCGCTTGCATATTTCGAAACGAAATGGAGAGCGAGCGGCAGGATATCCTCAGGCCTTTCGCGCAGCGCCGGTATCGTGACGGAGAGCACCTTCAAACGGTAGTAAAGGTCCTCTCGAAATTCCCCCCGAGCGACGGCGGAGTGCAAGTCGCGGTTCGTGGCGGCGATGACGCGGATGTCCACGTGTATCGACCTCAGGCCGCCAACCCGCTGGATCTGGCGCTCCTCGAGGACGCGGAGCAACTTGACTTGCATGGAAGCCTTCATTTCTCCGATTTCGTCCAGAAAAAGGGTTCCGCCGTGGGCCCACTCGATCTTGCCTTTCTTCCGTTCAAGGGCTCCGGTGAAGGCGCCTTTCTCGAAGCCGAAGAATTCGCTTTCGAAAAGATCTTCCGGCACAGCCGCACAGTTGAGCGGGACGTACGGGCCGGGACCTCGCGGGCTGTTGCCGTGGATCGCGCGAGCGACCAGCTCTTTTCCCGTTCCGCTTTCTCCCAGAATGAGCACGGTGGAGTTCGTGGGGGCGACCTTACTGATGAATTCGAGGACCTCCTGGAACGCACGGCTCGGGCCCACCAGTGGATGGGACCGCTCGCAAGGATCGGGTGAGGGCCGCAACTCGCCGCCGTTATTCATTTTGTCCTCGGCTGTCCGGCGCCTGGGCCCGTTCCGCCCGTTCCCGCAGAGCCAGGGCCGTCTGGCGATTCAATCGTTTGATGCGAATCCACAACGCCGCCAAGGCCGCCACGGCGCCGGCGTTGATCGCCAGTTGCAGCCAATCCACCTGCGCGGCAGAAGCATCACCGGAAATCCATCGCCAGGCGGCAAGTCCCGCCGGCAAAACCAGAACGGCGAAGTAGAGAACCTCGGCGTATACGTAACCGGGAAGCTTTGAGGACTTGCGCCGGTCGGGAAACCAAAGCATGGCGGATTGGCGTAACAACTCGTCCTGGCGAGGGTCCCGGAACAGAGACAGTGGCGCACGCGGATGCATGCCCGTGAAGTGATCCTTCTGAAGACGGTATGCGGCGCAGAGCAAAACTACTGGAAGCCCGCCCAATAAGAAGTCGCGGCCATGGATGATTTCCGGGACCGCCGCGGCATTCGTCAAGCTCAGGACCACACCAGCCGCCGCCCAGAGCAGATTCATGTGCCACGCTGCGACAAGCGATTCCTGCAACTCGCGAGGCCGCTTGTCCAAAGGTTCTCCCTTGCGGAAGATCATTCGCCAGGCGGGCAGGGTCACTGCACCGATGACCGCTCCCTGGATCATCCTTTCGGCGGGAAGGACAAGCGATGGCGCAATCCATCCCAGCGCAGTCTCTGCAAGAAACACGAATATCGCGATGCCTCCGGCTTCCGGCGCCATGGCGCCGGGAGATCCCTCGGCGGAGTAAATGTAGGCGTCGCGCACCCGCAGTGCGGCCAGCACCAGCATGAGAAGAACCATCGAAGGTAGAAACGGGGAGCCGGCAATGGCAATCCAGAACAAAGAAGCTTCCCCCGTGACCAACCAGACATCGAAGGAGGCGATCATCTGGTATTTGATAATGCAGGCGATCGCCTTTACGGCGCGCCACGCGTATAGGCGAGGAACCAGCGCGAGCGCTTCGAGGTCTCCCGCAATAAAGTCGCGTTGGTAGCGCGGCGTGAGCCTCTCCGCCAGAAACCTTATCCATTTGCGCGGACCTATTTTGCCCGTTGGGATCCCCATTTTCCGAATCTCCAGAAGGTTTCCGAAATTCGCGTCGCCGTCTCGACCGATTCCCTCAGGGCTTGCATACCCGCCGGCCGCAGGCTGTAAAAGCGTCTTGGCTTTCCGCCCCGCTCCGGCCCGCCGCCGGCTACTTTGGAGGTGACGTAGCCTTTCTTTTGCAGCCGGTCGAGAGTGACATACACCGAACCGAGATTCATTTCCCGATCTGACCGCCGTGAGTATCAGTTGTTCAAACTGTCCGAGTGACTCCGTAAGTTTCATTGATTCCTACCCTGAAAGATTGATTGTGTAATTGACGGTAAGTCAACCGGCGCCGGATGTCAACGCTATTTTTTCGGAAGCCGGACTGCCAGAGCCCGGCATCCTTCAACCGAACGGTTGTCAGCAACCGTTCGGTTGAAGGAAAAAGACTCGCCGCCCTCTGCGCGCCACCATAAACCGTTGAAAATTCGCAAAAGACCAACCGGCGTCAGCAAGGAACCCATCGTGCTTTGCTTCCGGGGTGGCTTGTAAACGGCGTTTTCAAAAGGAGCAGAACGTGGCAAGAGCGATCACTTCATTTTGCCGATCGACGATGAACTCGGCCGCTGAGAAACCTGTCACCCGTCCACCACAACCTTTCTTCGCAGCGGGCGGATGCATTTCCGAATTGCGGCGGGCCGTACTGGAAACCAGCGGCGCGCCTGGCGGGTGGCAAAGCGGCGGTTCGTTCACCAACTCGCGCTCGATGCCTCTCAATGGCTTGACGCCCGGCGCGACCTACACGATTCAAGCCCGCGCAATCGGCGGCTCCTCCGGCTATAGCGACTGGAGCGACCCGGTCAGCCACATGTGCATGTGACTCCGCGGCCGCGGACTTCCGTTTCGGTCATCCGTGAAATCCGCGGCCAGACGAAAGGGAGGGATCACACCATGGATACCGGCAACGAAATCCTCAGAGCCCTCGGACGAATCGAAGGCGAACTCGTCGAGATCCGCAAGCTGTCCGAGCGGGTCTCCAAACTCGAACAGTGGCAGTCCTGGCTAAAAGGTGGATGGGCCGTCCTGGCGGCGGCGTGCGCCTACCTTTTCAAGGGCGCCTATGGAAAGTAGCGAACCTGCAACCTGCAAACAGAAAGGAGACTTATGGTCGAATTCGTGACGCAACATGAATTCTGGGCCGCTGTGGCGGCCTATTGGATCTTCTCTGCGGCGATCTGTTCAATGCCCGACCCTGCTCCCAATAGCAGTCCGGGCTATCTGTGGCTGTTTCGCTTCTTGCACACACTTGCCGGCAACCTCACCACTGCATTTCGTGAGGCTGCGCGCTATCGCGCTTCCGGTTCGCCGGGCAGCAAAATCCCTGGACTGAAGGCGCTCCTCCTCCTATTGACAATTCCGCTTTTGCTGTCGGCCTCCGCCTGTGCAGCGCGCTATACGATCCATCCCGGATCTTTCAACAAGACCGATTCCGCCGCTTACGACGCATTGCGCATCGCCGAAGCCGCGATCGATCAAGCCCGGATGAAATACGAAGCCGGGCGGCTTCCCGGCGAGGCGAAAGAAGCGTTCAACGCGCTGATCAAGTCTTATAACGTTGCGCGCGAGTCCTGGCTGACATACCGCGGCTCCATCGCAAGCAACGCGCCGGCGGAAACCTACTTCGATCGGCTCGCGAAAAATCTTTTGGATCTCACGAACGCGATCCGGGCGTTCCATGAGCGGCTGCGAATGCAAGCCCGACAGGGCGCAACCATAAACTAAGGAGGCCCAATGAATCCCAATCTCGCTTTCGAAATTGTAGAACTCGCGCTGTCTCTTGGTAGGAGCCAGGCGAGTGGAAAGATTCAACAGGATGTAACCGTGGCGGATACTCTGTTGACGATCATCCACAGGTGTGCTCAGGCTTATCAGGAGCACACCGGAGAAGCACTGGATGCATCCCTGATCAAGGCCGAAGAACCAATATGACCCATGCACGACCCATCTCGTCGCCACGCCTGTTGTTCGGCCGCGGCTGCCGCGGCGGGATCGTCCGGTCCAACCACCTGGAGGGCGCTCATGAGCGAGACGATTCCGACGGTGTTTGGCCGGTAAACACAACCGATCGCTTCATCCGGCAGCTTGAAACGTGTGTCCTTCCGGACGGCAGCAAGGCGCCCCCGAAAACGCGGCTTGGTGCTTTCGAACTTCAGCCGTCCCATTGCATCTCTCCTAAAATTTGAAATACCAACAGGGCGTCTTGACTCTTAACGTTCGAGGAAAAGCGGCGGGCCCTTGACCTGCCGGATGGCTGCACCCTGTCCGGGGCGAAGTTTCTGCGCCTGTGGGTTCGTCACGCAATTCTTCGCGGGATCCGGGTCGGGGACGCAAGTGTCCGACGTGGTGCCCCAGAAAGCGCCGTCTGCCGGCGAAACCTGGATGTCGAGAAAATCGAACATACTGCCGCCGTCCTCAGCATCGCAGCGGTCCGGTCCACACGAACCACGATGCACGGGATCGTTCGGGTTGTTTGCAGTCGTCCACGTGAAGGTGGGATTCGCGTCGAGCGCGTTCACCGAAACGACGATGTAAGTATTCCACGGTCGCGTGGGGTCGCTGAAGTCCTGCGACTCGCTGCCCGGAAAGAGAACGGCGATCCGGCCCGCGTCACCGGCGGCGATGGTCGGGAAGTTCACCTCATGCACGCCGGGCGGCGCCATCATGATGGGCGTGGACCACGTCAGGCCATGGTCTCGGGAGGCGGAAAGGAACGGCAGGCGAAACGTTCCGTCCTGCCACACCGCATAGATGTTATCCGCAGTATCCACTGCCAGGCTGACCTCATGGTCGGCCATCGGAGTGTTCCCAGTAATCTTCACCCGCGTCCAGCTTTCGCCGCCGTCCGTACTGATGGCGACCCACGGCAAGCCGCAGTGCCCTTTCGGCAGGAAGATGCGGCCTGCGCTGTCCGCCGCGAGTTGCCCGGTGAGGCCGCCGCACAGGCTGCCCGCATTAGGATCGGAACCCGTGAAGGCCGGGCTCGTGGGCACGTAGGTCAGGCCCCCGTCGCTACTGCGTTCGCAGGATGAATCGCCCACGCGGTTGAAACAGTAGTAGAGCATTCTCGGGTAGGTCGAGGTGGGCGTGGTGGTGGGCGCGTCACCCGCCGGCCCGCTGAGGACCGTCAGGTGGTCGTTCACCGGATTGGCGCAGGGAAAACTGTGCTGCCAGGTGGCGCCTTCGTCGTCGGAGAAGATCCCCTCCGAGCACACGGCGTTCAGATCAAAGGAGAACAGACGCCCCGTCACGGGGTCCACGTGGACGTAGGGATCCAGCGAGAAAACCGGGTCGGTGGTGCTGGCCGGCCCGAGGTCAATCGGCGGCGAGACCGGCTGCCAGGTGGCGCCTTTGTCCCGGGAGCGCATGACGACGGTTCGCGCCAGGCGCGTCACGCCAGAGGCCCCGATAATCGAGTCGAAGGTTCCGCGTGTGACGCCAGAGGCGCCGATGATCGAGTCAAAGGTTCCGGCAGCGAAAAATCCGGCGTTGTTCCGGTTCACTCCGATCGTCGGCTCCGCGGCCTGTCGTCCCACGTAGTTGAAGCTCACTTCGAGCTGCGGCACGAGCGGCGAGGACCGGGCGGGCGTGCTCGCCGGAACGCCGGTGAAGCCGGAGGTAAACAGCGCGCCGTGGTAGGACTTCGAGGTCGTGTCGCGGGAGGGGCTGCCGAGCGCTGCGACGCCGGCGTACGTCCCGCCCGGAACGACGAGGAATGGCTGAACGACGACGGTGTAGGTCCCGGCGGCAGGGTTGCTCAGCAGGATTTCCTCCACACCGCCTGGGGTCCCGGAAGTCGCGATGGTATTGCCGTTCGGGTCGCGCACAAACAAGTCGATGTCATCGCCCGAGCGCGTCACGCTGACGCGTATCGTAACGACGAAGTCACGCTTCGCCGGAACGATCGTCAGAGCGAAGTGGTCGCACGTCAACTCGGCATCCCGGCAGCTCAGCGGGTTGGAGAGCAAGAAGGGCCCTCCCGACCAGGTTGCCGTCGCGGAATCCGAGGAGATGGTGGCGGCCGAGGGTGTGGACGCAGTTAGGGGAGAAGCCAGCAAGAGCATCCCCATAATCATCGAAACAATCGTCAGCAGCCTGATAGAGCGGATAGTGTTCGGCGAGGTTGTCTTCATCGTGTGTTCCCCTTCGGTGATCGGGCTCTCATAGTCAATCCCACAGGTTCACTCTCAATATGAAAACCAGCCCACCCGCTCGTTCGCGAGTGGTTCTTCGAGCGCTTCGGGTCTGATTGGAAAAGAATAGAGAAATAGGAGGCGCTTGACAAGCGCGGCATTTGAGGCGTTCGGGCAATATCGCCGAGGTCCTCCTCATACCCGCAACCGCCACCAAAGAGGCCTCCTGGTTCTACCACCTGTCCGTCTTCACCTTGAATCACATATTTCCCCGCAAGATCTGGGCATTCACGGGTAGTCGCCGCGACGTCTGCTGCCGGTTGTTGCGTAGAGCGCCCCGTCGAGCACGCATTGACCCAGAATACGCTCATTGTAAGTGCGAACAA
>WNGG01002419.1_pt1 | contig 21100 bp, 20 predicted proteins | sample 5400661 | NCBI WGS metagenome assembly WNGG01 (sample SAMN13153372, study PRJNA577476) | soil metagenome | isolation source: 100 cm soil or saprolite under Garry oak tree replicate 1 | place: USA:California | collected 2016-06-15
TGCGATAGCCCATTCCTGTGGATCATCGAATGTTGTGGTGGCCGCGCAGCCCGCCGGCCGAGGCGAGGTCTTTGCGCAACTTTTGTCAGTCTCGAGTGACGGAGTAGTAACGGAACTTGATGCACCTTCGCACGTGTCGCCAAAAGCGATGATCGAGAAGTATGGCGCACTGACCAATCTCAAATGGGCCGGAGAAGGCGCGCGCCTTTATCAAGATAGAATCGGAGACGCTGCGCATGAGCGAACAATCGAGTTCAGAGATGAGCCGTTGAATTCGGCGGGCGACGGGCGAGGCTGGGTAGTCGCGGGGAGGGAAGCGAATCTTGCCAAAGAGATAGCGGCGCTTGCGCTGCAGCGATTGGAATGCGGCGTCGCAGGGGAACCGCTCCGGGCGATCTATGTTCGGCCTTCAGACGCAGAACTAAAAGAGCAATGTCAGTAACAGAGTCCGTATTAAGCGCAGTCTCGGTGTCAGTTTCAAACATGACCGAGCACGACCTGCTCGAGGTCGTCGATATCGAACAGAGCTGCGGCCTCAGTCGATGGGGCTGGGACGCTTATCATGCCGAACTCCAAAGCGGCCGCCGAAACCTGATGCTGGTGGCGCGAGTCAGCTCTCCGGAAGGGGAAAACACCGAGTCTATAGTGGGCTATATAATTGCGAGGCTGGCTGCTGACGAGCTCCATATAAACAACGCTGCCGTGCGCGAGGCTTATCGTCGACGCGGCGTTGGCACTGCTTTGCTTGACAGAATAGTGGAAGAAGGCGAACGAGCCGGAGCATATGCGGCGTTCCTTGAGGTTAGGGCAGGAAACTGCGCCGCTCAGGCCCTCTATGAAGGGTGCGGATTCGCTGTTGTCGGGCGCCGTCCCAATTATTACTCGGCGCCCGTCGAAGACGCCCTGATTATGTCTCGCCAGTTAAGAGAGCGCGCTTGATCTGTTCGCCTTGATTGGGCTAACATTTTTTCAAAACAAGAGCACAACGCGGGGGTAAAGTAAGGGCTGCCTCTGTTTGATTAATCTTACCGGTTTCATCGTCCGAAAGGAGACGTGCACGAAAATGGACATTACAACGACGGATAGGCTGAAAGAGGAGCTGATGAGTCATGACGCTGAGTTCAGAGAATTAGCGAAAGAGCACGGCAAATACGAAGAACGGCTTAGCGAGTTATCGGCTCTGGCCTATCCAAGTGATGAAGAACAACTGGAAGAGATTACGCTCAAGAAGAAAAAGCTGGCAATTAAAGATCAAATGCATTCCATAATGTTGCAACACCAAAAGAACCAGACCGCTGGTCACTGACGCATTTCTCCACAAGGTTTTTGCAGAGTAAGAACGGGGACGTGGGATCGAGAGGCACGCGTCCCCTTTTTACGTGGATCGTTGGTGGACTAACTGGCATTATGATCGGAAAAACTGAAGGTAAGACGACGAATTGAGAATAGCGCGTGAAGGTATCCCGTACATTGTTGTTCCCGCAATCCTGGCGGCGATCTCGCTGGTTCTGGCTTACTGGCCGATCTCAATTCCTTTCCTGCTGGTCTTCGCATTCATGGTTTTCTTTTTCCGAGATCCTCACCGGCAGCCGCCGGCGGAGCCTGATATTATCGTCGCACCCGCAGATGGCCGGGTCACGCGGGTTAGCGCTCTTGCACCCGAGCGCGAAGATTCGCCGACGATCGTCAGCATCTTTTTGTCGCCGTTTGATGTACACGTTAATCGTGCGCCAATCGCCGGAAAGATCACTGACATCTCGTATAGCAAGGGAAAGTTCTTGATGGCGACAAACGAGCGTGCCAGTTTGGTAAACGAGCAGAATGCCTTGACCATCGAAGGCGAAAAGGTGAACGTTGTTTGCAAGCAGATCGCCGGGATTCTTGCACGCCGGATCGTTTGCTGGAAACATAAGAATGATCGAGTGGCATTGGGGGAGCGGATTGGCATGATCAAGTTCAGCTCGCGAACAGATCTTATTTTGCCGGGAAACGTGAAGGTGGTTGCGGTGAAAGGCGCCAAAGTGCGTGGCGGAACCAGTATCATCGGGAGAATATCATGATGACCGCACCGCGTATGCAGCCCGAGAGGAACACAAGCAATCCAGAACGTCGTGGACTCAAGAAGGGGCTATACCTGATCCCTTCTGTCTTCACCGCGGGGAACATCCTGATGGGTTTTTTTGCCATTATGGGTTCCTTGCGCGCGTTCCAATTGGTAGGCCTGGGCGGTGAGGCCAATCTGGTGATTGCCAAGACCTACTTTGATTTTGCGGCAAAGGCAATCGGCTTAGCGGTAGTTTTCGACATGTTGGACGGACGCATTGCGCGTATGACAAAAACTACGACCGAGATCGGAATCCAATTGGATTCTTTGGCTGACGTCGTGACGTTCGGTCTCGCGCCCGCAGTCCTTGCGTTTGTCTGGGGTTATGGCGCCACTTTTAGCGAAGGAAGCGATCTCTACAATCTGGCGTTGTTCATTTCTTTTATGTACCTGATGTGCGGCGTATTCCGCCTTGCGCGTTTCAACGTTCAGGCATCGCGCCCGCGCATACTGGCCGAAGGAACAATCAAGGTCGACAAGAAAAGTTTTGTGGGGTTGCCAATTCCGGCTGCCGGCGGTCTGATCGCGGCAATGGTCCATTTTGCGCCCCAACCCTTGATACATTACGGGCAGGAACGAGCGGAACTCTATTCGGGGCTTTTGATCGCCCTGGTCGGTCTTCTCAGCGTCCTAATGGTTAGCACTCTTCGTTTCTCGAGTTTTAAGACAGTCGGAACTCGGAGAGGCAGCATGCGAACAATTATCCTGTTGGTGGCGATCGGATTGCTGATCTTCCTCTTCTCCCGTTATGTGCTTCTCGCGATCGTTATTGCCTACATCCTTTACGGATTGCTTTCCCGCCTGGCCGCGCCCTTCAGACGCCGACCCGAGCTCAGCAGTTCAAAAATATCAACAAAAGAAACCTGAGTGTCATGGTTACAAAGGAGAAAACTTCCTGCTTGATCCGGCTAGTGATTTGAAGTCTTGGTGTTAGCTGGATGAGAGAAGGCCAATAATCCGTGCTCTGTGGTGATCAATACGGCGTCACCAACTATGATCGGAGACGCAGTATTGATGCCTTCCCCTGTTGGAAGAGTGTTGACCTGCCGCCCATCGCGCAGGGCGAGCACCACTCCGGCTTCACTCGACAAAGGTGTAAAGAGCGCGTTGTCCTCGGCCGCCAGGGGCTGTGACGAAATTCGGCCGGGTAGTTGTCGCTTCCAAATCTTCCTTCCCTTATTGAACGATAACAAATACGCGAAATTGTCGAGTGAGGCAACAAGCAGGCCTCTACCGACACGAGCAACGGCCTGCACTGCTGCCCCAGTCCGTTTGCGCCATTGCCCACGGCCGTCTACCTCGTTCACCGCATACACGTAGCTATCCCCTGAGCCGAAATAGACAGTCCCATCCGCGAGAGCTACAGGACCACGCACAGGACCGCGCGTCCGATAATCCCACAAAAACTTGCCCGTGCTCTCGTCGAGCGAGAAGAGTGTACCGTCCTCACTGCCTACGTAAACCCTTCTTCCGGATAACACAGGCTGACAGTTGAACGCTGAACCACGCCGCACAGACCATAGAATGTTGCCGGTCTTCTTATCGAAGGCGTAAACGTTTCCGTCACTCGCCGCGGCAAAGATCTTCTCGTTGCTCATCGTCAGAGCCCCGCGGATAGGCGTTGCGAGCGCTCGCATCCACAGCGTTACACCACCTTCACGACCAAGCGCCCGCAGAGAGCCTGTGGTCCGATGCAAATCACTCGGCTTCGTAATCGCTTCAGAAGCCACGTAGACGGCGCGATCATCGGCTGCGGGGGAAGCAGAAAACTCGCCCCCGATCTCAGACTTCCAGTACAACTGGCCGTCGCTCGCCCTCAACGATACGATTGTGCCAGCGGCCAGCGGCAGGTATATTCGCTCGTCATCTGCGGCGGGTGTTAAGTCCAAAGTCAGACCAGCGTAACGCCAACGCACGGTAAGAGGCTGAGAAAGGGATAGTCGCGGACCAACAGTCCTTGTCCATCCTGCCGGCAACGCGGCAATAGATGTGACGCCGCAGGTCAGCACCAGCACAACTATCTCGTTCAGGAACTTCCATCGACTCTGAATACGGCGTTTCTCTTGCTTACCCTGAAGCATCAGAATTACCGGTTCCTTCTACTCAATCAAGAATCATCCAAGCAACGGATTTTGAGTTAATGCAACGCGAAAGTATAATTCACTTCACCTCAGCTGAAATACTCGATGCGTTATGACGCATGACAAAGGATAAGGGGCTTTCTTTTCTTGACTAATAACAATCGTCACGAGACCGTAATAATACTTGACTTCGGATCACAATACACTCAACTGATAGCTCGCCGCATTCGCGAGGCAGGCGTTTTCTCCCAAATCCTTCCTTGTCACGCGCAAGTAGATGAGATTAACGCCCACCACCCAAAAGGGATCGTCCTGTCTGGCAGTCCGGCGTCAGTCTACCAGCCGGGCGCACCGCGACCCGCCGGTAATCTACTCGAAGCAATTGATTGTCCGCTGCTTGGGATTTGCTACGGATTACAGGTGATGGCATTTGATCTGGGAGGTGAGGTGCGGCCGTCGACAAGCCGGGAATTCGGTTACGCAAGACTCAAGGTGCTTGAACACGAGAGCCCGCTTTTCAAGGGCCTCCCCGACGAAATGGACGTGTGGATGAGTCATGGCGATCATGTTACCTCAGTGCCGCCCGGTTTTCGCGTAACTGCCCGCACCGATGATGCCCTCAATGCAATCGAGGACCTAAGCAAAAACATATTCGGAGTCCAGTTCCATCCGGAAGTGGCGCACACACCGCTGGGTTCGCAAGTCCTGCGCAATTTTATCTTTTCCATTTGCGGATGCCGAGGCGATTGGTCGCCCGAAGCCGTCATTCAAGAACAGACCACTCGGATACGAGACCAACTGGGTGACAAAGGACGCGCGGTCTCTGGGCTATCAGGCGGTGTCGATTCGACCGTGGCCTCAGCACTGGTGCACCGCGCCGTAGGCGAACGACAAACGTGCATTCTTATCGATAACGGATTACTGAGAGAGGGAGAGTTTGAGTCTACCTTGGCGGTGTTGCGCCAAACTATGAAGCTGAACATCGTCGGCATTCGTGCCGGTAGTAGATTTCTCGAAGCCCTGCGGGGCGTAACCGACCCAGAGGAAAAACGCAAACGAATTGGCAGAATCTTTATTGAAGTTTTCGAGGAAGAGGCAAAGCGTCTGGGTGATGTCGGATATCTGGTGCAGGGGACTCTTTACCCTGACGTGATCGAGTCAGTCTCAGTGCGCGGCCCATCGTCGGTCATCAAAAGTCACCACAATGTCGGCGGCCTTCCCGAAGAGATGAATTTGCATCTCATCGAACCCTTACGAGAACTGTTCAAGGATGAAGTGCGCCTGATTGGCAGGGAACTGGGCGTGCCGGAAGAGATCCTGACTCGTCATCCATTTCCCGGTCCTGGTCTCGCCGTTCGTATTGTTGGTGAAGTAACCGAAGAGCGGATTCGGTTACTGCAAGCGGCGGATAGAATCCTTGATGAGGAATTGCGGCTCGCCGACCTCTACCATTCTGTCTGGCAGGCCTTTCCTGTCCTGTTGCCGATATCGACAGTGGGTGTAATGGGAGATGAACGCACTTATGAGCGAGTCGTAGCAATTCGAGCGGTGACCAGCGTCGACGGCATGACTGCAGATTGGGCGCGGCTGCCGCAGGATGTCCTGGCGCGCATATCGTCGCGAATTGTCTCTGAAATCAGGGGCATCAACCGCGTCGTCTACGACATAAGCTCCAAACCACCAAGCACCATAGAGTGGGAATAGAAATTATCCCGCCACGTGCTTCAACGCAGGTTTTAGAGCATTTTGCTTATAGATCTGAAAGCAAGATGGTCGTTGCAATCGTCTGGTAGTTGATTCGAAGCTGTGTTACCGCGAAAACCTGCGAATCGTTAACTTCGCAACGTGTTATATTGCCCTGTTCCCAGGTTATTGATTTCCGATTCAGCCGACGAGATTGTCGCGATCTGACAAAGCTCTAATGCCTGATAATAAATTCGTACATCTGCATTTGCACACAGACTACAGCCTGCTGGATGGCGCGATACAAATCAAACCGCTGGCAAAGCGCACGGAAGAACTGGGAATGCAAGCATGTGCCATGACAGATCATGGCAACATGTTCGGCGCTATCTCTTTCTATCACACGATGAAGAGCCACGGCGTAAAACCGATCATCGGCTGTGAAATCTACATTACCCGTGGCAGTCGAAGAGATCGAACGGCGGGTGCGCCCGGCGAAAAGGCAAACTTCCACTTGATCCTCCTCGCAAAAGATCTGGAAGGCTATCGCAACCTCGTGCAACTCACGTCGAAGGCGTACACAGAAGGCTTCTACCACAAGCCGCGCATCGACAAAGAACTTCTTGCTCTTCACAGTAAAGGTTTGATAGGGCTTTCGGCTTGTCTGTCCGGCGTGCCTTCCGCGATGTTGGTTCGAGATCGATTTGATGAAGCGACCACGGCCGCTCTTGAGTTTGAGGAGATACTGGGCAGAGGGAACTACTACCTGGAGATTCAGGAGCATGGTCTGGAAGCGCAATACAGAATTCGCAAATCGTTGGTCGAGCTTTCGAAACGCACCGGCATCCCCCTTGTCGCAACCAATGATGCCCACTACCTCAGGCCAGAGGACGCCCGCGCGCATGACGTGTTGCTCTGCATCGGCTCGGCAAAAACCGTGAACGACACAAACCGTCTTCGCTTCGAGACGCCGAACTTTTTTGTCCGTTCACCAGAAGAGATGTGGAACGTCTTTGGTAATGACCTACCCGAAGCCTTGACGCGTACCGTGGAGATCGCCGAGATGTGCGATCTCAAGCTGCCTGATGACGTTAATTACCTGCCGAAGTATCCGATACCCGAGTCAGGAGCTGGTCTTTCTGTCGACGAATACTTCGAGAAGCTCGCCGGCGAAGGCTTCGAGCATCGCAGGCTGACGGTTTGGGAGCGTCAGGCAGCGCGCGGAGAACTGGAACATCCTCTTGCTGATTATCAGACCCGACTTTTTAGCGAAATCGAGATGATCAAGCAGATGGGGTTTGCCAGTTACTTCTTGATTGTCTGGGATTTCGTTCGCTACGCCAAAGATAACTCTATTCCCGTGGGCCCCGGCCGGGGCTCAAGCGCCGGGAGTTTGGTTGCTTACTGCCTGGGAATCACCGATATCGATCCGTTGAAGTACAACTTGATCTTCGAGCGATTCCTTAACCCTGGACGAGTGTCGCTCCCTGACATCGATATCGACTTTTGTGTTCGAGGTCGTGCCGAGGTGATCAATCACGTTGCCGATCTTTACGGTCGCGACTCTGTCTGTCAAATCATTACGTTCGGCACACTTGCCTCGAGAGCTGCGATTAAAGATGTGGGTAGAGCATTGGACATGCCGTATTCCGAGGTTGAACGGATCGCTAAGTTCATTCCTCCACCGGTACGCGGACGCAACGTCAGCATCGCTCAGGCCCTTGAACAAGTGCCGGAGTTAAGAAAGGAGATTGAGACAAACCCTCAAGTAAAGGATTTGATCGAAATCGCGCAACGACTCGAAGGATGCGCGCGTCATTCATCAGTCCACGCCGCCGGGGTCGTCATATCCCCAAACCCGTTGCAAGAGCTAATACCCATCGCGGTCTCGCCAAAAGATGAGCTAACCACGCAATATGTTATGTCTGACCTCGAAAAAACGGGCATGCTTAAGATGGATTTCCTGGCGCTTACCGCCCTAACCGTAATAAGCGATTGCTTGGCGTCGGTTAAGCAAATGCTTGGGGTCGAGATTAATTGGTCGGATATAGCGCTTAACGACGAGAGAACTATGTCGGTTTTCGCTGAGGGACGCACAGATGCTGTCTTTCAGTTTGAATCTTCGGGTATGCAGGAGATCTGCCGAAAGCTTAAACCAAAAGACCTTGAAGACCTCGCGGCCTTAAACGCGCTTTATCGACCCGGACCCCTGGATGGAGGTATGGTCGATGAGTTTATCCAGCGGCATCGTGGGAAGAAGACCGTGCGCTATCTGGTACCTGAGATGAAGGAGATCCTGACTAACACCTATGGGATCATGGTTTATCAGGAACAGATCATGCAGTTGGCCCAGAGGCTCGCCGGATACACACTGGCTGAGGCGGATTTGATGCGTCGGGCGATGGGAAAGAAGAAGCGGGCGGAGATGGCGGTTCACCAGCAGAAGTTTGTCAGTGGCGCAATAGCGAGAGGAATAAAGCCAGACAAGGCTGAGAAGACGTTCTCGCTGATGGACAAGTTTTCAGACTACGGTTTCCCTCGCAGCCACAGCGTGGCCTATGCGTATCTTGCGTTTCAGACTGCATACCTCAAGGCACATTATCCGGAACACTTTTACGCCGCAGTTCTATCAAGCGAAGCTCAGGATGCCGCGAAAGTGTTTAAGTACTCGAAGGAGCTACGGGCGCAGGGAATTCAATTGCTGCCCCCGGACGTCAATGAGAGTAACGCAGGCTTCACGCCATTGAATGGAGCCGTAAGATATGGCTTGGCGGCAATCAAAGGACTTGGCGAGTCGACGGTAAAGGCAATAATTGACGCTAGAAAGAGCGGGCCTTTCAGATCACTGTTCGACTTTGCGGAACGCATCGAGCAGGGAACCATTGGCAAGCGCGCGCTTGAGAGTCTGGTTAGTGCGGGCGCTTTCGACTCTTTGAAACCCGAGTCACGCTCTCTTAGTGAATGGCGCGGTCAGCTTCACGGTGCAATCGACACAGCGTTGGCAAGAGCACAGCGAGCCCGAAGAGCAAGACTGCAAGGGCAGAGTGGTCTCTTCGGCACCGAGACTGACGATGCTTCAGGAGTTGACCAGGTCCCCGCGGGCGCGACCGGTTGGACGCGTGCCGAACTCCTCGCTGCTGAAAAGAATTCGTTGGGTTTCTATATCACCGGACACCCGCTCGAGAATTATTTGGATCGGCTGCGACTAGCTAACGCTGTTAGATCCGTCGAACTCCAGAGCCTGGTGAGTGGGAGCCGAGTGACCATCGGCGGGATAATGAGTGATCTGCAGGCTCGTACCACAAAGAAGGGTGATCGCTTCGCTCTGTTCCGACTGGAAGATGAATCAGGCGGAACCAAGTGCGTGGCGTGGCCTGACACTTATCGCAAGCACTCTTCCTTACTACAAAATGAATTGCCGGCGCTTGTAACCGGCCGGCTCGAGCTGACCGATGACAACCCACCAACCATAATCGTTGATCAGGTTCAGAGGCTGGATGGTATTCCAGAGAACAAGAGCCGCTCTGTTATGATTCGCATACCGCCGGCGGAGGATGAGGCATTGTATGACGCAATGTTGGACGTTCTGAACAAACATCCCGGCGATTGTGAAGTACTGCTGGAAGCCGTCGTCGACCGCGAAGTCCTGGTCCGCGTCCGTGCCAACGCGGCGTTGCGGGTTAATCGGAGTCGTGCATTAGACTCCGATCTTAAGAAGTTGGGATGTTCGATTGCTAATTTAGATGACGGAGCAGCGAATGCCAAGATCTAAGGTTGAGCGTCACGAAAAGAAGGCTCCCAAGAATGCTGTCGGCGCTGAACAAGGCGAACCGCGAACTGCGTTTGAACGCGTCCTGTTGGCCCGGCATCCCGAAAGGCCTTACACGCTTGATTTCGTTGAGAGGCTTTTCGAAGACTTCGTCGAACTGCACGGTGACCGACGGTTTGCCGACGACGCGGCAATTGTCTGCGGGTTCGCACGTTTTCACGGTCTTCCCGTGGCGATTGTGGGCCAACAAAAAGGTCGCGATACCAAGCAGCGTAGCTATCGCAACTTCGGTATGTGTAAGCCGGAAGGGTACCGAAAGGCGCTGAGGCTGATGAAGCTCGCTGAGAAATTTGCGCGGCCGATCTTCACCTTTGTCGACACGCCGGGAGCTTATCCCGGAATCGATGCCGAAGAGCGTGGCCAGGCTGAGGCCATCGCCTACAATCTCCGCGAGATGGTCAAGCTGAAAGTTCCAGTGATTGTCACGATCATAGGCGAAGGTGGTTCCGGAGGAGCTCTGGCTATTGCCATTGGCGATCAAGTCTTGATGCTCGAAAACGCCATCTACTCAGTGATCACCCCGGAAGGATGTGCGGCGATTCTTTGGAAGGATGCCGGCCAGGCTGAACGCGCAGCAGCCGGCCTCAGACTGACTGCGCAGAATCTGTACAAAGAGGGAATTATCGATGAGATCATCAAGGAACCCGGCGATGGCGCGCACACCGACCATGACTCGACCGCACGATACCTGGACTTGGCTTTGAGCCAACGACTAGCCGAAGCTGTTAGTTGCAGCCAGGAGGAAAGGCTCGCCAGACGCTATCGAAAACTGAGAGACTTCGGCCAATGGGGAGTAATGGACGTTCCATGAACTTCAACCGTTGTGAGTTCTGCGGCCAAATAGTTGATTCTTGCGGACAAGACACTTCGGCTTCAGAACGGAACGTCATCGTCAGATAAGTCCGGCTGTTCAGGGGCCGGTCCAGCGCTCGGAGCTTTTTCAACAGGGGCTTCTCCTGATCTCTGCCCACCGATGAACTGCATGTCGGTGGCGTGCACCTCGAGCGTGTGTCGTGGTTTGCCATCGCGATCGGTCCACTCCTCAACTCGCAGCCTTCCCTCAATGTACACGGGCCGACCTTTGGTAAGGTACTGCGATGCAGTCTCTGCCTGACGACCCCAAAGCGTTACCTTAAACCAGGTGACTTGCTCCTGCCACTCGCCGGTTTTGTCTTTGCGCCGCTCGTTCGTCGCCATGGTAAAGCTACACACAGGAGTGCCCTGGGGCGTGTAGCGCAGTTCAGGATCACGGCCCAGATTGCCCACGAGAATAATCTTGTTGAAAGACATGAGGAACCTCTTTGCGTTCAGGGATAAGTGAAATCGTGACGGCGAATACTACTAGGCGAACGAAGGGGCGTCAAGTGTTGCTGGCAACCAAGCCTTAGTCCGATCAAAGAACTGTCGCGTTGCGTTGACGGTTTCTGCTACACTTGTCGGCATTGAAAGGTTAACAGAGCTTGAGATTATTGCTTAGATGAGTGCGCGAGTTTACATCGAGACGTTCGGCTGTCAGATGAACGTTACCGACACCGAGCGAGCGGCAACTGGGTTGCGGAAGGCAGGTTACGAGTTGACGCAGTCTGCGGAAACAGCCGACGTAATTCTGTTCAACACCTGCTCAGTGCGAGAGCGTGCCGCCCAGAAAGTTTTCAGGCGCATTGGCGAAGTCCGTCAAACGACGGCCGCAAAGCAGCCTTTGATCGGTTTGATGGGTTGTGTTGCCCAACTGGAAGGCGAAGCGATTTTCGACAGCGCCGCCGCGGTTAACATTGTCGCCGGCACGCGCGCGACCGATCGTCTTCCGGCTTTGATCGAGCGCGCCCGGGGAGGGGAACTGGCAGTGCTGGATTTGGGCGAGCGCGCCGAGGGAGAATCGTGGAACGTTTCACCGGTCGAACGGCATTCGCCCTACGTGGCTTTCGTTCCCATAATCGAGGGCTGTAACAAGTTTTGCTCCTTCTGCATAGTCCCTTATTCTCGAGGTCGCGAGAAAAGTCGCACCGCGAAAGAAATTGTTGACGAGGTGGGCCAGCTCCGAGAATTCGGTTACAAGGAAGTCCATCTGATTGGTCAGAACGTAAACAGTTACCGGCCCAAGTCGTTTGCAGGCCTCGAGAGTTGTTCCGGCGCTACGCCGTTCTCTCGCTTGCTGAGAGCTGTTGCTGACACAGGTATGGAAAGGATCAAATTCACAACATCATTTCCTCGCGACTTTCATCCTGATATAGTGTCGGCGATTGAAGAGTACCCGAATCTCTGCGATTGGGTTCATCTTCCGGTTCAATCGGGAAGCGATCGCGTGTTGAAGGCCATGCGCCGCGGCTATGATTCAAGCAGTTATCTACGGCGAGTCGAATCAGTAAAGAACTCACGGCGCAAGCTGTCGCTGACAAGCGATATTATCGTGGGCTTCCCGGGTGAGACTGAGAACGATTTCGCAGCAACCATGAAGCTGGTGGAAAAGTGTCAATACGACGGTCTGTATATTTTCAAGTACTCGAAGAGGCCAGGTACGCCCGCAGCAAAGTTGCCTGATGATGTGCCGCCCGCTGAGAAGACCCGCCGCTTCCTGGCAATTGAGCAGGTACAGCAGAAAGTCCAAGCTGAAGTCTACGCAAGATATGTAGGGCGCACTGTCAGCGTCCTGGTTGAAGGAGAGAGCGCCAGGTCAATGGACGACATGACCGGTCACTCCACCTGCCATAAAGTGGTAAACTTCGCTGGTGACGCAAGTCTTTGTGGCCGGATCGTTGAGGTGATTGTCACCAAGGCTAAGCCGAACAGCCTTTATGGAAGACGACTAGTTTAGGGTTGCAATACAATCGTGGGGCCTGGAGTTGAGGTGCTCGTATGGAAATAGAAGTAAAAATCAGAGCGCTGATGATGGATCCCAACAGTGGCACGCCGATCATCATTCTGAAGGACGTCCAGAGTGATACGATGCTGCCTATCTGGGTCGGAGCATACGAGGCTAACGCAATCGCGCTCGAGATCGAGAAGATCGCGCCTCCGCGACCCATGACTCATGACCTGTTGCGTAACCTGATTGTCGAAATGGGAATCCAGGTAGAGCGAGTAGTCGTAACCAGTCTTCGCGACAATACCTTCTTCGCAGTGATCGAGATGCAGACCAGCGACGGGAACCGAATGGTGCTCGACTCAAGGCCTTCGGATGCCATCGCTCTGGCTCTTCGCGCCGATTGTCCCATCTATGTCGATACGGAAGTAATCAAGGCTTCGCGGAATACGGTGCCAACCGATGAGGAACTCGCAGAGGAGGGCGCTGTGACTGAGGAGGAGTGGCCCGACGTGATTGGCGAAGCTGGCGATCTCCCGATGTAACTGTTAGTGCTTTTAAGATTTTGAGCCTGGGCTTCGAATAAGTCAGCAAGCAAGGATAGACCGCCTGTGCAGCGAATGATAATCGCGATTGCAAATCAAAAAGGTGGTGTAGGAAAGACAACGACCGCGATCAATTTGGCCGCTGGATTCGCCAGACTCGGAAAAAGTGTCCTGCTTTTTGATCTGGATCCGCAGGCAAACAGTTCTATTTCGTTTCTCGATCCTCTAAGCGTCGAGCGTTCAGTCTACGAACTTTTGATGGATGGCCAGGCTCCCCTGGAACAGGCCATCTACCGCACACCCGTCGAAGGACTCGATATCGTCCCGGCGAGAATTAATCTGGCCAAGCTGGAAGCGAAACTGGTTGGCGACTTCGACGCGCCCTTTCGCCTCAAGGACCGGCTAGAGCCTTTTCGCGATCGCTATTCGGTGATCGTTATCGATTGCCCACCAACACTTGGTTTAATAACCGTCAACGCCCTGGTTGCCGCCACCCACGCGTTGATTCCCATCCAGTCGTCATACTTTGCGCTGGAGGGTACCGACGACCTTCTGGAGACGATCGAAAAGGTCAAGGCCAGGCCGAACCCGAATCTTGAACTGCTTGGAGTCCTCGTAACACTTCATGACAAGCGAACGACGTTGGCGCGCGAGGTGTACGAGCAGATCCGCCGGGTCTTTGGTGAGAAAGTGTTTGAGACTGTGATCACCAAGAGCGTGAGACTGGAAGAGTCGCCGGCTTACAAAGAGTCTATCTTTTCCTTTGCGCCTAACTCATCAGGCGCGATCGAATACACCAAACTTTGCGAAGAGGTAATGAAACGTGTCTAAAAGGGGATTGCCGACAGGACTGCAAATGCGTCACGACTCCCATTATGTTGAGGAGCTATCCAGACATCGGCCCACTCAGATTGGCCGAATGATTCCCCTCGACAAACTCGATCCGAATCCAGATCAACCTCGAAATGAGATCGGTGACCTAACCGAACTCACGGCTTCGATTAGGGAAAAGGGCGTGCTCGAGCCGCTCCTGGTCAAGCCTTCGCGTCTTACCGGAAGGTGGATGATCATCGCGGGTGAAAGACGCTGGAGAGCTTCGCGCGAAGCCGGCCTGCGCGAAGTGCCTTGTATCGAGATGGAGGTCGACGATCGTGGCGTCGCCGAGATCGCCCTGATCGAGAATATGCAGCGCAAGGACTTGACGATCTGGGAGGAAGCAGACGGACTGTTTGCTCTCTGCGAGCGGTTTGGTTACACGCACGAAGAGGTTGCGCGAAAAGTGGGGAAGAGCAGAAGCACCGTCACGGAGGCTGTTTCGATCGCTTCCATTCCCGAAGACGTGCGCGACCTGTGTCGCCGGTCCGGCATTACAGCGAAGTCGGTGTTATTGCAAATCCTTCGCCAGCCCGACGACGAGGCGATGAGGCGTCTGGCCTCACAGATTGCGTCGCAGGGACTGACTCGGGATGACGCACGCGAGGTCAGGCGCCAGGAGATGGGGCCGCGGATCGCACCCGAGGCAAAACCTTATACCTTCCGCTACGCCTCACCGGAAAAAGAGTTTAGTTTGGAAGTGAAGTTCCGCCGCCCAAACGTAAGTCCGCATGAGGTTGCCGATGCTCTAAGAAAGGCAGCGCATAGTCTCGACAATCATCAGGCGGACAGCCAAACAACTTCGGCGGACTGAGGTCCCATCACACCGGTAAGAGGCGCAGCCTATTTCGACGTTGCGCCTTTTTTTCGTTCGGCAGCCGCACGCTTCTGCAGCGTTTTGCCCCAACGCTCAAGTGTAGGCTGCAACGGCTTGAAAAGGCGCGCGCGGATGGTGTGTTGCTTCTCGTTCCACGCCTTCAATTGCTTTTCAGTATAGAGTCGAACCGCAGGTTCGATCTGCGTCTTCTTAACAGAATGGCGAAGTGTCAGATGATAGTGTTGACCAACGAGCGAGAACAACACGGCCGTGACGTTTCCCTTAAAAGAGAGTCGCGGGATGATTCGTTTATGAATTGGTTTATCCGTGGGAAGAAGGACGCCTATCGCCAACTCGAGCCACGGTCCCTTGGCGCCTTGACGCGGATGGTAAAGCCCTGGCAAATCGGAAGCCTGCACGGTCGCTCTGATCCTCGGCTCTGATATCGACTCAACCAGACGCACCCTCTCGATTCCTCGCGTGTGCTCGCGCGGCAGGCTATCCAGCGCCTTTTCGATCAGTGAAGTTGTATCTCTTGGCAGCTTTCTCTCGCACTGATTCTCGATTCTTATTGCCACTATTTAAGCAAACCCTTTGCCGAAACGTTTCATTAGACCGACACTCTGCGAAGCTTCGTACTCTAGGTGATGCCTCCACGAGCGTCAAGTGCGCTTATTACGCGGTAGTGCAGTTAATCTGTGTTGTTGACTTGCGGGGAAGGGTTTTTATGCGTGGGATACACACACTGGCAGCGTCTAATGCGTATTTCAAAACTGGCACTAACAAGTGCTCGTTACAGAACCGGGAGCGAGTAGCGACCGGATACAACTCAACTGCGTCGTACAGGCCCTTACGTCCACGAAATTGTAGATGGGAGGTTGAATGTAGGATCCCGTCGCATCCCACCACCCCAAGCGGGCCGCCCGCTCGGGGACCCCGGTCCGCTCGCGGTTCTGTAACGACTCGCGTTGTTCAGGCCGTCTGCGCTCTGGCCAGCTCATAGTTGCCATCCCAGGTGGCCTCAAGTTCGGTCTCCGATTTCGCCACGGTCTTAAACGTGCCGCCTCCGGTGATGCCGCGGAACTCGCCATCGCCGCCAGCGAATTTCCAGGTACCCTCAACGGTCATCCCACCACCGGCCGTGGTGACCTTGCCCTCGAACGTTCCCCAGTCGCGTCCCTTATCACCGTGCACGTTGTTGTAGTAGCCGCGCTGCGAGCCCTCGCCATCGAGCAGCTCGGTAACCCCCCAGTAGGTAATACTCGCGTCGTTCCAAAGCGGATCCGCTGATTTCTGCGTGCCGCTAACCTCGGCAATACCCATCTCGTGGTTGGGCAGGTCGCTAAGTGGCATTCCGGACTGCTTCGTGATTCTTCCCGAAAAAGATCCTGTTATGAAAGGCATGTCGTCTCCTTTTCCTCTGATCGGTTGGTTGTCTGTTGAATCGTGCGCATTCTGACTTCTCCGTCCGCTTCTGTCAATCCAATAACACCATACACGCAGCACTTCCTGGCCCGCCTCTACAACCGTAGGGGAAGGCTCTACAACCGTAGGGGAAGGGTGGAATCTCAATCACACGAAGCCGCCCAGAGAGAGATCTGTGTTTGCTGATCTCCCGTAACAAACTCCTTCAAACCCCAGCGCTATGCGGCGCGTCTGATAATACATATTATATTACCAGTGGCTATTACCGGTCGCCCCTCAGGAATATCGAGGTCTTTTCGCTTCTTATTCACAAAGCGCACTTTTGAGGGTCGAGCTAGCTCGCCTTGACAGTGCTAAATACGGACTGCTACATTACGCGGTCTTTTCATTAAGGGAATCTGCGACCAATAATAATCGTAAGGAGTTTGCTTGAGTACTGAATCCAGTTATCTATTCACGTCCGAGTCCGTCACTGAAGGCCACCCAGACAAGATTGCAGACCAAATCTCCGATGCCGTTCTTGATGCCGCGCTGTCAGAAGACCCAAACGCTCGTGTTGCTTGTGAGACTCTGGTCACCACCGGACTGGTGGTTGTAGCCGGCGAGATCACGACCAGCGCGCGGATAGATTTCAGTCGAGTGGCGCGCGATACCATTCGAGAAATCGGTTACACGCGCGCCAAGTTTGGTTTCGATTCCGAGACCTGCAGCGTGCTCTCGGCCCTTGACCGCCAATCTCCGGACATTGCCATGGGAGTGGACACCGGAGGCGCCGGCGACCAGGGCCTGATGTTCGGCTTCGCCTGCAACGAGACACCGGAGCTGATGCCGCTGCCGATTCAACTTGCGCACATGCTGGCGCGGCGACTCTCAGAAGTTCGGAAGTCGGGTGAGCTGCCCTATCTTCGCCCGGACGGCAAGTCACAAGTCACAGTTGAATACCGCGATGGCCGGCCTTTCAGAGTCGACGCGGTTGTGATCTCTTCGCAACACGACCCCGGTGTGACGAATGAACAACTGCGAGCGGACATCGAAGCAAAAGTCATCCGGCACACCGTGCCTGCGGATCTTCTCGACGACAATACCAAGTTCCACATCAACCCAACCGGGCGATTTGTAATGGGCGGGCCCCAGGGTGATGCCGGACTCACAGGGCGCAAAATCATCGTCGATACTTACGGAGGCTATGCGCCGCACGGAGGTGGCGCTTTCTCGGGTAAAGACCCAACCAAGGTTGATCGGTCGGCTGCTTACATGGCGCGCTACGTTGCCAAGAACATTGTCGCAGCCGGACTCGCAGATCGTTGTCTCGTTCAACTGGCCTACGCGATCGGTGTTGCTGATCCGGTCTCGGTGCTGGTGGACACAGGAGGCACCGGCCGCGTCAGCGAAGGCGTGCTGGCAAAGCTCGTGCGTGAGCATTTCGCGTTGACGCCCCTTGGGATAATTGAAGAACTGAAATTGCGCCGGCCGATCTATCGAGCGACGGCCGCGTACGGTCATTTCGGACGCGTTGAAAATGGCTTTGCCTGGGAAAAAACGGACAAAGCGGAATTGCTGCGCGAGGCAGCAGGGGTCTGAGGCCCCATCTGGCTGATCCAAATAAGGACGGACCAGCAGGTCCGCGACCACAGATCTCAAATCATCAAAAGTAACTAAAGAGGAATACCGATATGAGTGCAATACGTTCACTTGAATTCGACGTCAAAGACATTAACCTGGCCAGTCAGGGGAAGCAGCGAATCGAATGGTCCGAGCGTGATATGCCGGTCCTGCGATTGATTAGAGAGCGATTCGCCGCCGATCAGCCTTTGAAGGGGATCAAGCTGGTAGCCTGCGCCCACATAACGACTGAGACAGCAAACCTCGCCCGCGCGCTGCAGGCCGGCGGAGCCGAAGCTGTTTTGATCGCTTCTAATCCGCTTTCCACGCAGGATGACGTGGCTGCTTCTTTGGTGGCCGATTGGGGTATTCCGGTTTTCGCGATCAAGGGCGAGACTACTGACACGTACAACCGGCACGTACGCACGGCGCTGGACTTCCATCCGCAGATCATCATCGACGACGGATCCGACGTCGTGGCCACGCTAATTAAGGAAAGGCGCGAACAGGTCAAGGAGCTTGTTGGTTCCACTGAGGAAACCACCACCGGAATTCAGCGCCTGGAGGCCATTCATAAAGCTGGCTTGCTTAGCTTCCCGGCCGTTGCTGTTAACAACGCGCAGACCAAACACTTCTTTGACAATCGTTACGGAACCGGCCAGTCAACTCTGGACGGAATAATCCGCGCCACAAATATTCTGCTCGCGGGTCGGAACCTCGTGGTCGTGGGCTATGGTTGGTGCGGCAAAGGCGTTGCTCTCAGAGCGCGCGGCATGGGTGCGAATGTGATCGTTACCGAGGTTGACGCAATCAAAGCGGTTGAGGCAGTCATGGACGGATTCCGTGTCATGCCGATTGCCGAGGCCGCGCCCCTGGGAGACATTTTTGTAACCGTCACGGGAAACCGTCACGTTATCGACGGCCAGCACTTTTCCGCGATGAAAGATGGCGCGATTGTTTGCAACAGCGGCCACTTCGATCTGGAGCTGAACCTGGTGGCCTTACGCGAGAAGTCTGAATCCGCGGTGAAAATTAGACCCTTTGTGGAGGAATACAAACTTAAAGGGTCCGGCAGACGGATTATTGTCCTTGGCGAAGGACGTCTAATTAACCTGGCGGCGGCTGAAGGTCACCCGGCAAGCGTGATGGACATGAGTTTCGCCAATCAGGCTTTATCCGTCGAGTATCTGGTTAAGAACGAGGGCAAGCTTGAACCTGGTGTCCATCTGTTACCTCCGGAAGTGGACACCGAAATAGCGAGTTTGAAACTGCGCGCGCTGGGATTGTCAATTGATACTCTGACGGCGGAGCAGCTTGAATATATCTCGAGCTGGGAAACAGGCACGTAGGGATCTCAGAGTTCAGATTTGAGATCTCAGAGTCCGTATCAGGTGCGAATCCGCGAAAGAAAGTAGGTTCCCACCGCTGCAAATATAATTGGCGGCGCCCACCCTGCGACCGGAGCGGGAAGCAAACCGTGAATGCCGAGTTGCTGAAATCCGCCGGCGAATCCCCAGTAGGCGAGACTCACTGCAACCGCCGAGCACAACGCTACAATTGTTCCCCGCCGCCCGAACGAAAGCGCCAGCGGGATTCCCAGGAAGGCCATCACCAGAACGCTAAATGGCTCGGCGTATTTCCGCTGCAGCGCCACGGCCAACGAAGAGACATCCATTCCTCGCCGCTTAGAAGCCTTTAAATAGGCGCTTAATCCCCTGCTGCTTAGCTGAGACGGTTTGTCCACGCTTGGCCTGAACACTTGAGCAGCATCTATTCCTATTAACTCTGTCTGCTCCTTTGCTTCTCGCGCAATCTCCATCCCGCGAATACCTATTATTTCAGCATTCCTTATGGTCATCGTCCGGCCGGCTGTCCATGCACCTTGATCACCTCTCGTTAAGCGTTCCAGGTGGATCCCCTGGGGATCGAAATCGTAGACTGTCAGGTCACGAAGCGCGTGATGCTGCTCGTCGTAATCGTAGGAATAGAGTCGACTACTCTCGGCGGAGGCCAGCCATTGATGACCTGTGCCAGTCATGGCTTGTGCAGCACCACCTCTAATCTGACGTCGCAGGGAGTCTTGCCGAACATTCGCGGATGGCATCAACTGCTCTTGCACCAACCATGTTCCCGCACCTGCAACCATCGCAAACAGCAAACCGGGGAACATCAGACGGTAAACACTTTGCCCACTGGCCCACCAGGCAATTGCCTCGCTACGCTTTGCAAGTAGAGCATAGGTGATTAGCGCCGCTATCAACATGGTGGGAGGAAACACTTCAACCGTAACCAGAGGAAGCAGAAAGACAAGATACTTCGCGACTAGCCCCGCGGCGACTCTATTCATCGCAATAAAGCGCCACAATTCAAAGAGCGTAAAGATGATGAAGATCGAAACCAGCGAAAAGAAAGCGACAACAAAACTCACCAATAGCGTGCGGAGCAGGTTACCATCCAGAAGACTGGGGAAGGGCCAGCGACCTAACCGGGTGAATGCCTTTGCGTGACCTCGGGCGATATCTCTTCGTCCCGGCGGTTTTGGTACTCTGATTCGTCGACCAACTAACCCTGAAAAGCGAGTTCTATTCACAGTCAGGAATCCAAAACTAAACACCAACATCAGCGCTGTTGCCATCCAGGTCCCCACAAGGGGTGTAATTGTTCCTGCTCTGGCCAGTGACTCGCCGAAGAGAAAAACCAGGTAGTAGATGATCATTATCATTAGGGAAAGGAGTACGCCGATTCCGCGACCACCCCTCCTTACTCGCAATCCCAGTGCACCCGCCAGGAAAGCAAACACCAGGGGCGACACAGAGAATGCCAGCCTCTTATGAAGCATCCTCGCCGCTTCCCTTCTCTCTGCCACGGAGCCGGATGAAACCAGCCGGCGAAGGTCGCCCCATTCCAGTTCATCGGGTTCGCCCTTTGCTTGTTGAATGTTGGCCAGGATTGCTGCACGGCCCGTATCGATTGCGAGCCTTAGCTGGTCCAAACGCTCAACCACGTACTGCGCTCTCGCCCCAGCCTGTAACGCCGGTGTGTCGATCCCCACTGCGTCGCTTAACACTAATTCGGACTTGTCACCAGACGAATCAATTCTTCCAGAGCGAGCGGTAACTATGCGTGTCGAGCCATCTTGCTGCTGCGCGTAGATGAAAACCCTGCCCCAAATGCCTGCGGCCTTGTCGCCATCCCTCACGTAGATCACGTAGCGCGGGATCTCAGTCGTAAACGTGCGCGGCTCGACCGGAGAGTCCAGCTTACGAAGCGCGCCTTGTAATGCAGCCTTTCGGAGCCCTCTTGCGGCCTGCGGCGCTTCTTTCATGTTTATGTAGGTAGTT
>WNGG01002953.1_pt1 | contig 21098 bp, 19 predicted proteins | sample 5400661 | NCBI WGS metagenome assembly WNGG01 (sample SAMN13153372, study PRJNA577476) | soil metagenome | isolation source: 100 cm soil or saprolite under Garry oak tree replicate 1 | place: USA:California | collected 2016-06-15
CTGGATGAACTGGTTCGCTGGGTGCAGACGGCGGACAAAATGGAAATCGCGATGCTGGCGCCGGTGGTTTTTGAAGCGGCGACCGAGGGCGATGCACGCATGATGGCGATCATCGACGAAGGCGCGCGCGTCCTGTGCGAATACACCGAGGCCGTCGCATCCGCTCTGCATCTGCTTGCACCAAAAGTGGCGCTGATTGGCGGTTTGTTTCACCGTGACTCAATCTACACCCACGCGTTTCGGCGCAGACTCAAAAAGAATCTGCCTGATGCTCGCGTGGCAATCGCGGAACGCGCTCCTGAATTAGGCGCCGCATTGCTGGCGGCAGAAGCCGGCGGTCACCCTACGTTTTATGCAAATCCGTCCCAAAATGAAATCGAGAGTCTGGCGGCGGCGCTGACCGAACAGCGCAACCCGCGCTCGGAGAATCTGGAAAAAATGAGTGGACGAGAATTAGTCGAAGTTTTTGTTGAAGAAGAAAAGTTCGTTCAGGAGGCATTGCGCGCCGCTGTTGGCGAGCTGGCCAGAGCGATTGAAATTGTAGCTGAATCGCTGCGAAACGGTGGCCGGTTGTTTTATATCGGCGCTGGGAGCAGCGGACGCATTGGCGTCCTCGATGCGAGCGAAATCCCACCGACTTTTGGCGCACAGCGCGAGCTTGTACAGGGAGTAATCGCGGGCGGTATGTATGCCATGTATCGCAGCGCGGAAGGCGTGGAAGACGACGAAGCTGCCGGCGCATTAGCCGTGGATGAGCGCCGAATAAGAGATGCCGATGTTGTAATCGGAATTTCGGCCAGCGGCAGGACGCCATTTGTACTCGGCGCTCTTGCGCGCGCGAAGCAGGTAGGCGCAAGTACGATGCTGCTCACGTGCAATCCGGCTGTAGCCGGTGTCGCTGACGCCGGCGCTCCGGGATCATCGATCCCGGCTACAACGGCGCACGTCGATTTGGTGATTACTCTCGCAGTTGGGCCAGAAATTCTTACCGGATCGACACGCCTGAAAGCCGGAACCGCCACGAAGGTCGCGCTGAACATAATCAGTACCGGCGCCATGGTCGTGCTCGGCAAAGTCCGCGGCAATTTGATGATCGACCTGCATACCACCAGCACGAAGCTGCGCGATCGTGCCGTGCGAGTCGTCGCTGAGTTGACCCAATGCGATTACCGTTCCGCACGCGAAAAGCTCGAAGCGAGCGGTTGGAATCTGCGCGATATCATCGGTAGCCGTTGACGAAAACTAGTCTTCGAACGCATTTGCGTTTTCCAATGCGGGCAACCTCGCCAGTTTCTCATAGCGCGTCGGCTCTAGAGCCGTCCAACCGATCAACGCCAAAGCGTCACAAAAAAATTTGACTTCGATAAGCGCAGCAGAACTGCCTCGCGCGAAGGTAGGTATGACTTAACCGAAAGGAAACCTCTATGTTGTGGACAATATTTGTGATCTTGCTGGTGCTCTGGCTGCTTGGGTTGGTCAGCTCCTACACGCTGGGCGGGTTCATTCATATCCTGCTCGTAATTGCAATTGTGGTGCTGATCATTCAATTGCTCTCAGGTCGGCGGCCATTGTAAGCTCGGCATCGTGAAACCAGCCGCAATCATCGGCATCGTTCTGATCATTGTCGGCGTGATCGGCTTTGCCTGGGGCGGTCTGGGTTGGACGACACAAAAGAAAGACGCTCAATTGGGCCCGCTTGAAATCACTCACAAAGAGACTCACGGAATCAATTTTCCGCCGGTCGCCAGCGGAATCTGTCTGGTCGGCGGAGTCGTGCTGGTGATTGTCGGCAGCCGAAAAAGCTAGGCGCACAATTTGCTTTCAGATCAACACCGATTCTGATTGAATCTGGCGCGTGGCAGGCGTCAGAAATCGGCGGGCAATTCGCTGGCTGCGATCGCAGCTTCCAGAATTAGTAGCCAGCGGCGTGATCAGCTCTGAAAACGCTCGAGCAATTGACGGCCATTACGAGCCTGATCAACCCCGAGTCAACTTCGCGTTCGTCATATTGGCAGCGCTCGGGTCGGCGTTAGTTGCCGCGGGAATCATTCTGCTTATCGCGCACAATTGGGATGACTTAAGCCGCGCCACCCGCACAGGAGTCGCGTTCCTGCCGCTTCTCATCGCGCAAGCTTTGGTCGTGTTCACGTTGATGCGGAGGAATGAATCGCGGCCGTGGCGCGAAGCTGCCGCCATTTTCGATGTGGCGGCAGTAGCCACAGCTATTTCGCTGATCAGCCAAACGTATCAAGTGCAGGGAACCTTCGCCGACTTCATGCGCACATGGTTGTTATTGAGCATCGTGATCGTTTATCTGTTACGCACCAGTCTTGGCGCGATTGCGTATGTAATTGGCTGCGTTCTGTGGCTGTTTGCGCGGTGGGGACCCGCTTCGTCGGCAGGAAACCCGATGCTCTTCTGGTTTCTTTTGACGCTGGTGATTCCGTATGTTGCGATTCGTTTTCGGTCTGATTGTGACAGCCGGGAAACGGCCACACTCGTAATCACCGTGGCGCTCGCGGCAATGTTCGGCGTTGGCGCCACTGCAGATTTCGCAGACGCCAATGTCGGCGCAATCGCGTATGCGGGACTGGCGACAGCGATTTATCTCTGCGGAATCAAATTTTTCCCGCAGCCGGCTGGACGTTTGCATTTGCTCGCATTGCTCGGTGGAATTGCGATCGGTGTCGTTACGATTGTGCTCAGCTTTGAATCAAACTGGCACATGACGTACCGTGTCGCGTCGGTTCCACGCACTTCGGCGGCGAATCTGGCAGTGGTTGTCGAACTGCTATTTCCAATTGCTGCTGTTTGTCTGGCGAGTTTCGATCTTCTGCGTCGACGCGCTGAGTTTAGTCTTTCAGCGGCTCTTTTTCCGATCGTCACCGCCATCGCGTGGGCCATCACTCATCTGTGCGAATTTCCAAACGACAGATGGCGAAGCACACGCTGCTCGTTCGCAGCTGGCACGGTCATGAACTGCTACGCGCTCTTGCTCGGGATCGACATTCTCGCCCGCGGCATCCGCACAAATAGCATCGCCCGCGCAAACTTTGGGCTTCTACTGATCGCTGCGCTGGCGATCTGCCGTTTCTTTGATAGTGACCTCAGCTTTGTCGCTCGCGGAGTCGGCTTCATCATTGTGGGCGTGGGATTTCTCGTTGCCAACTTGCTGTTGTTTAAACGACGGACCGCATCATGAAGATGTTACGGATTCTGATTTTCGGCGTGGTGGCTCTTGCGCAATTAGCCGTGCCGGCCACGATGGTCTGGCAACGCGACCAAACCCTTAAACAGGGTCGCATCTGGAAATTCCGCACTGCGCCCGTTGATCCGGTCGATGTGATCCGCGGCCGATACATCGCGTTACGTTTCACTGCGGAGGAATTCGCTGCGCCTGCGAAATTCGAAGCAGGCAATAAGCCCGTGTACGCTGTGCTCAAGCAAAGCACAGATGGTTTTGCCGAGATTGACCATCTCACAACCGAAGCGGCGGGAACCGACGATGCCGTTCCGGTTGAATCAGTCTGGTGGTGGGGAGGCAAACAGCAAGTGCGTTTCCCGTTCAACAAATTCTGGGTTGCCGAAGCAAACGCAGCCGCAGCGGAACGCGCATATGTGGAGAACAATCGCCGTGACAATCAGAATGCCTACGTCACAGTTCGCGTGCGCCGTGGGGACGCAGCCCTCGATCAGCTCTACATCGATAACCAGCGTTTATCTGAGTATCTCCGCGCGCATTCGCCGTGATGAGCAGAATCGCTTTGCGCGACTTGCAATCTTCTGTAGGCGCCGGCCCGTGGCCGGTCGCCTTACCTGACGGCCCACAGCGTCATGGGCTACAGTGCGTTAGCCGCCTGCTTTTAGCACGGCGAACGTTTTGGTGCCTTTGCGATCGAGGTAAAGCAGGACGCCGCGTCCGGGATCTGCTTTGTTGAGCGCCTCGCGGAAGGATTGCACGTTCGTCACGGGTTTGCCGTCCACTTCGGTGATGACATCCTCGCGCCGAATGTCCTGCCCCGCAGCGATACTATTGTCCTCCACGTCCGTCACGATCACTCCTCGCTGAACCGGAAGCTGGAGCCGCTTCGCAACCTCCTGCGTCAATTCCTGCACCTGCAGTCCAAATTTACCGATCCCGCCGTCGCGGGACTGCTTTGGCTGAAGTGGCTGTACAGGTTGATTTGATGCTTGCGTGATGTCGTTAGGCAATTCACCGGTCTTAATGGACAGTTTAATGGTCTGCCCTTTGCGCCAAACGGTGAGCTCCAGCTTTTGGCCGACTTTCTTTTTCAAAATCTCATGCTGAAGCTGTGAGTCCGAATCGATCGGTGTTCCGTCAACGTGCGTGATCAAATCAAACGGCCGTAAATCGCTTTTGGACGCAGGCGCATCCGCCTCAATTGTGCGCACTACAACGCCCTTGTCGGCGCCCTTAAACAGGTCACGGAGCGCTGGATCGTCTCCCAGCGTCTCGATCCGAATGCCCAGCCATGGCCGCACAATCTTGCGGCCCGCGACCAGCTCGACGCCGATCTCCTTTGCCATGTTGATTGGGATAGCAAAGCCCAGCCCGCGGTTCATACCATTGATGAGCGTGTTCATCCCAATCACTTTGCCGTCGATGTCGCAAAGTGGGCCACCACTGTTACCGGGATTGATGGAGGCGTCGGTCTGAAGATAATCCGCGATCGAGTAGCCGCCGGCTTGAAGCAATTTGCTCCGGCCTTTGCCGCTGATCACCCCGTAGGTGAATGTGTAATCGAGCTTGAACGGCGCACCGATCGCAAAGGCAAATTGTCCGACCCGCACGGCGTCGCTGTCACCAAGCTGCACCACCGGCAAATCTTTCGCGTCGATCTTAATGACAGCGATATCGGTTTTCTCATCCGTGCCCACAACCGTTGCCGGAAAATTCCGCCCGTCTCGAAGCTTCACCTCGATTTTGTCTGCGCCTTCGACCACATGAAAGTTCGTGAAGATATAGCCCTCAGGCCGAACGATGAACCCTGAGCCTTCGCTTTGAATCGGCCGCAGCGCGCCGGGATTTCGCCGTGGATTGTTTTCATCCGGCGGGCCTTGGAAGAACAGGTCCTCAAGCGCCGAGCTTTCGCTCGGGTCGTTCTTCTTGGAAATTTCAATGATCACAACGCTTGGGGCCACAGTTTCGAACACTTTTGCGAAAGCATTATTTAGTTGATGGACTACGTCCTTGCCTGCTTCCGCGGCGCCCGCAGACACTGTGGAACTCGGCACAGCTTCAGGTTGCGCCGCAACCGACGTACTGAAAGCAAGGCACAACGCTAAAATGGATAGTCGCATTGGTTGAAATTTGGACAGCGTCCGCTGTGCTACGTTCAACAGCAAATCAGAATCGCCCCGAGCTGGAGAGACACGCCGTCTCGTGTGTCGAATCTTAAGGGGCCGACAGCGCGGCACGCTCCGCCAATTCGCCCCAGCACGGCTCTTCGAGTTGAGTCGCAGGATCGTCCACTTCGCTGCGGTTGATCTTTTCCAACTGCGCCGAAACGTCAGACCACGTTTGAAGTTGCATGGAGACTTTGTCCCCGGGCCGAAGCCGTGCGGCAGGAGTCCATTTGTTGTCGCGCATGCTCCACAGGTAAACAAGGCATTGCAAGGGTTCGCCGTTAAGATCGACTAAGTGCATGGCCATGATGTGATCGGCGTATGGCACGCTGCCGGGAAGCGGCACGGGCGAAATCGATTCGACTGTTCCGGTTACGAAAACTTTTTGCCCGGGCGGGGGAACGAAGAAGTGTGAGGGCGACGGATGGCCGAGTTTTAGATCGAGCAATTTCCAATTTCCAAATGCCAATTCGCGAGCTGCGAATTCCCAGATCACCAGTTTTTTCCCAGCGAGCCGATCGCGGCCGCGCGCGAGTTCGCGGTTGAGGATTTCGCGTGTGACAAAAGCACCGTCGCTGTTGCGCACAATACAATCGATCGGCCGCCCGCCGAGTGCGGCGCTGAGGTGTTCGATGAGACCGGCGGACTCGCCCCAGCCGAGCGCTTCGAGCGAAAAGATGTTCGCGAAACTGTCGCCGAGAAAAAGCAGATCGGCATCTTTGTTGGCCCGCCAAATGGATCTGCCGACCGTGATTTCGTGAACGCGGACGTTTTGCTCGTAGCGCGACGCTAGCATTGCCGGCAATTTCAACATGCGCGCTATGTCGCCGAGCGCAGTGATGCTCTTTTCATCAACTTCAAACGATGCGGGCCGGGACGAACTCGATAATTTCAAATTCGACGCGAGTTGTTGCGCGACAAATTCCATCGTGTCTGGCCGCCAATGCGTGTCGGCTTTGAGATAAAGCGGCGTGCGGCCCATTTCGGTCTTCCGCTGCATCAATGAAGGGGTGGGATCAAACGTGCGAACGTTTTGTTTCTCGAGCTGATTTTTGAATTGCTGAAACGACTCATTTTCGATGCCGCGGTTTGAATCGTCATCCAGCGCGAGCATTTCCGCATCGATGCTCGGTTTCACAGGGACGGGCATGACGAGCAAGTCGATGCCACGACGTGCAAGCTGATCGCGAAATTGGACAATCGCCTCCGCTGCGTTCGGTTGCACACCCGCGCTGAATGTTCGTCTTCGGATCCAGAAGGGATCGAGAAAGGGCTGGCCGATGACGTAATCCACATCCGATCGATAAAAGAGCCAATCATGGCGTCCGAGATAAACCTGCTCGTTTCCGGCGCTCAATTCTTCGGTGAGAATCGATTGGGCCCGCGGCAGGAGCCATTGCGCGACCACGGAATCGAGTTCTAAAGTTTTTTGTGCCGACTTGAGTTCGTCTGCGTGCGGAAGCAGCCGCCAAAGATCGACAAAGTGATGCACGTGCGGCGCGCGAAAACGCGAAAATGGTTCGGTGAAAGTGACGAACGTTGGAATGTGTCGAATCGAATGCGCTGCGCGTATTTCGGTTGCGAATTGAACAAGTGGAACGGCCGCAATGGTGACGAGGAAGACGGCAATTAACAATGCAGGAATTCCGGGCGCGAAGATTGTGTTTTTGAGCGCGAGCTCGGCTTCCGTTTCGCGCGAAAATTTGCGGTGCGTTTCCGGTGTCGGCTCGCGATAGCTCGGCAGCGAATGGTCAGGCGGGAGCGGCGGCTCGCCTCCGACTGGTGGTTCGTTATCGTTTTTCACAGCTTAAAAAATGAAATAGATAAACGGGTTGTATTCCTGCGTAGCCATGACCGCGAGCGCGAGCCAGCCGAGCCCGCAGCACACCGCGGTCTTTGGCCACGTCATTTGCTGCGTCCAATCCCACGTTTGTTTGCCCATCCAAATCACAACCGCGGCGACTGCGAGCGAAATGAGATAGTACGGTTTGTAAAAGATTCCGCCCACCAGATCGGCACCGGGCTGTGCGTGCCGCAGGCCGAACATACTGCCGAGATACAGCACCGCGCCTTTGAGATCGGGCGCGCGAAAGAAAACCCAGGCTACCATCACGATTAGGAACGTTAGGGCGACACGCAGCGGCCGAGGGAGATTGTGATAGAAACTCTCCCGGCCCTGGCTCCGCTCGAATGCCAGCATGCTGCCGTGAATCCCGCCCCAGATGACGTAGTTCCAGGATGCACCGTGCCACAAGCCGCCTAACAACATCGTCAGGATGAGGTTCGCGTAAGTGCGCGCGCGGCAGTGCCGGTTTCCGCCCAGCGGAATGTAGAGATATTCGCGCAGCCACGTGGAAAGCGAGATGTGCCAGCGCCGCCAGAAATCGGTGATGGATTCGGAGCGATATGGCGAATCGAAATTTTTCGCGAACACGAATCCGAGCATGAGGCCGAGCCCGATCGCCATGTCGGAGTAACCGCTGAAATCGAAATAAATTTGAAAGGAGTAGGCGACGGAGCCGAACCAGGCTTCGAGTGTCTTGATTGAGCCCGCATCGAATGCGATATCGGCAATTTTTCCGCACGGATTCGCTAGCAGGATTTTTTTGGCGAGGCCTAACGAGAAAAACGAAACGCCGCGCGCGAACTTGTCCATCGTGAGGGTGCGATGTTTCAGTTGATCGGCGAGAAAGGAGAACTTGAGGATCGGGCCGGCGACCAAGTGTGGGAACATCGACACGAAACAGGAAAAATCGATGAAGTTGGCCATTGCTTCGGCCTCGCCACGATAGACGTCGATGGTGTAGCTAAGTGCCTGGAACGTGTAGAAACTGATGCCGAGCGGCAGCACCACGCGGAAGAAGGTTTCCCATTGAAAATGGTCGAGGCTAATGGTGCGGACGATTTCGTTGTAGGTTTCGAGGCCAAAGTTGAAATATTTGAAAAAACCGAGCGCCATCAGATTGCACACGACTGAGACAGTGATGGCGCGGTGCTGGAGGGGCGTGCGCGGTTCGCCCCTGACAAGTTTGCGCACAGGTCGATGCCAGACGCGCCACACTTGCCAGGTGTTATGCGCGATGGCGAGGCTGACGAGCCAATCGATAAACGTTGTGGCAAACATCAGCAGCGTGAAACGCGGCTCGGCCCACCCGTAGAAGGTGTAGCCGGTAATGATCAGCCAGAAATTTCGCCAGCGTTGTGGCGCGCCCCAGAGCGCGTAATACCCGAGCAGCGCAACAGGGAGAAAATAGTAAATGAAGATGTGCGAACTAAAGACCACGGGTGAATCAGACTAGTTTAGCTTGCACCTCGCATGCTATCCTGCCATGCAATGAGACGTTTCTGCGCGGTTGCGCTCCTTTTGTCGATCCAAAAAATTTCGTGGGCTGTCGACCTGTCGCCGGCGCAGCAGGAATTCTCGGCTGATCTGGCGCAAAAATTTCAAGCGCTGGAAAAATCTCACGCCCATGCGGTTGCGGAAATCGACGGCTGGTTATTTCTTCCGAGCGAGCTGCGATTTCTTTCGGTCGGCGAATTTTGGGGCAAGAACGCCGCAAAAGTGAGTCGCGCCACGAAACCGGAAGACGCAGATCCGCTGCCGGCCATTGTCGATTTTCACGAACAACTGAAAAAGCGCGGGATCGAATTACTGCTCGTGCCAGTTCCGCCGAAGGCCGCGATTTACCCCGAAAAGATCGTGCCGCAATTTAACACCGGGGAAGATGCCGCTCCATTTTTGCATCGATTTTACGACGAGCTGCGCAGTCGTGGCGTAGACGTTCTCGACCTTTCGCCGATTTTTCTTCAACATCGCGACAGTGAACGGGGCGACGTTTTTTGCAAAACCGACACACACTGGTCCGGTTACGGCTGCGTTCTCGCGGCGGAAAGGATTGCAGAGAAAGTTCGCGAGAAATTGAAAGTGCAGGCGACGCAAGATTCCTACTCAACCGAATGGCAACAGATCGAGATCACCGGGGATTTGGCGCAGCTGCTGCCGTCCAATTCTGCAAAGCCTGGCCCGGAAAAAATTCAGATTCGAAATGTAAGCGAAAAATCCGGCAGCGGAAAGATTCAATCGGATTCGAATAGTCCACTGCTCTTGCTCGGTGACAGTTACACGCTGGTGTTTCATGATTTTTATGCGGAGCGCGCCGGCCTACTGGATCAATTGACGAACGAGCTGGGCTTTGCCCCCGATTTGATCGGCACGCGCGGTTCCGGCGCGACGACCGTGCGCGTGAGTCTGTATCGGCGCACCTTGAAGGATCCGAATTATCTCAGCAAAAAAAGGGTCGTTGTCTGGTGTTTTTCTGCCCGCGAATTTAGCGAAGCAGATCTCTGGTCAAAAGTGCCGGTTTCGAAGTAAGATCAAGCCGAATGAAGTCTGGCATCGTTGCTCTTTATTGCGCACTGCTCGTGTTGGCAGGGCGTTTCTGTGAAACGCCGGCCCTGGCGTCTGAGGCAGACGCCTCACAACACGACGGTGCGATAGTTCTAATTCTCGGCGATTCGCTGGGGTTGTGCGGGTTTGGCAAACGGCTGGACGAACATTTTCGCCGACTTCCGGGAGTCAAAGCGGTTTACACTTTCATGGCGTGCGGGACGCAACCGTTGAGCTGGCTCAAGGAGCGACCATACGCGAATGTGAAAACGCGCTGCGGATTCTGGAGTATCGAATCAGGACCGTATTCGCCCCAGTTCAGGGAACTGAAAGACGTTTACGGAATGCGGCGCGGATCGGTGCCAACAGCCCATCCGGTGCCGAAGCTCGAGGAGCTGATCGCGAACATCGGCCCAGATGTGCTGGTGATGCAGACCGGCGGGAACCTGTTCGATTTGTTTCCCGATCACAAAACCGTACGGCCAGACCGCGATGCGGCGGCGTTGCGAGAGTACATTTTCCCGTTTGTTCTGAAAGCGATCAGTCCCCCGTCGCCGCTAAAGAAAATTTACTGGATCGCATCGCCGACTTCAGGTCGGGTTTCAAAAGCCGTGCAGGATTTCGTGGTCGATCAAGTGCGCGCGCAATTTGGCGCAGCGGCAATGGTCATCGACAGCCGGGCGCTCATTTCCTACCCCTACCGGCATATGGAGCCAGACCACGAGCATTTCGTCGGAGAAGATATGGACCGGTGGGCCGACAAGGTGTTCGGGATCCTCAGCGGCGACTTGGCCGCAAAACCGCTCGCGTCGTTGAAGCCGCTGAGCGAAGCTTTTCCGCAGATTGCTAAGGCAAATCCACCCGCCCCTGTGGCGCCGGCCGATGCTTCTGACCAGGGGGTGGTGAACCTGAGCGCGCGATTAGTGTTTAAATCAAAGCCAATGAGCGTAGAAGAATTTCTGCCGTACCAGGAATCTTTGGTCGGTTATGTGTACGACGTGCGAAAAGTTCTCGGCGGTCGATACAATGAGAGCCAGGTGCTGGTGATGCATCCGGCCTACATCGGGTTACGAAAACAATCGCTGCTCAAGTACAAGATTGGCAAGGCATACAGATTAAAATTGCACCAGTTGGAAGGTACGCCGTGGAACACGGTCAAACGCAAAGACGATTCCGGTCTAATCAATTTGGAGCCATACATCCAGGTAGAAGATGAAAACAAATATCCCGGCACGAGCCGCTCGAATTGATTGGTCGGCACTGGCGCGCGCATTGCTCAAGCCGCTGGCGCTTGTGCTTGCTCTCGTGCTCGTGGTATTCGTCGTTGCAGCCCCCAGTGAGAAAAAGCGCTCTGCTCCAGCCGTGCCGATGATGAACAAAGTCTTGATGATTGGCGATTCGCTAAGTGTCGCAAAATTCGGTGACGTCATGCGGGATTTTCTCGTCTCAACGTGCGGCGCGAGAAATGTCGCCGTCTTCGCGTCGTGCGGATCGTCACCGGAAAACTGGCTACGTCCCGAGCCGACATTTTTCACAAAGTGCGGCTATCGCGAACAAACTCCGGCTCGCTCTGTGGTGTTGGATCGGCGCCTCCATCTCGCGACGCCGAAAATCGAGAGTCTCGTAGCGACTTATCGGCCTGACACAGTCATCGTGCAATTAGGAACAAACTGGATGGATCGTTTGACCACCAGCGATACACCGCAAAAAGAAGCGGAGCTAAGCGACATCATGGACAGATTCATCGCGGCCGCGCGCGGGCGGCGGGCAGTCCGAATCCTTTGGATCATGCCGCCGGATTCGTCGCATTTTTCCAAACGCGTGCAATCGACAGTAGAGAATCTTATCAGCGCGGCAGCACAAAGGGACCGCTTCGAGACGATCCCTTCCCGCCGAATAACTCATTACGTGCCGGGAAAAACTGGGCGAGACGGCGTTCATTATAACCCCGAGGCATCGGAGGAATGGGCGAAGCGGGTGATCGTGAGAATAAAGCGCAGGTTGCCGCTCAGCGAAATTTACGCCGGGCGCTAAATCACGTCCTCGCCCGCTTCCGTCCCGGGGGCAGCAACTGGAGAACTTGGGACGGCCTCAGGTTGCGCCGCAAACGATGTAATCAATGCAACGCAAAGGGACAAAATGGATAGGCGCACGGGTTGGAATTTGGACAGCACCGAACATGCAACGCTCAACTGGACGCATCCAATTCCTGCCTACTCAAAGGCGCGTGCGCGGTTCAGTCGCACTCCTGCTGCATTTCTTGACGAACCGCGTATACTTTTTGGCCCAACCCTGTTTATGCCTCGGCTCAAGAAGCGACTGGTCTTTGCGGCAGCTCTCGTACTTTTGATCTTGTTTTGGGCGATAGCAGTCGGTCCCGAACCGCCTGCGCGCATCTCGATTTCGCCCGAGGAACTGGTTCGGGCCGTCACCATTCAACGCGATTCGCTCATCGATTTATACTTGATCGAACACGTCGACCCCAACGGACGCGATGCCCAGGGCCGCACACCGCTCTTGATCACGATGTCTCAACAAGATTGGAAAACGGCGCAACGACTTCTGGCCGCAGGCGCACGGGTTGATATTGCCGATAAAAACGATTTTACGCCGTTAATGGCAGCAGCCATGCACGGCAATCTGGACATGTTCAAACTTATCCTAGCTCGCTCAGACAATATTCATCCCGAAGTTCCCTGCACCGATGGCCGGGATCTCTTGGGATTGGCCCTCGATGGCGGCAATCCAGAGATCATCAACACGGTAATCGAGCGCTTGCCGCAAACATCGAAGTGGACAACGAGCGGGCGGCACGCGCTGAACGCGGCCTTGGTTGCCCAAAACAAAAGCCAAATCCGCGCGCTCCTCAGTAAACATTCAGCGCCTCCTGCGCCCGAAGGCAAAAGCGTTCCGTTTCTTGCGTATGCCATCGCGGGAAACAACTCCTCCCTTTTTACCACACTTCTGGCCTGCGGCGCAGATCCCAACACCGTTCTGCCGCCGCAGTGTGATAAGGATTTTCTGGCGATGCTCTCTTCGAAATCGATTCGCAGCTACGTAGAAGAAGACAGGAACCTCAACCTGTTAATGCTGGCTGCCGGCCTTGGGCAGGATGACTATCTGCGCGCCCTGCTCGAAGCAGGAGCCAACCGGAACCGGTGGACGAGCCGGTACAAGATGTCTGCGTTGGATGTTGCCGCCGAGACAGGTCACTGGCGCGCCGCACAGCTTATTCTCGGCGGCGGACCATCCCCTGATCGTTTGCGGCTCGAAATTTCACTCGCTTTGCAACGGGTCGCGCTCGTTAAAGACGGCGTGCCGGTGTATCGCACGCAGTGTTCAACTGGCCGACCAGGTTATTCGACGAAGAGAGGCGAATTTGTGATCACCAACAAGGAACGATATCATCGTTCCACCATCTACCATGTGGACATGCCGTATTTCATGCGACTGAGCTGTCTCGATTTTGGAATGCACGCCGGCTACGTGCCGAATTATCCGGCATCACACGGCTGCATCAGGTTGCCCGAGGATGCCGCCCGCAAATTTTTCTCTGAGATTCCTGTCGGCACGCTGGTGACCGTGCAATAAGGCGACAAGCGATTGGCGACCGGCGATTCCGGCGTCGCAGAGACGCGCCTCTGATTTCTTTTGAATCCAAACCGCGCCTTCGGGCATCTTGATGGAAATCCATGGCAACAAATAATATCGGAGCACCGTTCTCTCTGATGACCGACCAGCCTTCGATTCCAAAAATCTCGCGCGCGACATGGGTGGGCCTCTTCCTCTCACTATTCGCCATGGTCGTGATTCGCTATGCGTTCGTGTTTTTTATGTCCGAAATCACGTTTACGTCGGCAATTCTGAAAGAAACGTTGATCTGGGCAAGCGCAGCGGCTCTTCTTGTCATTATCCGGCGTGGCGAAGGTTTATCGTTTAGGTCGATAGGCCTTGGCACATGTCGCTCGTGGAAATCAATCGCCTGGGGATTTGTGATCGCGGTCGTATCCGCCGCAGTAGTCGGAGGCTTGGCTTATCTCACTGGGTACGGCCACGGGCCGGGATCTGCAGCGTTCGAGAAACTACCGCTGTGGTTAATTACACTCATCGTTATCCGCGCCGGAGTAGTGGAAGAATTATTTTACCGCGGTTATGCCATCGAGCGGTTGCGGATGATTGGCCTCGGACCGTTTTGGTCGGTAACGATTCCACTGGTTATTTTTTCGCTTGGCCATTGGTCAGGAGGCGCGGCAAATATTCTGATCGCGCTTGCAGCGGGTATAATCTTAACGGGATTCTATTTGTGGCGTCGTGATTTGGTAGCCAACATGATCGGCCACGGTTTGGTGGACTTTGTTGCCAACGTGCTACCTCGATTGTTTTCCTAGCCGAGCCAAATTCTAGTCCCGCTTTTTAAAAAACTTTCAGAGCCGCTGGGTAACGCCTAAGCGTTCGTAGTTTACAACTGGAATCTAAGGAATGAGACCATTGCTCTTGTTCGCTCCAGGCGCAGGAGCGCCTTCGTCGCATCCCTGGATGCAAAGTTGGAAGAAGATTTTGTCCGAGATAGGAGAGGTCGAGACTTTCGATTACGACTACATGCGCGAAGGCCGGAAAAGGCCTGATCCCTTGCTACAACTGATTGCTGCCCATCGAGAAGCATTGAATCGGGCGCGAGAGCGATATCGCCCTGAACGAACAATTCTCGTCGGCAAGAGCATGGGTGGTCGCATCGGATGTCATGTGTCACTCGAAGAAGAGCTGGACGGATTAATTTGTCTCGGGTACCCGCTGTGTGCGATGGGTGACCGAGCAAAACTTCGCGACCAGGTTTTGCGCGCTTTGACGACGCCCATCCTTTTTGTCCAAGGCTCGCGCGACTCGCTCTGTCCATTGGATCTTTTGGAGCGCGTTCGAGCCGAAATGAAAGCGCCAAATTTTTTGCATGTGGTTGAGAACGGAGACCATTCGTTGCGCGTTTCTAAACGCCAGCTACAGGGGAGCAACCAAACGCAGGAAGATGTCGATCAACGAGTCTTCCAATCGATTGCCGAATTCATCGCTGGATTGTCCGACAAAACGAATCATTAAGGTCGCGGCACCAGCGGAGTGCAACATTCCAATTCGAGTGTATACAGCCGATCGACCTGTAGTTGACGAAGAGAGCCGGTGGCCCGAAATTTTTCATGGTATGACAACCAATTTTGAACGGGCTATGGGAACGGAGTTTTTGTTCGGCGAAGCGCACTCAGAGCACGCCCCGCATAATGAGACGGCAACAGAGGTCGCCGATGCGGCCTTGCTAGACGAATACTCGCGCGCGGTTGTAAGCGCGGTCGAGCGCGTCGCGCCTGCGGTGGTTAACATCGCGGTCCAACAACAAAGTAAGAACCAGCCGCGCGAAATCGCGGGAAATGGCTCTGGCTTCGTGATTACTCCGGACGGTTTCATCTTGACCAACAGCCACGTCGTTCACGGCGCAACTCGCATCGTGGTCAATCTTTCGGGCGGAGGCGATTACCCCGCACAGCTCATCGGCGACGATCCGGAAACCGATCTGGCAGTGATTCGGATCGACGCGCCACAACTGATTCACGTGCGCCTGGCGGATTCTGAAAGCTTGCGAGTGGGGCAACTCGCAATCGCGATTGGGAATCCGTTCGGTTTCCAGGCGAGCGTGACCGCGGGCGTGATCAGCGCGCTCGGCCGCTCGATGTATTCGCAATCAGGCCGCTTGATCGACAACATCATTCAGACCGACGCAGCGTTGAATCCGGGCAATTCCGGCGGACCGCTCGTCAACTCCGCGGGAGAAGTCATTGGCGTGAACACGGCAATGATTCGCCCGGCACAAGGAATTTGCTTTGCCATTGCGAGCAACACAGCCAGGCTGGTCGCCGGCTGGCTGATCCGCGACGGAAGGATCCGGCGCAGCTACATCGGTGTCGCCGGGCAAAATGTGCCGCTGCATCGGCGCGTGATCCGATTTTATGACTTGCCGCTCGAAACAGGCGTGCTTGTGGTCTCAATCGAGAAAAACAGCCCGGCCGAACGCGCTGGATTGCGCGAAGGCGATCTGATCGTAGGGTTCAATGATCAGCCCATCGGGAGCGTGCACGATCTGCACAAGATCCTGGTCGGGGAACAAATTGGCGTTAGTGCCAGCCTCACGGTTATCCGGCACACGGAGAAATTGGAGTTGCCGATTTTGCCCGCTGAATCGCGGACAGAAAAGTAGCGCGAGCCTCTGGCTTGCGAAATCCCAGCGCAACCGAGAGGTTGCGCTACTTTCGGCGATGAAAATTCTGGTCATTGGCAGCGGCGGACGCGAACACGCGCTTGCGTGGAAACTGCGGCAATCTCCACATGCCGAGCGGATTTTCTGTGCGCCGGGAAACGCAGGCACTGCCGAGATTGGCGAGAATGTCGCGATTCCCGCGAATGATCTGAGGGCCCTGGTTCGGTTCGCAAAGGAAAATCGTGTCGGTCTGACGGTAGTAGGTCCCGACGATCCGCTTGCCGCAGGGATTGTAGATTTGTTTGCCGCTGAAAAATTGCGCGCGTTTGGTCCGACCAAATCGGCAGCCCGCATCGAGGCGTCGAAGATTTTCGCAAAAGAATTGATGCGGTCGCAAAAAATTCCCACCGCCGAAGCGAATACATTTTCGGATAGCAATGAAGCAGTTCGTTACTGCGAGCGAGCGAAATTTCCTGTCGTGATCAAAGCGGACGGTCTCGCGCTCGGGAAAGGCGTAACCATTGCTAGCGACCCTACTACAGCGCGATCGACCATCGATGAGATGATGAACCAAGGACGCTTCGGCGATGCAGGCCGGTGCATCGTGATCGAGGAATTCTTGCGCGGCACGGAATGTTCGCTGCACGCCTTGGTGGACGGGAACAATTATGTTCTCTTGGAATCGGCCCGCGATCACAAGCGCGCGCTGGACGGCGACAACGGGCCGAACACGGGCGGCATGGGCGCCTTCAGTCCGGCCGATAATTGGAACAGCAAATTACAAGCTCAGTTCGAGAAGCAAATTATGCGACCACTACTGCGCGGTCTGCTGCAAGGGGGAATCAATTTTCGCGGACTTCTTTATCCAGGGCTGATAATTACCAGCGGAGGCCCCCGTGTGCTGGAGTTTAATTGCCGTTTCGGCGATCCGGAGACGCAGGCGCTCTTGCCGCGCATGAAATCGGATCTTCTGCCGCTGTTGGAAGCAACGATTGATGGAACAATCGATAGGTGTGCGATTGAATGGGATTCGTGCGCTGCCGTCACAGTCGTGTTGGCGTCTGCCGGGTATCCTGGTAAATACGAAACTGGAAAACCGATCTCGGGTCTTGAAGACGCAGCAAAGCTCGAAGACATCCACATTTTTCACGCGGGAACCAGGCGCGTGAATGGCCAAATCGAGACGGCTGGTGGGCGTGTGCTCGCAATCACGGCGCTCGGGTCAACTATCGAAGACGCCCGGGGACGTGCATACGATGCCGCCGCGCGCATCCATTTCGAGAATTGTCACTATCGACGCGACATTGCTCTGGGCGCTGTTGCGGCTAACATCCGGGAATTATCGTGATCTTCCGGTTCTTGCACGCCACATTTGCTATCTGCCTCGCTGGTGCGAATCTCGCCGCGCAATCGGCGCCACTAAGATCACCCGCGCAAGGTTCATCGGGCACGCCACCACAAGCCGCGGCGAAGTCGCCTGGAGTTCCGGCGGGTTCGCCATCGGCTACACCCACTACAGAAGAGTTGGTCAATTCATTGGGCCCGACCGATCTTCAAGCCGCCATCACACTGTTGAAGAATAATTTCGCAGATCTGGATGCAATTACTGATACCGAATTGAATCGGGCAATGGTTGAGGGCCTGCTCGTGCGCCTGCCGCTTGGTGCGATGCTTCTAGCCGCAAAGGAGAACACGCCGGTCGCCGCGGCAAACGCCTTTTACAGCGAGCTTATCGCAGGGCAGGTCGCGTACGTCCGTCCCGGGTCGTTGAACAGCGGCAATCTTCAGGCCTTGGACAAGAGTCTCAGCGGTTTCGCGGTGAAAAAGGTCAACGCGCTGATTCTTGATCTTCGCGCCAGCGAGGCGACGGGTGATTTGGCGCAGGCCGCGGAATTTGCAAAGCGGTTTTGTCCCAGAGGCAAGGCTATATTTACTTTGCGCAAACCCGCCGGGCGCCAGGATCGTGTTTTCAATTCAGATCGTGACCCGGCGTTTCGCGGTCTGATCATGGTGCTCGCCGATGGCGACACGGCCGGCACAGCCGAAGCGATCGCGGCTGCACTTCGTTTTCACAACAAGGCTCTGGTTATCGGTCAACCAACAGCCGGTCGCGCGGCCGACTACTCTGATTTCCCATTACCGAACGGCAAAATTTTGCGTGTTGCCGTCGCTGAAATGATTGCGCCCGACGGCCGCTCACTATTTCCAGAGGGAGTGAAGCCAGATTTGCCTGTCGAGATGTCAACCGTGGACAAGCGACAGATTTTTCAATTGAGCGGCGAGAAAGGAATGGCGCAGTTTGTTTATGAAGCGGGGCGGCCGCATATGAATGAAGCGGCGCTGTTGGCCGGAACGAACCCCGAAGTAGAAGCGGTAGAAGCAGCGCAACAGCGGCGTGGCCGGGCCCCGGAAAAGCAGCCGCCGCACGATCCAGTTCTACAACGAGCACTGGATGTGATCACCTCCCTGGAGGTGTATCAAAAGCGATAGCGCAGTGCCTGTTCTACGGCTTCGTCTCACGAATCTTGGCCAACGGCTCAAGCTTTTTCACAATGGGCGAGCGGTTGTACTGAGTTGACGAGAATCTTCAATTTGGCTCAGAATGACAGCGGTGTGACGCCGCTCGAAGAACGAATCGGTTACAAATTTCGTAATTCACTATTGCTCGCGGAAGCGCTGACGCATCCGAGCCTGAGTCATGAGGCGCAACGGCATCATTTTGATTACCAGCGGCTGGAATTTTTGGGAGACGCTGTTCTCCAGCTCGTCATTACCGAATATCTGTTTCGCAATTTTCGCATCGAAGCAGAAGGACAATTAACCAAATTGCGTTCGCGCCTGGTTTCGCGCGAAGCATTGAAGATGCGTGCCGCTACGCTCGATCTTGGGCGCTATATCTTGATGGGACGCGGCGAAGAAGCCAGCGGCGGCCGGGAACGAACATCGACATTGGCCGATGCGTTCGAAGCGCTCATCGGCGCATTGTACCTGGATGGCGGGCTCAACGTCGCCAGAGAGTTCATTTTGACACAGACGAGCGCCGATCTCGAAGAACTGGCGGAAAAGCCGGTGGACGTCAATCCTAAGGGCGATCTTCAGGAGCTGTTACAAAGCATTTCGCTACACAGTCCAATTTATGAATTGATTTCCCAGAGCGGCCCCGAACATGAAAAGACATTCGTCTCACAAGTCGTTTGGGAGGGAACTATTCTTGGCAAGGGTACCGGCCGCAGCAAGAAACAGGCGGAAACCGAGGCTGCGCTCGAAGCGTTGCATTTCACATCGAGTGATTTAACGCGCCGATTTCGACAGAACCACGTTTCCAACGGAAATGCCGCGCGATGGATTTGGTCACAAATTTTTTGGCTCGCCTGATCGCCTCTTGGAGCGCTAGGCCGCAGGCGAGGCCAGCCGTAATTGCCGCTGAGTACGTACAGCCCGTGCCATGAGTTGCCACCCCGCGGACAAACGGCGCCGAAAATTCGATAACATTTCCATTGGCAAAGAGAAGATCGATAGCGTGGTCGCCTGAAAGATGACCGCCTTTGAGAAGAATTGCAGTTGCAAATTTTCTCTCTAGCTCTTTCCCGGCACGATGCATCGATTGGCAATCATTGATTTCTATTCCGAGCAACCGCTCTGCTTCATCGAGGTTTGGTGTAATCAACCTGGCAAGTGGGAACAACTCCTTCTCATAAGCTTTGATCGCAGCCGGCTCGAGAAGGGGATCGCCGCTGGTCGCTACAATCACGGGATCGATCACGAGTGGAATGCGCGTCGCAAGCTTTCCGTCGATGTTGCCTATCGCTTTCGCTACGGAAGAAATGATCTCCGCGGAGCAAAGCAGGCCGGTTTTCATCGCGCCGATCGGGAAATTTCTAACAAGCACTTCGATTTGCTCGCAAACAATCCTCGCGCTAACCGGCTCAATCCGCGAAACTTTGCCGGGAATCTCCGCGACGATGCACGTGATCGCCGTCAACCCGTAAACACCGAGCGCTGAAAAAGTTTTAAGATCGGCCTGAACACCAGCGCCGGCGCTGCTGTCCGACCCTGCGATAGTGAGCGCGATGGGTGGCGAGTTAGACGAGACCTGAGAGTTGAGAGTTGAGGGTTGAGACACGTCGGATGTTCGCGACTTCGACCCTTTCAACAATTTAACGATTCACCGTTTCAACGATTTCTGCGCCGTCATTCCCAATCGCTTCGACCGGACAGCCTTCCATCGCTTCTTTGCAGAGCCCCTCTTCCTCCGGCGTCTCTGGCTGTTTGTAAACGTAGGAATGGCCGCCGTCATCGTTCCGTTTGAAATTGGCGGGCGCGGTCTCGCGGCACAAATCGCAGTCGATGCATTGATCATCGACGTAAAATTTGCCCGCTACGTTTTCGGCGTATTTGTTTGCAGCATCAGCCATGGTTTTCCCTAAAAGTGAAGTGGAACGTTAGGAAGAAACGCTCCCTACGCAATTAAGTTGGCCGCTGATGAGCCTGCGTGCAACCCTCACAAGCCGTTGCCCCGTTAAATCGTTGAAGCCTCAAAGCAGAAAGCCCATTATGACTCGACTCATCTAGTCAGTTTAATCAATCTGCTGATTCCGCAATTCAACGGTCCAACGTCTCAACCATCTCCGCCTCATGAAAAAGGACACTGCCAAAAGTCTGCGGGCATTTGCAATCGAGCTGGCGGTTTATTCGGTTCTGGTCATTTGCTATTTCTTTCTGGTTCTAAATCTCCTGGGCGAGTGGCTGTACCACCTTGAAGCGCAGCATCGCTACATCTATGCCGGGGTAGCCCTTTTGCTCATCGCCGGTCAGGCCGTTGTCCTGGATACGGTGACGACGCTCTTGTTTCGCTTCCTGCGGGGACGCTGGAAATAACTCATGTTTTTTCCAATTTCCAACACGCACATCAACCCGATTTATCTGGCTGTTGTCGGCTTTATCATTGGAATTCTGGGTGGGTTCTTTGGCGTCGGCGGAAGTTTCATAGCTGGCCCCGCGCTGCGCTTGATGGGAGTGGACTGGAATTACGCGGTTGGAACGGACCTGGCGCACATCGTCGGCAAATCGATCGTAGCGGCAAAGCAGCACCGCGCGCTGGGCAAT
>WNGG01006950.1_pt1 | contig 21084 bp, 19 predicted proteins | sample 5400661 | NCBI WGS metagenome assembly WNGG01 (sample SAMN13153372, study PRJNA577476) | soil metagenome | isolation source: 100 cm soil or saprolite under Garry oak tree replicate 1 | place: USA:California | collected 2016-06-15
CCCCGGATCGAGGGGTTCAAGGTGGCCGACAACCTCGGTGACATCCACTTCGAGTTCGACAAGTACGAGCTCACGGCGGACGCGACGAGGACGCTGGACACCAACGCGGAATGGTTGAAGGCGAACCCGAAGCACCTCGTGCTGATCGAGGGCCACTGCGACGAGCGGGGCACGGTGGCGTACAACCTCGCGCTCGGCGAGCGCCGCGCGAAGGCCACCCAGAACTACCTCTCCGCGCAGGGCGTGCAGGCCGGGCGCATCTCGATCATCTCGTACGGCGAGGAAAAGCCGCAGTGCTCCGAGCACAGCGAGGCGTGCTGGGCGAAGAACCGCCGCGCCCATTTGATGGTCAAGCAACAGTAAAGATGGGGGGCCCCGAAATGGCCCCCCATACCCCCCCGATGTTCGGAGCGCCCCGGGGAACCCGGGGCGCTCCTCTATATACCGCGGCTCACGATATCGCGGCTCACGTTCCGCTCGAGCCGAATCCGCCGGAGCCGCGCGCGCTCTCCGGTAGTGTCTGCACCTCGATGAGCTCGACCTGCTCCACGCGCTGCACCACGAGCTGAGCGATGCGGTCGCCGCGGGCGAGCGTGACCGGTGTGGACGGATCGTGGTTGACGAGGACCACGCGGATCTCGCCGCGGTAGCCGGAGTCGACCAGTCCCGGCGTGTTGACGATGCTCAGGCCGTGGCGCAGCGCGAGGCCCGAGCGCGGCAGGACGAAGCCCGCGTAGCCGGCGGGGATCGCCACGGCGATGCCGGTGCCCACCACGGCGCGCGCCCCCGGCGCCAGCGTGACCGACTCGCGCGCGTAGAGGTCGAGCCCGGCGTCGCCCTCGCGGGCGTAGCCGGGCAGGGGGAGGCCCCCGTCGAGGCGCTGGACGAGGACGCGGACGGTGGCGCTCAGCGGTTGGAGAGCGCCCGCTCGCGGTCGGTCTTGACGACCATGTCGGAGAGCCGCCGCACCACTTCCTTGGTGAGCTGCGGGCGGTTGCGGATGAGCCAGTCGAGACGGTCGTTGTTGATGACCATCAGCTCGACGTCGGTGGCGGCCACCGCGTCGGCCGAGCGCGGCCCCTCGCGGAAGAGCGCCAGGTCGCCGAACAGCTCGCCCTCGCCGAGCGTCGAGAGCGTCTTCTCCGCGCCGTCGAACGTCCGCTTGATCTGCACGGTGCCGGCGTGGACGAGGAACGCCTCGCCCTTCGCGTCGGCGCCCTCCTTGAAGATGACCTCGCCCGCCCTGAACTTGCGGCGCTCGAGGTCGCCGAGGGTGAGGTTCTTGTAGATCTCCAGCCCGATCGACGGCAGGTACGACTTCGACTCCACCGGCAGCCGCGCGTTCGTCCAGCCGCCGAGGCCGCCCTTGAGGATGCGCACGCTCTTGAAGCCGCGCGCGCGCAGGGCGTTGGCGACCTTCTCGGCCGTGGCCTCGCCCGGGCTCGTGTCGTAGGTCACGATGAGCTGATCGCGCTCGACGCTCGGCTCGGCCTCCGGTTGTCCGGCCAGCACGGCGTCGGGGTCGAGCCGCACGGCGCCCGGCAGGCGGAGCGGGCTCGTCTCGAAGTCGGTCTTCGTGCGCACGTCCACGAGCTGCGGATTGCGCCCACTCTCGATGGCGGCGATGACCTGCGCGGGCAGGATGCGGAAGCGGTTCTTCCACCAGCGCCGCCCGAACATGCCGCCGTAAATGCCGACACTCAGGAGCGTCACGCCGAGCGTCGCCCACGCCCACGGGAAGGGCCGCGGCGGCGGGTTCTTCATCTTTCGCTCGGCCTCCGCGAACACGCGCTTGACGTCGGCCAGGTTCGGCTGCAGCGCGTTGGCCTCGGCGATCCGCCTGACCGCCGTCGCGTAGCGTTCGGCGAAGAGCGCGTCGAGCCCCGCCTGCCACACGTCGTTGAACTTGCTCTGGCCCAGCGTCACCGGCGTGCCGGCGAGGAACTTCTTCACATCGCGCGCGGGGATCAGGAAGTTGAAGCCCTGCACGATGGCGCTGCCCGAGGTCGAGAGCGTGGTGAACGTCATGACGCCGACGAGCGAGGCGTCGTCGCCGACGGCGGGCCCCCCCGAATTGCCGTGCGCGGCCGCCGCGTCGGTCTGGATGATGTCCTGGCCGATGGCGTCCTGCTTGAAGCCGGAGACGGCGCCGTTGGTGACCGACGCTTCGAAGGACCTGTTGAGGAGCTCGTGCGTCTGCACGACGCCGGGGAAGCCGATGATATGCACGGCGTCGCCGATCTTCGGGTCGTTGTCGCGCAGCAGGATGACGGGATACACGCCCTCCTTCACGCGCAGCAGCGCGAGGTCGCGGCGGGCGTCGGCCGTCGGCTTGCCGTTGAGGTCGAAGGCGAGCGGCGGGCTGAACTTCACGACGTCGGCCTTGAGGCTCAGCCCGCTCGACAGCAGCACGGAGAGCTGCGGGAACGTCGTCACCTGCGCCGTCGCGAGCGCCCGCGCGGTGGCCTCGCGGCGGATCGACTCCTCGAGGTTGGGGTTCTGGCCGCGCATGAGCCCCTGCGCGCGCAGCACCGGGTCCACGCACGCCTGGTCGATGGCCTTCTTCTTCAGCTCGTGGAGGACCCAGGGCGGCATGCGGTGCACGGGATCGACCACGTGGGCGTTGGTGATCAGGTAACCCGTGCCGTCGACGAACCAGCCGGTGCCCGTCTCGACGAACGGCGTGGGGCGCACGGTGACGGTGCCGCGCCCGCAGTTCATCGTGACCTCTCCGCGTACCTCCGCAGTGACGAGCGCGACGGCGGGCGTGGCGAGCAGGAGCGCCTCCTGGATGCTGACGGCAGACGCCGCGGCCGGCGCCAGGAGGGTGAGGGCCGCGAGCCCCAGGACGAGGGCGGCTTTCATCGCTCGTGAACCTATCACGGGAGCCGGGCGCCACACAAAGCGGCGCCCCGCCGAGTACAATGCGCGCATGCCACCAGCGAGCCGCACGGACGCGAACCTCCAGGTCGCGCTCGCGGGCGAGGCCGACGCCAACCGTCGCTATCTCGCCTACGGGATCCGGGCGCTGGCCGAGGGCCGGGCGGACGTCGCCCAGCTGTTCTTCGAGGCGGCCGGCGCCGCGTCCACGCGCGAGAACCTCGTCACCGCGGCGACGGGCGAGATGCAGGAGATCGACGTCACGCTGCCGCGCATGATCCGCGAGGCCGAGGAGGACGGGCGTCCCGACGCGGCTGCCTCGTTCCGGCTGGCCCTCGAGCGCGAGCGCCACCATCGCGACATGTTCCGCCACGCGCTGGCGACCTTCGACGGCAGGGCGCCGGCCCCGGCGCCGGCGATCGCCGCCGCCACGGCGGCACCCGCGCGTCGCGCAGAGGGCGCGGTGTCGGCAGGCGGCGGAGTGATGGCGGCCACCATGCGCCGCATGGACGGCCGCGCCCACATGTCGGAGCTCGACACGGAGCCCAAGCGCATCGAGCGGCTGGGCTCCATTCGCGAGGTCGTGTTCGGGGCGCAGGACGGTCTCGTCTCGACGTTCGCGGTGGTGGCCGGGCTCGCCGCCGCGGGCGTCGGCCCCCTCGTCGTGCTCCTCGGCGGCGCCGTCTCCGCGATGGCGGGCGTGCTCTCGATGTCCATCGGCACGTTCCTGTCGTCGCGCGCGCAGCGGCAGCTCTACGAGCGCGAGCTGGCCCGCGAGCGCCGCGAGATCCGCGACCACGCGGGCGAGGAGATCGCCGAGCTGATCGCGGCGCTGGCCGCCCGCGGCATGGCCCGCGCGGAAGCGGCGGAGGTGGCGCGGCGCATCGGCCGCCATCCCGACATCTTGTTGTCCGCGCTCGCGATCTTCGAGCTCGGCCTGGCACCGCAGCGGCTCGGCGCGCCCGTGCGCGACGCCCTGGTGATGGCGGTCGCGTTCGGCGGCGCCTCCGTCGTGCCGCTGCTGCCGTTCATGGTCACGCAGGGGCTGGCGGCGCTGGGGCTCTCGGCCGCGCTGACGCTCGTCGCGCTCTTCTGCGTCGGCGTCCTCAAGGCGCGCGTGGCCGGCGTCTCGGCGCTGCGCTCGGGGCTCGAGGTCGCGGTGCTGGCCGCCGCCTCCGGGCTCATCAGCTTCGGGCTCGGCCGCCTCGCCTCCGTCGTGCTCGGCGTCGACCTCCGCGGGTGAGTCAGCGGCCCGGCCAGCGCGCCTCGTGGTAGGCGCGGCGCTGGGCGTCCGTCAGCACCTCGCGCGTCTTGAGGTGGGCCAGCAGGTGGACGAGGCGCACCTCGCCGCGTACACGCTCGACCTCGGCCGTGGCCGCGCGCACGGCTGCCTCGTCGGCGCCGCCGCCGGCGAACAGCGCGCGCAGCCGCGCCTCGGCGTCCAGCAGCCGCGCGCTCTTCGGCCGCGACTCGGCGAACATCGCGTGCATGAGCGCGCGCACGCGCGCCTCCTGCTCGGGCGTCAGGCCGAGGCGGTCCTTCAGCTCGAGGACGTGCATCGGGCCGGGATAGCCGTGCTGATCGGCCGCGAAGGCCAGGCCGAAGCCCCGCCCGTCGCGCACGACGGCGTCGAACTCGTCGAGGCACGCCTGGGCCTTGAGGTGACCCTCGGACGGCGCGCCGGGCGTGTGCTGATGGCCGGCGTGCTGCGCGGCGGCGGAGAGGGGAAGGAGCGCCAGCGTCAGCGCGAGCACGAGCGAAGCGCGCATGACCGCCTCCGGCTCAGGCGAACTTGGAGAGGTAGGCGCTCAGTGCGGCCTTCTCGCGCTCACGCGCCACCACGGCCACGTGCAGCTGCTCGAGGTACTGCTGCAGCACCTTGCCGCCGAACTGCGGCTTCTTCTCGGCGAAGAAGCGGTGGACGTCCTCCTCGAGGGCGGGCGTGGCCAGACCGGTCACGCCCTCGGCCAGCCGTCGCATGCCGTGCTTGGGGTAGAGGCGGTCCATCGTGTCCCAGTGGGCCTTGACGAAGCCCCACGCCAGCTCGCGGATGTCCACGCTCATGAGCATGCCCCGCACGACGAACGGCGCGTCCTGCGTGCGGATCTCGCCGTTGATCGCGCGCTCGAGCGTCTGGCGCGCCAGGGCGGGATCGCGGAAGCCGGCCAGCGCGTAGAGGTAGCGCTGCTCCTCCTGCGGCGTGGCCGCCGCGCGAAAGCGCTTGAGGAATTCCTCGTAGCGCGCGGCGTCGCCCGCGTGCGCCAGTACCGCGATGACGGCGGGCAGCACGTTGGGATCGACGGCCCCGGGATCGGCCAGGGACGCGCGGTACACCTCGGCCGCGCGCGCCCGCACGCCCGGATCGTTACCGACGATCCCGAGCGCGCGCACGAGGTCGCCCCGCAGCTGGCGGGTCAGCTCGTCCTCGCCGGGGCGCGGCGTCCAGCCGAGCGCGGTGAAGGCCGGGCTCACGCGGTCGCGCACGAGGGCCTCGAGCCGCCGCCGGTCGCCGGGCTCCACCAGCCGGTTGAGCGCGTAGAGCGAGCTCGTGAGCACCGACCACACGTTGCGGTCCCGCTCCTCGCGGAACCGCGCCGTGAGGTCGAGGTAGGCCGTCAGCGGCATCAGCCCCGCCACCGCCAGCGCCCACGCGTCGTTGACGAGGTTGAAGCGCTCGATCGGCGCCAGCCGCCCGAGCTGCCGCAGCAGCGCGTCCAGCAAGTCGGGCGCGTAGCGCACGCGATAGAAGCCGTGGCCACCGGCGTTCGCCACCACCGCCTCCGCGCCGGCGCCCGCGCGCAGCCGCGCCTCGCGGTCGGCGAGCAGCACGCGCTCTTCGGTCGCCTGGCTCCCCGCGTACACGCGCAGCTGGATCGGCACCTGCCACGGCTGCTCGGGCTCGGCCTGAGCCGGCGGCAGCGGCTCGCGCAGGTAGTTGAAGCGCTGCTGCGCCAGCACGAGCGTGCCGCCCGCGTCGCGGCTCACCGTCACGACCGGATAGCCGGGGCGGAAGATCCAGCCGTCCATGACGCCCGGGATCGGCTGCTGGCCGGAGCGCCCGAGGGCCGCCCAGAGGTCGCCGGTGTCGGCGTTGGCGAACTTGTGTGTGCGCAGGTAGTCGCGCACGCCCTCGCGGAACACGACGGCGCCCAGGTACTGCTCGAGCATGCGCAGCACGGAGGCGCCCTTCTCGTAGGTCAGCACGTCGAACATCGCGTCCGCGTCGCGCGGCGAGGTCACCGGGAACTCGATGGGGCGCGTGCTGTGCAGGCCGTCGAGCGACAGCGCGGCCGCCCGCGACACGCCGAACGTCGACCAGCGCTGCCACTCGGGCTTCCAGGCGTCGACGGCGAGCATCTCCATGAAGGTGGCGAAGGCTTCGTTGAGCCAGATGCCGTTCCACCACGTCATCGTGACGAGGTCGCCGAACCACATGTGGGCGTTCTCGTGGGCCACCACGTCGGCCACGCGCTCCAGCTCCGCGTGCGACGCCGCCGTCTCGTCGACGAGCAGCGCCGTCTCCCGGAAGGTGATGGCGCCGAGGTTCTCCATGGCGCCGGCGGCGAAGTCGGGGATCGCGAGCAGGTCGAGCTTGTCGCCCGGGTACGGCAGGCCGTAGTAGTCCTCGAAGAACGCGAGCGAGGCGGCGCCGATCTCCTGGCCGAACCTCGCGAGCCGCTTCTTGCCCGGCACGCACCACACGCTGAGCGGCACGCGGCCCACGTACGTCGGATCCGTGTGTTCGAGCTCGCCGAGGACGAAGGCGACGAGGTAGGTCGACATGACGATGCTGTCGGCGAAACGGACGATCTTGCGGCCGTGCTCCAGCGTCTCGCCGACGATCGAGGTGTTCGACACCGCGGTGAGCGCGGGATCGATCGCGAGCGTCACCGCGAACACCGCCTTGAAGGACGGCTCGTCCCAGCACGGAAACGCGCGGCGCGCGTCGGTGGCCTCGAACTGGGTCGCGGCCATCGTGCGCGACACGCCGCTCGGATCCTTGTAGACCGAGCGATAGAAGCCGCGCAGCTTGTCGTTGAGCGTTCCGCGGAAGGCCAGCCGCAGCCGCCACCGCCCGCGCGCGGCCGGCGAGGCGAGCGCCAGCCGGCAGCGCTCGGTCGCCTCGTCCATCGTCGCCGTGGCCCGGATGGTCTCGCCGCGGTCGTTCTCGAGGCTCGCCGAGTCGATGGCCAGCTCGATCGCGTTGAGGACGAGCTCCGAGATGCTCTCCGTCACCTCGAGGGCGACGGTCTCTTGGCCACGGAACGTGAGCGTCGTGAGGTCCGGCTCGAGCCGGAGGTCGTAGCGGGACGGCACGGCCGTCCGGGGCAGTCGATAGGGATCCACGGATGCCTCCGAGCTGGGATGGGCGCTGCCCCGCTACTGTACTCCCACCCGGCTACGCACGCACGTCCGGTGCCGTCAGGCACGGGCGCCGGCCACGAAGCCCGCGAGCAGGTCCCAGCCCGAGGAGTGGCCGAGGCGCGTGAGCCGCCCCGCGGCGTCGAGCGCCGCCGGCTCGTCGTCCCGCGCCAGCGCCGCCGCGAGGTCATGCAGCGGCGCCCAGCCCTCGCCGGCGAGCAGGTCGCCGAGCAGCGCCGCGCCGATCGGATGGGTGAGTCGCGCGGCGGCCGTTCTCACGGCGGACGCGCCGGCCTGCCACGCCGCCGCGTCCACGATGCCCGCGCGCGCCAGCAGCGCCCGCGCGAAGAACGCGCCGCCGGTGAAGTCATCGCCCGCGGGCGTGAGCCCGGGCCCGAGGCCGAGCAGCGCCGTCGCCGCCTCGGCCGAGCGCGCCGGATCGTCGGCGGCACAGGCGCGCGCGAGCGTGTCGGCGCGCGCGCCGGCGCCGTCGAGCGGAAAGGCCAGCGGCACGCCCAGCAGCCACGCGCCGAAGCCGCGCGGTGTTCCGAGCGCGGCCGCGCGGGCGGCGAGCCGCGCGGCGCCGCGCCGCAGCGCCGCCGCCGCCTCCGCGGTCGACGGCGCGTCGTCGGGACGCCATGGCCGGGCATCCGTCGGCAGCGCCACGCTCACACGAGCGCCGGCGTCGCAGCCGTCGGGCGTTCGGCTGGCGTGGATCGCGCGCGCGTGCGGCGTCGCGTCGCGCGCGCCGACCCAGAGCACCTCGCCGCCGGCGTCGACGTAGATCGACGTGGACAGCACGGCCAGCACGCGCGCCTCACCGTGGCCGCCGCGCAGCGCGGCGTCCGCGCGCCAGCCGATGCCGGTGATCTCACGGATGATGTTCATCATAGGCTCGCCTCGGACGGCGGGGCCCCAGCCCCGCGACGTCCTCCGGCTCGCACTGCCGTGGCAGCATTCTAGCCGCCTGCTATGGTGGTGCCCATGCGGTCGCGCGCGTGGCCGGCGTGGGCTCTGCTCGTCGCGGGCTGCGCCGCGGGCGCGCTCGGCGCGCGCGCGGAGTCCGTCGAGTCGTTCGTCGCGCGCCACTGGCGCGTGCCGCTCGCCGCGCAGGGACCGCCGCCGGCGCGCTTCACGCCGCTCGAGGCGTCGCTGGCCCCCGAGGCGTGCGGCACGTGTCATCCCGCGCAGCTCGCCGACTGGCGCACGAGCACGCACGCGGCGGCCATGGGCCCGGGCGTGGCCGGCCAGCTCGCCGAGCTGCTCGTACGCGAGCCGGCGGCGGCCCTCGCCTGCCAGAACTGCCACGCGCCGCTCGCCGAGCAGGCGCCGCTCGTGCCCGGCGCCGCGGCCACGAGCGCTTCGGTCCACCGCGGCGCGACGGCTCGCTCGCCGCCGCGGCGCCGCGCGAGACGCTGCCGCACGGCGGGGTGACGCGTACGCCCGCCTATCTGGCCTCGGAGTTCTGCCGCGGCTGCCACCAGTTCGGCCCCGAGGGCTACGCGCTGAACGGCACGCTGCTCGAGAACACCTACGCGGAGTGGAAGGCGAGCCGCTTCGCGGCCGCGGGCGTGCAGTGCCAGGACTGCCACATGCCGGACCGCCGTCATCTCTGGCGCGGCATCCACGACGCCGACATGGTGCGCGGCGGCCTCACGATCACGCTCGTCGAGACCCCGCCGCACGCCGCGGGGACGGTGGCCGCGCGACTCGTCGTCGAGAACAGCGGCGTCGGCCACCGGTTTCCGACGTACGTCACGCCGCTCGTGCTCCTGCGCGCCGAGCTGGTGGACGCCGCGGGGCGCGCGCTCGCCGGCACGCGCGTGGAGCGCCGGATCGGCCGCGAGGTCACGCTCGATCTCGAGCGGGAAGTGTCGGACACACGGCTGGCGCCGGGCGAGCGCGCCGAGCTGGCCTACGCGCGCGCGCTCGAGGGCGGCGCGGCGGCGGCGCGCTTCAGCGTGATCGTCTACCCGGACGCGTTCTACACGGCGTTTTTCACGGCGCTGCTCCGCCAGGGCGCGGGCGGCGGCGAGGACGACGTGCGGCGCGCGCTCGACGAGACGCGCCGCTCGGTCTTCACGGTCTTCGAGGCGCTTGTCCCCCCGAAGGTCGGGTTCAGTCGTCCGCCATGAGCATGATCAGCCCGTCGTCGCCCACCTGGTGCGCGGCGATGCGCAGCCCCGCCTCCTGCACCTCGTACTCGATCTCGCCGGGCAGGAACTGGTGCTCGAAGTGCAGACCCCCGTGCTCGAACATGATGATGTCGGTGGGCAGCGGCGTCCAGTCGGCTCCCGCGAGCCGGCCGACGCCGGCGGCGACCGCGCGCGGCAGGTACCGTGTCACCGGCTCGGTCACGGTGTAGCTGAGGATGATGCGCCCGCCGGGCGCCAGGTGCTTGCTGGCCGCGCGCAGCGCGCCGACGCGCGTCCCGCGATCGGGGATGTAGCTGTAGCAGTACCAGGAGAAGATGAAGACGTCGTACTTCTCGGTGATCGGTGTCGTCTCGATCCAGCCGACGTGGAAATCCGCCTCGACCCCCGCCGTCGCGCACATGGCGCGCGCGAGAGCGACCGCCGACGCCGACGGCTCGAGACCGTCCGCGCGATATCCGGCGCGGCGCAGGCCGATCAGGTCGCGACCGGAGCCGGCGCCGACGATGAGGATGTGATCGTCCGGCTTGAGGAATCGGAAGTAGAAGTTCTCCTCCCAGGTGAAGAGTCCCGAGAGGACGTAGGTCTCGTCGATCCCGAAGTCGCTCCAGCGTCCCGCCGCCGCGCGCCCGAGCTCCTTGCGCGTGAGCACGCCCGCCGTCGCGTAGGCGAGGATGCGCGCCGCGCGGATCAGGCCCCTGCCGATGTAGTACGAGACCCGGTAGACACCCCACCGCCACGCGGACATAGTCACCAGCCTTTCGCCGCGCCATCGGCGCGGGGGTCGGAGCCCGCACGCAGACCATCGGTGTCGAGCGCGATGGCCTGGGCGTGGCCCATGAGATCGCTCCACGGCTCCACGACCTGCACCTGGTGGCCGCGCTCGCGAAGGCGCTCGGCCACCGCATCGTCGAAGCGCGACTCGAGCCGCAGCGCCTTCGTCGGCTCGCCCCACGTGCGACCGAACAGCCACCGCGGCGCCTCCACCGCCGCCTGCGGCCCGAGCCCGCGGTCCACCAGTCGGGCGACGAGCGCCGCCTGGGTCTGCGGCTGGCCCTCGCCGCCCATCGTGCCGTAGACGAAGCGCGGCCGGCCCCCGACGAGGTACATCGACGGGATCAACGTCGTGGCCGTCCGCTTGCGCGGCGCCAGGCGGTTCGGATGCGTCGGGTCCAGCGAGAAGAACGCGCCGCGGTTCTGCAGCAGCACGCCGGTCTCGCCGGCCACCACGCCGGCGCCGAACTCGTGGTAGAGGCTCTGGATCATCGAGACGGCGTTGCCCGCGTGGTCCGCCGTCATGACGGCGACCGTGTCGCCCGCGGCGGGTGGCCCGTCGACCCTGCGTGCGGCGCGCCGGGAAATGAGACGCCGGCGCTCGGTGAGCCGCTCGCGATCGAGGGCGACCGCCACCGGCACGTCCACGACGTCAGGATCCGTGAGCCAGCGGTCGCGGTCCTCGAACGCGAGCTTCGTGGCCTCGACCGTCAGGTGCACGAGGTCGGCGTCGTCCAGCGACGCGAGGTCGAAGCCCTCGAGGAGGCCGAGGATCGCGAGGGCCGCGAAGCCCTGCGTCGGCGGCGGAACGCTCGCGGCCTCGCCGCCGCGGTATGGCAGCCGCAGCGGCTCCGCCCAGGCCGCCTCGTGCTTGGCGAGGTCGTCCACGGTCAGCGGGCTGCCGACGCCGGCGGCGCCGGCGGCCAGCCGCTGCCCGAGCGGGCCGCGATAGAACTCGTCGGCGCCGCCGCGCGCGACGGCGCTCAGCGTGGCGGCCAGCGCGGGCTGCGTGAGCCGGCCGTCGGCGAAGCGCTCGGGATGGTAGAGCGGCCAGAGCGTGCGCCGCACGTCGTCATCCGCCCGGGCGTCGAACAGCGCCGGCGTCGCCGCCGTTACCCGTCGCTGGCCCGCCGAGACGTCGATGCCGTCGCGGGCGTGGCCGATCGCGCGCTCGAGGAGGGTCGCCCAGGCGACCGGCGAGGTCATCACCTCACGGCTGTACCGGTGCGCCGCCCACCAGCCGGAGACCGCGCCGGGCACGGTGAGGGCGGCGGCGCCGCCGCGCGCGGGGATCGACGTCCCGAAGCGCGCGCGGTAGTCCTCGAGGTCGGCGGCGGCGGCGGAGCGGCCGGCGGCGTTGAGCGCGCGGAGGCGGCCGCGCACGGCGTCGTGGATGAGCCACACGTTGTCGCCGCCGACGCCGTTCATGTGCGGAGAGACGACGGCGAGCGTGGCGGCGGCGGCGATGGCGGCGTCAACGGCGTTGCCGCCGGCGCGGAGGATCTCGAGGCCGGCATCGGAGGCGAGAGCGTGAGGGGTGGCGACGGCTCCGTGCCGTACGCGGGTCTCGGGCCACCGGGTCGCTTCGCTCACGCGACTCCGATCATACGATGAAGTCCGGCCGGAGCGTGATGGTTATCCCTCGCGCGCACACGGCGGTTTCTGCCGCGCACGAGAGCATGCTAGGCTGCCGCCATGCCCGGCCGGGAGGCGCGCACCCGCATCCGGAAGGACGTCGTTTTCCGCGACCTGGCGGGCGAGCTCGTGCTGCTGAATCTCAGCACAGGCGTCTATTTCGGCCTCGATGCGGTGGGCAGCCGCATCTGGGGACTCATCGACGGCGGCCGCTCGGCGGCCGAGATCGTCGGGACGCTGACCGCCGAGTACGAGGTCGCCGCCGACACCTGCGAAGCGGATCTCTCCCGGTTCCTCGAGGCCCTGCGGGACAACGAGCTCGTCGAGCTGGACGATGGGCTGGCTCGCTAGCCTGCGGCGGCTGAGCCCGGCCGAGCGGCGAACGCTGATACTCGCCTGGGCGCTCCTCGCCCTCGCACCGCTGCTGCTGCGTGTCCTCCCGCTCCGCCGACTCTTGACCGTGTCCCCGTGCCGGCGCCGCCCCGCGCTGGCGCCGGAGCGGGTCGCGTGGCTCGTCACGGTCGCCGGCCGGCGCGTCCCAGGGACGCGCTGTCTGCCGATGGCGATGGTGACCGCCTGGCTCCTGGCGTGGCAGGGGACGCCCGCCACGCTGCGTATCGGCGTCGCGCGGCACGCCGACCGGCTCTCCGCTCACGCGTGGCTCGAGTGCGCCGGGCGACCGCTGATCGATACGATCGACGACGGCTACACGCCAATCGTCGGCGTCCCGGTCCCGGCGCGATGAGCGGCATCGCCGGCGCCGTGCACCTCGATGGGCGGCCGGCCGACCCCGCGCTGATCGGCCGCATGGCGCGCGCGCTGGCGCACCGGGGTCCGGACGGCGAGAGCCGCTGGGTCGCGGGCCCGGTCGGTCTCGCTCATCGCCGCCTGGCGGCGGCAACGCCCGAGGACAAGCAGCCGTTCGCGGACACCGACGGACGGGTCTTCGTCTGGGACGGTCGACTCGATCAGCCGGCACGCTTCGAGCATGCCCGGGGCGAATTCGCGGTCGCGGCGTGGGACGCGCGGTCGAAGACCCTGCTCTGCGCGCGCGACGCGTTCGGCGTCAAGCCGCTCTATTACCACTGGGATGGTCGCCGTCTGCTGTTCGCCTCCGAGGTCGGCGCGCTGCTGGAGGACGCAGCGGTTGTGCGACGCCCCGACGCGTCCACGATCGCCGACTATCTCCTGATGGACTTCCGCGATCCCGGCGCGACGTTCTTCGAGCGCATCCGCCGCGTGCCGCCTGGTCATGTCCTCACCGTGGGCAAGCGCGGCCTGTCGCTCCACCGTTACTGGAGGCCCGCGGCCTCCGCGCCCGGCGTCAGCGAGGAGGACCACGCGGCGAACTTTGCCGCCTGCCTGCTCGAGTCGGTGCGCGACCGCCTGAGCGACGCCTCGGCGGCGGGCGTGCTGCTGAGCGGCGGCATCGATTCGACGCTGATCGCGGCCGTGGCCGGCGCCGTCCGCGGCCGGGATGCCAGACCGCTGGCGAGCGCGACCGTCCTGCACGAGGGGCTGCTGGCCGAGGACTGGGAGGCGATCGCGTTCCTCATGGCGGCCGGCGCCATCGCGCCGCCGCGCACGTGCACGAACGTCTCCATCCTCGAGATTCTGACCGCCTCTCCGGAGCCACCGAACGACGAGGGCTACCCGGTACTGTCGGTGCTGTTCGACGCGGACGCCGCCCACGAGTTCCGCGTGCTGCTCACCGGCATCGGCGGCGACGAGCTGTCGAGCGCCGCGGAGCGGGGCGCGATCGGTGATCTCCTGGGCTCGCTGCGCCCGATCCGCGCCTGGCGCGAGGCCGCCGCGCTCGCCCGCGCCTACGGGCACGATGGCTGGCGCGCGAGCACGGACGTCCTCCGGACCGCGCTGCCCCCGGGTCCGCGCCGCGCGGTGCGCCGCCTCGCGCTCCGACGCCTGCCGCGCTGGCTGCGGCCGCGCCTGGCCCGGGCGCGGCGGCCGTGGCCCGGTGAGGGTGGCGGTCCACGCTTCGAGACGCGCATGGCGGCCGCCAGCTGGCGTGCGCTGACCGCTCCGAGCTTCACGATGGCCCTCGAGAAGCTCGACGCGGAGTCCGCGGCGCTGGGCATCGAGCTGCGGCATCCCTATCTCGACCGCCGGGTCGTCGAGTGCTTCCTCGCCACGCCGCCCGCCGTCCTCGTACGCCATGGATACCGCAAGCAATTCGTCCAGCGGGCCCTCGGCTGCCGGATGCCGCTGCGCACGATCGAGCGCCCGGGGGAGCACGTGCCGTCGCCCGACGGTGCCGCGCAGCTCCGCCGGGACGCGGCGATGCTCGAGCGCGGCCTGTTCCGCCCCGACGCGCGTGTGTTCGACTACGTCGACCGGGCGGAGGCCGAGCGGATGCGTGACGCGTATCTGGCGCGCGGCGCGCCTCATGGCGCGCGTCTGTGGAGCTTCCTGCTGCTCGAGACGTGGCTGCGGCGGACGTTCACGCCATGAGCGGCATCGCGGGCGTCTACCGGCTCGACGGCGGCGTCGTGGAGGCCGCCGAGCTCGCCGCGATGTCGGCGGCGCTCGCGCACCGAGGCACCGACGCCGCGGGCGTGTGGGCGGACGCCTCCATCGGGCTCGCGCACCGGCTGCTCGCGACGACTCGCGCGTCGCTCGCCGTCCGCCATCCCGCTGCCGACACGTCCGGCGCCGTCCGGCTCGTATGGGACGGCCGGCTCGACAATCGGGACGAGCTCGAGGCCGGCGCTGACGAGAGCGACGAGGCCGTGGTGCTCCGCGGCTACGCGCGCTGGGGCGACGAGCTGCCGGCGCGACTGCTCGGCGACTTCGCGCTGGCGCTGTGGGACGCGCGGCGCCGCCGGCTACTCTGCGCGCGGGATCGCCTCGGTCTCAAGCCCTTCCACTACGTGTGGCGGCAGGGCGTCTTCCGATTCGCGTCCGAGGCCGAGCCGCTGCTGCGCGCGCTCGATGGTCCCGAGCCGGACGACGAGATGGTGCTCGCCCTCCTGCTGCGCGAGTTCCGGCCGGGCGACGAGGACCGCACGCTGGTGCGCGACGTCCACCGCCTGCCGCCGGGCCACGCGCTGATCGTCGATGGCGACGGCCTGCGTTGCTTTCGCTATTGGGCGCTGGATCCCACGCGCACGCTGACGCTCGGCTCGGACGCCGAGTATGTCGAGCGCGTCCGCGCGGTCTTTCGCGAGGCGGTCGCGGCGCGGCTGCGCACCGACTGGCCGGTGGGCGCGCTGCTCTCCGGCGGTCTCGACTCCTCGGCCATCGTCTGCGCCGCCGGGCGAACGTGGGAGGAGCGCGGGGAGGGCTCGCCGCCGCTGCAGACGTTCACACTTTTCGCCGACCACCCCGCCGGGGACGAGCGTGAGCCGGCGCGCGTCGTGACGGAGGCGACCGGGCTCAAGGGCCACGCGGTGCGCCGGCTCGACGCTGATCCGCTCGACGGTCTCGACGCCGAGGTCGATGCGGCCGGCGGGCCGATCGTCGATCCCAGCCATCACACCATGGCGGGGTGTCTCGACGCGATCGGCGCCGCGGGCTGCCGTGTCGTGCTGTCCGGCGAGGGCGGCGATCAGCTCCTCGATGAGCCGGGCTACCTGGCCGACCTGCTGCGCGGGGGCCGCCTGCTCGGGTTCTCCCGCGAGGTGCGCGCGTTCGCCCGCGCGTACGGCGCCTCGGCGCGTGAGGTCGGGCTCGACGCGGCAGCGATGCTGGCGCCCGCCGCCGTCCGGTACTGGGGCAAGCGGCTGCTCCGGGGCGTGCCGCCGCGCTGGATGGACGCCGAGATGGCGCGCCGCGTACGTCTGCGTCGACGCGTGAGGACCCCGCGACACGACGCGCCGTGGCCGTCCCACGTGCAGTGGCAAACCTACCTGTCGATCACGAGCCCGTACTACGGCCTCAAGCTCGAGGCCGAGGAGCGCCGGGCCGCCCGCGCGGGCCTCGAGATGCGTTACCCGCTGCTCGACAGCCGGCTGGTCGAGCTGGTGCTCGCGATCCCGTGGCGCGGGCGCGCCAGCCACGGTACGCGCAAGCGTCTCCTCCGGACCGCCGCCGCCGACCTGCTGCCGCCGCGCACACGCGACCGGCGGGGCAAGGGCGACTGGACCGAGCCGGTCGACCGCGCGCTGAGGCGCGTCTGCGAGAGCGGAGCGCCGCTCGCGAACCGCTCGGGACGGCTCGCCCGCTACGTGCATCCCGACGGCGCCGCGCGGCTGGTGGAGCGCTATCGCCGCGGCGAGGGCGATCTGCGCTGGGAGGTCTGGTCCCTCGTGACCGTCGACCGATGGCTCGAGCGCCTCGTGAAAGGAGCGATGCGATGAGCAAGCCCGCACGCCCGACCAAGAAGCCCTATCGGCCTCCGCGCCTGACGCGCTTCGGAGACCTCCGCACGCTCACCCGGGGCAACATGAAGACCAGGACCGAGCCTTCCGGGATGAAGACCAAGGCCGGAGGCGCCTAGCGTGTCGACGGGCGAGCTGTACGGATTGCGCCTGCGCAGCGCGATGCCGCTGCCGGGCGTGCGGCGCCACGAGCGCCGTCGCGCGGACGTCGAGATCACGCGTGGGCGCGCGGCCGCCTTCGCCGCCGTTCGCCGCACGCTCCACCCGCGCCTCGACGGTCGGCGGTGGTTCGAGGACCGCATGCTGTCCGACCGGCGACGATACTTGCGCTGGCGGGGACTCTTCGAGTTCCTCGTCGCCGCCGACGGCCGCCGGATCGTGGCGCGACCTCTGCCTGGGCTGGCCAGGATGCCGCGCGCGTTCGAGACATACCTGCTCGGCCAGGTCCTGTCGTTCGCGCTCATCGCGCGCGGGCTGGAGCCGTTGCACGCGACGGCGGTGGTGGTGGTGGGCGGAGGCGCCGTCGGCTTCCTGGGCGACTGCGGGCGGGGAAAGTCCACGCTCGGCGCGGCGTTCGTGCGCGCGGGGCACGCGCTGCTTACGGACGATCTGCTCGTGCTGCGCGCCGCCGGCTACGGCTTCCGTGCCGCGCCGGGGCCGCCGCGCATCAAGCTGTTCGCCGAGCCGGCGGCGCGCGTGCTCGGCCCGGGCCTCCGCGGCACGCCGATGAACGACCGCGGCGGCAAGCTGGTCTTTCCGCTCGGCGCCCGCGGCGCGCGCGGCGCGGCGCCGCTGCGCGCGCTCTATGTCCTGCGTCCCGGCGCCGCGCGGCGCGGCGTGGCCATCCGCCCGCTCTCGCCGCGCCGCGCCTTCGTCGAGCTGACGCGCAACACGTTCAACGCGTGCGTGCTCGACGCCTCGCGGCTGGCGCGGCAGTTCGACCTCGCCGCGCGCGTGGCCGCCGCGGTGCCGGTGAAGACGCTCGCGTATCCGCGCGGCCTCGGCCGGCTCGCCGAGGTCCGCGCGGCGATCGAGGCGGACCTGACGGCATGAGGCTGGCGCCCGACCCGCTGCTCCTGGCGCTGCTGCGTGGCGACGAGGCCGCGTCGGCCACCGCCGAGGACTGGCGCCGCGCGGCGACGGCGGCGCGGGCCGAGGGGCTCGAGCCGTGGCTCTTCCGGCGGGTCGTGCGGAGCGCGTCCGCGGCCCCGGACGACGTGCGCGAGGCTCTCCGGGAGGCGGCCGCGGGCGTCGCCGCACGCGCGCTGGCGCTGGAGACGGAGCTCGCCGCGATCCTCCGCGCGCTCGCCGCCGCGGGCATCGCGTGCGCGCCGCTGCGAGGCGCCGCGCTCGCCGAGCGGCTGTACGACCATGCGTCCGCTCGTCCGGCCGGCGACATCGACCTCCTCGTCCGCAAGACCGACCTCGACGCCGTCGAGGCGACGCTCGCGGCGCTGGGCTTCAGCGCGATCGACCGGCGCCCGGGGTTCGCGCGCGAGTTCTCGTACACGCTGGAGCTCGCCCGCGACGCCCACGGCGGCGTCGTCGTCGAGCCGCACTGGACGCTGGCCTATCCACCGTTCGCCGACGCGCTCGACATGGAGCGCGTGTGGGCGCGCTGCCGGCGCGGACGCGTCGTCGGCGAGCCGGCGCTGCTGCTGGCCCCCGAGGCGACGCTGCTCAATCTCTGCCTGCACCTCGTCCACAAGGCGCCGGACGTGCCGCTGCTGTGGCGGCTCGACATCCACCGCCTCGTCCGGCGCGACGCGGGGGCGATCGACTGGGACGAGCTGCTCGCCCTCACGCGGGGCGCCCGCGTCGAGCGCCAGGTGGCCGCCGCGCTGCGGAGCGTGGCCGCGCTGCTCGCCACTCCGCTGCCGCCGCGCGTCCTGGACGCGCTGGACGCGGCCGGCCGGGCCGCGCTCGATCCTCTGCTGGCCTCTGACGCGGGCGTGGACGGCCGCGAGAGCCTCGCCCTGCTGTTCGCGCTGCCGGGCCTCCGGCGCCGCGCGCGTTACGCGGCGGCGCTGCTCTTTCCGTCGCCACGATTCATGGCGGTGGAGTACGGTGTGACCGGACGCGGCGGGCTGGCGCTGGCATACGGCCGGCGCGCGCGCCACGTGCTGTGGGAGGGCGTCAAGGGCACCGCCCGGCTGCTGCGCCTTATATAAGGAAGGGACCGCATGTACCAGATCTACGCGCTCAAGTACGCCGAACGCGACACCACCGCCTGCCAGTTCTTCTTCCGCGAGCACTCGCACGACCCGATCACGCTGCACTACTTCGTCTGGCTGATCCTCGGCGGCCCGCATCCGGTGCTGGTGGACACCGGCTTCATGGAAGACGACGTCGAGCGCCGCGGCATCCGCAACTACGTGCGGCCCTCCCTGATGGTGGAGCGCATGGGCGTGAAGCTCGCCGACATCCCGATCGCGCTCATCTCGCACCTCCACTACGACCACTGGGCGGGCCACCGCCTCTTTCCGGCGTCCGAGTTCTGGATCCAGAAGGACGAGGTGGCCTTCTGGACGGGACGCTTCGGACGGTACGAGGCGTTCAGCCAGTCGCAGAACGTCGGCGCGCTCGCCAACCTCGTCCCGCTCAATTACGCCCAGCGCCTCCGCATCGTCGAGGGCGAGGTCGAGGTGCTGCCGGGCCTGCGCGTCCACCGTGTCGGCGGCCACACCGCGGGCCTGCAGATCGTCTCCGTGGAGACGGCGCGCGGGCGCGTGGTGCTGACGTCCGACGCCGCGCACTTCTACCGCAACGTCGAGCGCTACCAGCCGACGCAGATCATCACGAACCTGCCCGAGATGCTGGCGGGCTTCGACACGATCAACGCGCTGGCCGGCGACCCCGCGCGCGTGGTCACCGGACACGATCCCGAGGTGGCCGCGCGCTTCAAGCCACTCGAGCCCGGGATCATCCAGGTCGCCTGAGCCGATGCTCCACACGACCATCGCGGGCAGCCTGCCCAAGCCGTCCTGGCTGGCCGAGCCCGAGACGCTCTGGGCGCCGTGGCGCGTGCCGCGCGAGTCGCTCGCCCAGGCGCAGCGCGACGCCGTGCTGATCGCGCTCAAGGAGCAGGAGGCGGCGGGCATCGACGTCGTCACCGACGGCGAGCAGTCGCGGCAGCACTTCGTGCACGGCTTCCTGGAGCGGCTCGAGGGGATCGACTTCGGTAAGCGCGTGACGATCGGCATCCGCGCCGACCGCTACAAGGCGGAGGTGCCGACGGTCACCGGCCCCATCACCCGCCGCGCGCCCGTCCACCTCGACGAGGTGCGCTGGGCCCGTGCGAATACCGAGCGGCGGCTGAAGTTCACGATCCCGGGGCCCATGACCATCGTGGACACCCTCGCCGACGAGCACTACCGCGACCGCGCGCGGCTGGCGCTGGCGTTCGCGCGCGTCATCAACGAGGAGGCTCGCGAGCTGGTGGCGGCCGGCGTCGACGTGTTACAGCTCGACGAGCCGGCCTTCAATGTCTACATGGATGACGTGGCGGCGTGGGGCATCGAGGCGCTGCACCGGGCGACCGACGGCCTGCGGTGCCGGACCGCGGTGCACATCTGCTACGGCTATGGCATCCAGGCCAACGTGGACTGGAAGAAAACGCTCGGCGCGGAGTGGCGGCAGTACGAGCGGACCTTTCCGCTGCTCGCCAAGAGCCGCATCGATCAGGTCTCGCTGGAGTGCGCCAACTCGCGCGTGCCGCTCGAGCTGCTCGAGCTGCTGCGCGGCAAGGACGTCATGGCCGGCGTCATCGACGTCGCGACGCGCGAGGTCGAGACCCCCGAGCAGGTGGCGGAGACCATCCGGCGCGTCCTGCGCCACGTCGAGCCCGCGCGCCTGCTGCCGTGCACCAACTGCGGGATGGTGCCGCTGCCGCGCGAGGTCGCGCGCGCCAAGCTCCAGGCCCTCGGCGCCGGCGCGCGCCTGGTGAGACACGAGCTCGCGCGCTCATGAGCGACTGGTACAGCGGCGATTCGCCGCCGCTCCCGCTCGGCGCGCCGTTCCGTCCCGGCCTCGACGCGCTGCCCGCGCGCCACCACGTATGGGCGGTGCTCAAGGACGCGCAGGGGCGGCCGGCGCACGGCGAGCCGCGCGAGGCGCTGCGCGCGGTGACCCAGCCGCTGCCCGCGATCGGCCCCAACGAGGCGCTCGGCTACGTGCTCTACGCGGGCCTCACGTACAACACCGTGTTCGCCGCGTGCGGCGTGCCGATTTCCGTCTTCGACCTGCACGATCGCGACCTCCACGTGCCCGGCAGCGGCGCGCTGATCCTGGTCGCCGCCGTCGGCGCCGAGGTCGCGCGCGAGGGCCGGCTGAAAGTCGGCGAGCTGCGCGTGCTCTATCCCGGCGTGTCCGACCTCCTCTCGCCCCGGGCCGGAGAGGACCCGATGCACGCCGACTTCAAGATCCAGGGGTACGAGACGCCGGACGGGTCGTTCGCGCAGTTCGTGCGCGGCCAGGCGCCGCAGTGGCTCGGCCACGGGGACCGCCTGACCCTGCCCGAGGCGTCGTCGTACATGCTGGATCTCGAGACGGTCTACAAGGCGCTCTACGACGTGGCCGGAGTTCGGCCGGACGAGCGCGTGTTCGTCGAGGGCGCCGCCGGCGGCACCGGCCTCTACGCCGTCGCGTGCGCGGTCCTGCGCGGCGCCCGCGTGACGGGGCTCGTCTCGACCGAGGCCAAGGTGCGGCTCATCGCCGAGCGCGGCGCCGCCGCCGTGAATCGGATCAAGGCGATCTTCGCGGGCATCTTCACGCCGGTGCCGGCCGAGGCCGCGGCGCGCGCGCGCTGGATCGAAGCCGGCCGGGCGTTCACGGAGCGCGTGCGGACGGTGAGCGATGGCGACTCGATCGACGTGATCGTCTCGTCGGTCGGCCGCGACCTCTTCCCGCGGATGATCGACCTGCTCGGTCACGGCGGGCGGCTC